>Susan_p2__coassemble_308_pt1 | contig 106694 bp, 83 predicted proteins | sample Susan_p2__metabat2_low_PE_039 | metagenome-assembled genome bin Susan_p2 | reverse complement strand
ATATGGCCATCTGGGACTGGTGTGAGAGCGAGCTGGATCTGGATGTCCGTTTTCCCGCTCCCCAGACGGAGGACACCCTGGACTGCGCTTTGCTGGAGGGAGAGCTGGCGTCTAAACTGCTGGCAGCTCTGCGGGAGCAGGACCTCTTGGAGCTGACCGCTGAAATTGCCCCAGACTGGGACCTGCCCGCCGAGGCGGTGCAAAGCGGACTTGAAACGCTGCGCTCCCATCTGGAACTGGTGCGGGGCGACACTGCCCTGCTGTATGAAATGATATAGACAAAAAAGGAGAAAAACTTATGGGACTTGACATCTACGCCGGAACATTGACCCGGTACTATTCTCACAACTGGAAAACTGTTGTTCAGCAGTGGGCGGAGGAAAATGGATGGAGCTTTCAAAAAATCACACCGGATGGAGAAGCTGCTGATAACGAGGAAGAAATGTCCCCGGCCGAGATCCAGGCGGCGGTGGAGAACTGGCGGGATCAAATCTTGAGCGCCATTTCTCAGCCGGGCCAGCCTCCCTATGCTCCCTGGCTGGAGGATAATGAGAAGCCCTATTACACCGACAAGCCGGATTGGGATGCCTTTGGCGCTATGCTGCTGGTGGCTGCCTGCCATACATACAATGAGCCGGTGCCTTCCACTGTGGAGAAGGACTGGAACTTCGGGGAGCATCCTCTGGTCGCCCGTCTTGCATCGGACGAGGAGCGGGTGTGGTCTCTGTTCCGTGGGGCAACTTGGTGGCTTCCCCTCACCGACAGCTTTCTGTTCCAGGGCCCTCTGCCCACCGATGACACCGCCGTTATCGCCACCTTGGGCGGACTGCGGATTGAACTGGAAAAGCTGAACCAGCTGGCATGGCAGGCCGATGAGGATACCATCCTTGGCTGGGCAGACACGGAGGGATACCCGGCAGACGGAACCGTAGACTCAGATGGACAGTACAGCAAGGCAGACATCCCAAAACACACCCAGTATGACACCCAATCCCTTGCCAAGTTTGCCTTCTCCATGTTCTGGCGGGCCATGCAGTTTGCCGAGGAACAGCAGGTGCCCATCTTGCTTGACTACTAAGGAGGACTTTTATGGGATACGATGTAAGTTTTCACCCGATCTCGCCAGACGAAATACAGGAATGGTATTTTACTCCCTTAACCTGGATACAGCAGGGACAGGAGGAAAAGGTGCTGGCACTCGCCGCACAGTACGGAATAGAGGATTTCTATGCAGAAAAATATCTGGATACCCTGCGGGTTGGGGCTGAAACAGAATCCAACGAGCTGTTTGACAAAAGTCATGGTTTCTATATTGCAGTGATCCAAGGTTTTTTCCGGGAGTACTATTACACCCGGGGCAGCGCCTTTTCCTTCCTGTTGGAGGAGAAGCCGGACTATGCCCGATACTTTACACCCTGGGCACAGGTGGTGCCAACCGCCTTCCCAAATCCAGCAGAAAACCGGATCGTCGAGAACTACTGCTCCGGTGTATATCTGTCTCCGGATCAAGTTATGCAGCTTCTCAAAGACATGGAGCAGGACCCCAAAGTGTGTGAAGATCTGGAGAGGATTTGGAGCAATGGAGAGATTGCTGTGCTGAAAAAGGCACTTTCTGCCGCTGCAGAACTGGGCGCCGGCCTGCTGGAAGCCACTGAAGTGGTAGAGCCAAACCCCATCAGTCCGAATGAGAGTACAAGCTATTCCAACCTGTATCACTGCGACAGGGACGGGGTGTACCTCTACATAGATACTGTCAGTGCTCAATTAGCGGATGTGATTGGAAGAAGTGAGGAACAAGCATAAGCGGTTGGGAGAATTTTATGGAACAAAAACGCCCGGCAGATATATTTCAGGAGCTTCTGGACTACCTGTGGAACGGCCTGGGCCTGGAGGAAAAGGGCTGGAAGCGTCTGAAAAAGGGCGACTTCAAAAAGAAAATGAAAAATGGGCTGACCTGTCAGATCTGGTTTGACCGGAGCCGCTACAACTACATAGACTACGAAATCGGCTATGGAAATGTGGAGGTGGGCTTCAGCTGTATCATAAAGCAGGGAGATGACTACCTCTACACTTTCAGAATTGAACCCACAACAGGCGGTTCATTCTTTCGGATGCTGACAGAGGACCTGCGGTTGGACACCGGGCTGCTGGACACCTTCCTGCCCCTGATCAAAGCCCACTACCTCAATTTTATTGACTGCTTTGAAGCAGACCCAGTAGGGGCGCTCCAGTCGGTCTGCACCCCCTTTACCCAGCCGGAGGATTACAGCTGGTGCATCTATGTGCGGGAACAGATGGTGGAACGGTACGGAACAGCGGAACAGCTGGAGGAGTACCGACATCAGGTGAAATTGCGCGGAACACCGGAGCATAAGGCAAGGAACGGGATGGGCTCGATGTTGTTCCATCTCTCCCACGCCAATGATGTGGATCAAGCCTGGGCCTCAAGCCGCACCAAAGAGGAACTGGACCAGGTGGTGGAACCCTTTGTGCAGGCCAAGCGGCAGACAGGACAGTGGACGCAGGAGGATGAGGCGGGCTATCAGCTCTACCAGCAGGAAACAGATCCGAAGAAACGCACCTTTCGGGTATGGTATCTCATTGCCAATCCCCGGGGCCTGCCGAAAGAGTTTGTCCAGAAAGAACTGGAATTCCGGTGGAAGCTGTTCCCGGAGAAGAAGGAGGAAAGCAAATGAGCAATAAATTGTTCCAGCAGAACCTGGATGACAAAAAAGGCCCCCAGCCCGGCGGCCCCTATCTCATTCAGATGCTATTCAAAGAGCCGGTAGAAATGCCGGATAAAGCAAAAATGACTGCCGTAATAGAGAAGCATATCGGATCAGCAGAGTGCTTCTGTTATGATAAGAAAATGGCCGGCTTTGCCGCACAGGAGCATATTGCAGAGTTCACGGACGGAAAATGCCCGGTACAGCTGATGGTGATGAAATGCGACAAGTTCAAGGGCAAAGGCTTTGATGCCTTTTTGCTGAGCCAGATGTGGGACTGCCAGGAAGACCGAGAGCGGATCTTCCTGGAGTGCCGGTATCAGGTGGTGGCCACCGATATGCTGGCTGCGGCGCTTCCGGCACTGGAGCGTGCCAATCTGGACATCGACTTCTTGGAGGCTCTGGCGGAGCTGTACCCCTCATGCGAAGCATTCTATTTTCAGAACTGCGGCAAGCTGTTTCTGGCAGAGGATGTGCGCTCCCATCAGATCGAGGGCCCGGATCGGTTCATCCGCTTTGGGGTCAATGTCCGATTCTTCAACATTGAGGGTACGGAGGATATGCTCATCGACACGGTGGGCATGGGCACCCTGTTTCTGCCCGATCTACAGTACCACTTCCACGGCATGGACCCCAACTGGGTGGTAAACCACGCCTACAATGTGGCATCGTACATATTGGAGCATGATAACCCCATTCAGGATGGGGAGACCATAGATGGCGTGGCGGATGGCCAGATGTGCCGGGAGATCCAATGGAAGTGCCAGTATGAGGATGCCCTGATCCAGCCGCCCAGAGGGGTGCTGGACATCCACATGGGGAACTACGCCGCCGGGAGCCGCTGAAAAAGCTGCACAAGAATCCCTGCCAGCAGACTGCTGTTTCGGTCGTCCCCCCGTTCTATTGAAACACGAAGGGCGGGGCCTGTTATAAGGCTCCGCCCTGCATATTTACAGTATTCAATGTTATAAACAACCCTGGTTCGCATCTGCGCAGAGATCCTTCCACCGCTCCGCCGGGATGACCGGTTCCACCACAAAAGCCTCCGGGTTGGGTGCAAGGACATGACGGGTCACCCGGAAAAGCCCCTCGGCGTCGCACAATATGCACTTTGCATCGCCCAATTTTGTGTTTTGTGCTGCACCGCAGTCCAGGTATGCCTGCTCCAGTTTGACAAAATCCTCTGAGATATGGGGCTGGTCTGCATTGTAATGGCGGCGCATATAGGCCGTATGGCTCTCCCCTGCCTCATCCACCACCGTCAGCTTGAGAGGCTTATCTGTCAGCCGGTGCGGAACATTCAGCACCTCCTCCACGCTGTGAATAAAGGTGTTGCGCGCATGCGTGACCCCCAGCAGCAGGATCTTGCCATGAACTGTCCGCAGCCGATCGTAACAGCCGCCCGGGGCACAGGGCGTGCTGGTTTCCAGCTCACCCGCCAGGTATGCCGCTGCGTCCTTACCATAAGCAGCCATACTGTGGGTCGGGTGGAGAGAACGAATCACACCCGGCCGCTGCCGGAACAGCTCCGGAAGGATGCCCACACAGCAGGGGCTGTTCCGAACATCAAACACGGTATTTCCGCCATCCATAAAGCGCCAGGTATGGGTCGGCAGCAGAAGCAACCCCTGTGCAAAATACTCCATCAGGGCATCCAGGACGGTATCTGCGCCCCCTTCCACCTCTCCGATGGACTTCATAGACGAATGGATCAGGATGGTCTCGGCACCGGTCAGCCCCATCGCCGCCAGGTCCTGTTTAAGGCTCTGTTTTGTATACGCCATATTGGTTTCTCCTTTTATTCCGCCCGCCCCCCAGCTCAAATGAGAACAACCGTTCCCTCGGGTCGCAGCAGTTTTTAACTGTTCCCATCCTATCATAGTCTCCCCTTTGACGCAAGCGCAGAACGGATAGCAAGTCGATCTCCATGCTTGGAATGGCCGGTTTTGACTGTGTTTTCGCCTTACAGCACTCTTACAGTCGTGACCGTTGTGACACGATTTTTCGGATAAGATCTTGGACACAGCACCATCCAAGCCCCCTTCTCTTATCGAGAAAAGGGCTGACTTTTCTGGTATATCCAACGATAAAACAAACGGCCCTGGCGCAGGTGTCTCAACAAGAACACTGCGCCAGGGCTGTTTGTATGAAGAAGAAAAATATCTTTCAGCTGTCAGAGAAGAACCGGACATCTACGGCAAAGTATGCCCCACTGCTGGAGAGACTCTGCCAAAGAGAGGGAGCAAACGCCTTATCCTGCTCCGCCAGCAAAAAGCAAGTTCAGACCCGGACACCGTATGCTCGCAGGTTTTGGCGCAGCTGCTCCGGATCCTGACGGAAGAGAACACCTGCCATTCCTTCCTGCTGTGCTGCTTCCACATTGATGGGCGTATCATCAATGAATACACATTCCTCTGCACACAGCGCAAACCTCTGCAAAAAGGTTTGATAGATTCGAGGATCTGGCTTCAAAAGCCCCACCTGTGCAGAAATCAATGCTCCATCCATCAGGCGGCTGGCCTCTGTGCGAGCCCAATACAAGGGCTGGCGCGCAGCGGCATTGGACAACAGATAAAGCTGGTAGCCCTGCTGTTTGAGCTGCCGCACCAGTTCCAGCATACCACGAACTGGAATAAGCGGCTCATCCCAAGCCTCGATCAGATCCTGCGCCACTGCATGCAGCGGCTCCGGCAGGCGGGGCAGGATGCGCTGCTCCGCTCCGGCTTCGTCCAGTGTGCCCCGGTCCAGCATGACCCATTCCACTGAGCGGAACACCTGCTCCAGCAGCATCTTCCGCTGCTCTTCCGTAAGGACATAGCGGGAAAGGAACAGCTCCGGGTCAAAGCGGATCAGCACGTTGCCCATATCCAACACAATATTTTTGATCATGGCAGTGCCCTCCGGCCATCAAAGGATCTCCAAATATTTTACGCCTTCCATCCGCCTTACAATATTCAGGATCTGTTCCTGATTTCGGATGGTCTGACTGCGGATCGTAACGATAAATGCAAACAGCACCGAATCGTAATGCGCATTTTCTTCCTTTTGGATATCGCTCAGTTCCAGATCCAGTTCCCGAGCGTTGCGCAAAAACTCCCCAAAGGGAACACTGGAATCCAACTCAATGTACAGATCCACCGAATTTGTACGGTTGCGCATATAAAAATCCCAATGGTGCAGCAGTGTCAGCACGGAAAAAACCGCCAAACAAGCCACAATGGCTACTTCGTATAATCCAATGCCAATGGACAGCCCGATGCAGGCTGATGCCCATAATCCAGCCGCAGTAGTCAGCCCCTTGATCTGGTTATGAGCGGTTACAATGATCGTTCCTGCTCCTAAAAAACCAATGCCGCTGACCACTTGGGCACCCAAACGGACAGGGTCCCCCACATGATAGACCTGATAAGCGTACTGGTTGATCAGCATTACGACACAAGAGCCAATGCTCACCAGCATATAGGTGCGCATACCGGCAGGGCGATTCATTCGCCCTCGTTCTGAGCCGATCACTCCGCCCAATATCAACGCCATCAAAATACGCATCACAATGGCGGTCATGGTCAGTTCTCTTGCGTGGAGCACAGAGTCTCCCTCCTGTTCTTATTGATTCTTAGGGGAAAATCCAGCGTAGTCGCTTTTTGTGAACAAACCGGCTGCCCGTGCAGCATTCACATAGGCGTAGCGAAGCTCGCCCTCGTCCAGCACGACCGTCTCGCCGCCGCCAGCCGAATCAATGTGGAGCGGGTAGCCGATATGCTGCGCATACAGAGTCGTGGTGGTCACCGCCCGCGGAAGGTGCAGCAGCGTGCCAACGACCAATACGCTATCGGCTTCCATTTCCTGCAAGAGCTTCAGGGTGCCGATCGCATTGCCGCAGGTGTCCCTTGCATCCTCGTCCAGAAGGATACGCTCTGCCTCGATCCCCTGCTCCAGCAGCCACTGCTGCATAACAGAAGCCTCTGTAAAGGGGGTGCGCACATCGCCGCCGCTGAGGATGAGCTTTGCGTCCGGATACTTATGGGCCATTTCCAATGCCCGCTCCAGGCGGCTGAGCATCCCGGCAGAGGGGGTGCCATTCTTTTTGGGAGTTTGGCCATAAACAGCGATGGCATCGGGGATGATCTCCGTACGGGGCTGGCTGGTGTATTCGGTATGCAGCAGGGTGTCCGCCTGGTCCAGCATCTCGGTCACTGCCTGGGCCGCTTCCGGAGACAGCTGCATCAGAGCATCCAACCGTTCTGCTTCCCCTTCTGTATCGCCCAGCAAATGCATGACGATGCTGCTGACCCCCAGAGCGTGAAGGTCTGTGATATCTTGCCGCAGGATCTGGTCCAGCTGCGAGAGTGCAGCCTCGTAATTCTGGTTGATCAGATAAACTTCAGCCTGCAGGCGGTATGCGTCCAGATGCTCCGGGTGTTCGGTCACCACTGTATCCAGATGGCTGTACACCTTATTCCACTCCCACCGGCGAAAGGCGATCACGGACTCCTTCAGCAATGGATCTGCAAGATATTCCTCTGCATACTGTGGGACCAGAGCCTCAATGGGTTCTCCCCTGCCCTGCTGGTTGGGGATCGGCATAGGACGTTCTTCCGTCAATGTTACCGAGACGGCAGGCTGCTGCGGCTTCTTGGCCGCCGGTGTGCAGCCTACTGCCACCAGTGCCGCCATCCATACAGCGCAAAGCCGCAGAACAAGCGGATGTTTTGATTTTTTCATGGATTGTCTCCTTTATAATGTCCTAGAGAGGGGCAGCGGTTCTTCCAGGGAGCTATAGTCTCCTTGCAGCAGCTGAGCAAAAAATCCCCGTATCCCTTGGGCCAGCATATCCCCCTTCGCAGCAGCTTCGTTGACAAGGTCTTTCTCCACCCAGTAGCATCCGGAGCCAAGGTCCTGTGCAAGGCTGTCCATGGGGAACCCCTTGATCCGCAGGGGGTGGGGCTGCGCATTGATCCAGAACCACCCCGTGGACACCGAAGGTCCAAAGGCACTTTTCAGGATCTTTCCCCCCTGAGCCACACACAGCCCATTCAAAAAGCGGGCTTGGATGCGTCCGCCGTGCTGGCAGGCCAAAGCGCTGTAATGGGCAATAAACTCCTCATCGGTCAGGGTCCTATCTTCTACTCGGCGGACATATGGCCCCGGCTGCTGCTCTGGGGGAACGCCTTGGAGATACAGTCCTGAATCCAGTGCAAAACTGCACATTCCTGTTGCCAGAGAGTAGGCCGCTGCCTTGATACACGCATTTTCCAGCGGAGTGTTCCCGGTCTCCGCTATATCCGGGAGTTCTATGCCCAGCTGTGCTGGCGTAAGAAGCCGCACCGGCATCCCATCCAGAATGGCTTGCAGGTTTCGCAGTTTGCTGGGATTTCCGGTCCCATAAAACACATCCATATCCGCTGAAACTCCTTATAAAAAGAGCAGAGACTCTCTGCGGTCTCTGCCCTTTTGCTTACAGGCCAAACTTCTGGTTTCGATAGGCAGAAAGCTGGGCAGGCCAGTCGGTTTGGATCACATTGCAGCCCCGGTCCATCAGCACGCCCCAGGCGGAATCCGGCCCCAAGCGCAGGGCCATATCGTCATCGTAGGTGCCGCTGAGAATGTGATGATCGCTCAGGGTGATGCTGTTGATCCAGACATACAGCCCCTGCTCACGCAGCCAGCGGAGATTTTCCTCTGCAAACATCTCCGAGTCTGCGCTCTTGGCAATGACCTCTACGCCCACCACATTGATGTTGTCATAGGCCAACACCTGGCGTACTTCCTCCATGCTGTAAGCAATGGGCATATACATGTACTTCACCGGACAGGTTTGGAAAAAGTCCAGATACTCCTTTTTTACCGGCGTCTTAATGATAGCTTGCTGCACAGCGTAGGGGTACCGGCGCAGAACTGCATCGGTCTCGGGCAGGATGCTCCAAGCCCGATCCACATTGAAGAGTTCCCCGTGGGTAAAATGCGCCAGGATCTCCTCAAAACGCTCTACATGTTTGCCGCTGTCCTCGCCAATACTGTTCTGAAACACCAGCTTATCGATCTGCTCGGAGGACATGGTCTTGATGTTCGCCTCCTGTTTCAGCAGACGCTGCTCGTAGGTGTCGTGGAACGCAAACAGTACCCCGTCCGTAGACTTTGACAGATCGCACTCAAACATATCTGCGCCCATTTGCAGTGCCAGCTCAAAGGACGGAATGGTATTCTCAATGACATTGCCGCCCCAGGCACCCCGGTGCACAGCGATCAGCACCTTATTTTGCTCCAGGCGGGCATTGAGCAGCTGATTGATCTGCTCAAACTGTTTTTTGCCAACCATATGTTTCTTACCTCATTTTCTAATCGTTAGGCGAAGGATCACTTCTCCCGCTTGTCCACCTTGTTGCCGCGGCCATAGACCAAGTACATCACGATGGAGGAAATCACCATCATCAACACTGCATACACAAAGGTCAGCGCTGCATTGTCTGCATTGGTCTCAGAGTTGGTCAGCGACTTGATATACACGCCCAGGGGCTGATTCAGCGGGTGATACATAAACACCGACATATCATAGTCGCCCAGCAAACCGTTGAAGTTCAGTGCAAAAATGGCCAGCACCGTAGGCAGGATGATGGGCAGCTGTACCCGCAGGAACGTATACAGCGGCTTTGCGCCCAGATTTCGGGAGGCATCCTCCAAAGAATCATCCAGTGCAAAAAATGCCGCCTTGGTCATACGCAGGGTAAAGGGGATCTTGATGATCATATAGCCGATCAGCATAATGACCGAGGTGCCCGTCAGCACCTGATTCAGCATCCAGAAACGCGGGGTGTTGTAGGTGGTGATGAGACCCAGCGCCATCAAGGTGGTGGGAAGCAGCCAGGGGATCAGCAGGCCGTATTCCAGCGCACTGCCCAGACGGTCCTTCCGCTTTTGGATGATGCGGCAGGCCACCAGCACGATCACCGCTACCAGCAGCGCAGCAATGGCCGAGTAGCAGATACTGACCACAAAGGGCTTATAGGAGGTGGCTTTCTGGAAGATGGAGATATAGTTGTCCAGGGTAAAGCTGGAGAGGGTGAGCTTTTTGCTGGCGATGGTGGCTGCGTCGGTAAAGGAGAACAGCACCACCAGTACCACCGGGATCACATAGATCAAAAACAGCACATAGGCGTAGATGTGGACCAGCACATTCAGGATGGGGTTGCGGATCTTCTGCTTAATGATGGTGGTTTTGACCTTGGAGATGGACATATAATGGCCCCGCTTCTCGATCTGGATCATCACAGTCAGCAGCAGGATGGTAGCCACGCCCAAGAACAATGCCAGCAGCGCCGCCAGCGGGCGGGAGCTTACATTGCCGGAAAAGGTCAGGATCATGGGGGTGATGGTCTGGAATTCCTGGCCGCCCACCAGCAGCGGAGCCGAGGTGGCGGACAAACCAGTAATGAAGGTCAGGATGGTGACCGCCAGCAGCGAAGGGGTAAGCACCGGCAGCACCACCTTGGTGAGGATACGGAACTGGGATGCACCCATGTTCTGGGCTGCCTCTACGGTCTGGAAGTCCACCGCGCGCATCGCATTGCGCAGGAAGATCATGTGGTTTGAGGTACATGCAAAGGTCATGACAAACAGCACTGCCCAAAAGCCCTCAAACCAGTCGATGGGGAAACTAGGAATGATCTTGGCAAACAGAGTAGTCAGGATACCGGTCTTGCCATAAATGAACTTGTAGCCGGATACCAGGATGATGCCGCCATAGATCAAGGTGGTCATGTAGCCAAGCCGCAGGATCTTAGCGCCCTTGATATCAAAGTACTCTGTGATCAGCACCAGGCTGATACCCACAAAGCCCACCGTGATGGATAGCGCCGGAGCCAGGATCAGGCTGTTGCGCAGGCTCTTCATTGCCTTTGCGGAGTGGATCAGCTTATCAAAGGAGACCGTGGTAAACTGACCATCCTGGAAAAACACGCTGACGATCGTGTTCAGGTTGGGAAAGATCAGGAAAGCGAAGATGAACCAGGCAAAAAATGCAAAGATCACAATATTCCAAATCTTTTCTGGGGTAAAGGATATCTTTTTTGCTTTCATGGCGAATCCCCCCTTTTTAGTACTGCATGATATCTGCGGGGTTAAAGCTCAGGGTAACGGTCTCGCCCTTTTTGTACAGCGGCTTGCCGCTGTTTTTCTCGATCACTTTCACGGTCTGACCAAAGGCACGTACCAGATATTTAATGTACAGACCGTAGAATTCAAAATCCTCTACCACTGCATCTGTTTTCAAGGTATCGGCGGCCATATGCTCGTTGACGTGCATCCGCTCCAGTCGGATATAGCAGTGCTTTTTGCAGTCCACACTGCCGGAGCGGTCAGCGCCAGTCCCCACCAAGAACGGCTCCTCCAGGCGGTTGATGTCCCCGATAAAGTTACAGACGAACTCCGTAGCCGAGTGGCTGTAGATCTCGTCCGGGCGGCCGATCTGCTCGATAACACCCTTGTTAAAGACGGCAATACGATCCGAGAGGGTCAGCGCCTCTTCCTGGTCATGGGTGACATATACCGTGGTAATGCCAAAACGCTTTTGCAGGTCCTTCAGTTCGTTTCTCAGCTGGACCCGAAGTTTTGCGTCCAGGTTGGACAGCGGCTCGTCCAGGCAGATGATCTCGGGATTGGTCACCAGCGCGCGGGCAATGGCCACACGCTGCTGCTGGCCGCCGGACAGCTCCGACACCTTCTTTTTCAGCTGCTCCTCGTTCAGGTCCACCTTCTCAGCCATGGCATACACTTTTTCCCGGATGAGGGCTTTGTCCATCTTTTTGACCTGCAGGCCAAAAGCAATGTTCTCAAACACTGTCATAGTGGGGAACAATGCGTAGCTCTGGAACACCATGCCAATGTTGCGCTTCTCGATCGGGGTATGGGTGATATCCTTGCCCCGAACACGGACTTTGCCGGCGCTGGGGTCAATAAAGCCGGTGATCGTGCGCAGAGTAGTCGTCTTGCCGCAGCCAGAGGGTCCCAGAAAGGTAAAGAATTCGCCTTCCTGAATATCGATGTTGATATCCTTCAGAGCCTTAAAAGAACCAAAGGTCACTTCGATGTGCTCGAGATTGATCATGATTTTCACCTCACCGCAAAGCGGTTTTGAAAAAGCAGCGGGCCTGCAGCCCTGTTTGGCAGCAGGCTCGCTTTCTTATACAGATACGATCGGGAAAGCCGGGATGTTACGGCATATACTCCAGGGTGATCTTCTCACACCAGGCATCGATATTGGCGGACACCAGTGCCCAGTCGATCTGCTGTGCGGGGATCTTTGCGATCTCCTGGTTGAACTCGTTTGCCATCTCCACTGCATTGGTGTTGGCCGGCAGAGTGGAGAACTGCTGTGCCCACTCGCCCTGGATGTCGGCGCTGCCAAACCAGTTGACAAAGCGCTGAGCCTCCTCCAGTTTCTTGGTGCCGTTGACGATAGCTACGCTCTCGGTGGCATAGGGCACGCCCACCTCGGGCACGACATAGCCGGTCTTGGTGCCGTACTGCTCATCACGAGCCTGGATGCCGGAAGACCACATCTGGCCGCAGATCACCGGGCTCAGGTCGCTGGAGATCTGACCATACAGGTCCACGCCGCTCTCATTGGGCACGCCATGCTTGTAGTACTCGGCGATGTTGTTCCAGCCCTCTTCCGAGATGCCCAGGTCTCCGTTGGGGTCCGTAAAGCGGGTCAGGATGCCGGCCAGCACATTGCGCACGGTGCCGCCGCCCAGACCGGTAAGGAACTCGTACTTGCCGTCGAACTCGGGCTTTGTCCACAGATCCAGCCAATCCTTGGGAGCTTCCTCCGGAGAGGTCTGGTTCTGATCGTATACCAGCAGGATCGCCTGCTTGACGATGGCGTGGTAATATCCATCCGGGTCATTCAGACCCTCGGGGATCTCATCCGCCCAATCCGGCACAAAGGGCACCAGGATATCCTGGGATTTCAGGTTCTCCCAGATGATCGTATTCAGGCCATAGACCACGTCTGCAATGGGGGAAGCTGCCTCAGCGATCAGACGGTTCTGGGTGTCACCTGCACCAGCATCCACAAACTGAATGGAAAAACCGTCCTTGGCAGCCCGCTCGGTCAGCCACTCGCCGCGGCCATCCGAACCGGAGTTGGTGTAGATGGTCAGGGTCTCACCCGTTCCCTTATTGCCTACCTCGGCGGTGGAGGCAGCCGTGCTGCTGGAAGCAGCGGGAGCCTGGGAAGAGCTGGCCGAGCCGCCGCAGGCGGTCAGGGCAGCAGCTGCACTGGTAATAGCGGCAGCCAGCAGGAAGCTACGACGCGAGATCTTTTTCATGTTCTTCTCCTTTGTTTTGTGTTGAGTCCGGTCTTCCTTGTTTATGCAGCCGGGGCGAAGTCCCCGCTGTTTCGTTGGTTTAAGCATAGCAGAGAAATTGGAACGAGTCAATCACCTTGCGCCATTTCGACTTCGTTTTCTCTGGTATGTCCAAATACAGTGGATTGCTTTTGTGCAAAATACCGGAGTAAATTCAAATTTTTTCGGAATAAAGTGGTTTTTCTTCGCTTTGATAAAGTGACTCGTTCCAACAAGCCTGCTCCAAAAATACAATCCAAACTTGTAATTTGGTGCAATTTACGTTATCATCATACTAGAACATAGTCTGCCGGGCAGAAAAAGATTCTGTTTGACCCGGCAGTCAATCAATCCTGCGGATGGAGGAGCATTATGCCCACGATCAATGACATTGCACGGGAAGCTGGCGTTTCCCATGGTACGGTGTCCAACGTACTGAATAAGACTGGCAAAGTTAGCATTGAAAAGATCCGCCTGGTGGAGAATGCCATCCAGAAACTGGGATATGTGCCCAATACCCAAGCCAAGCGGCTGCGGCAGGGCGCACTAAATACCATTGCTGTGATCTTGCCCTCGCTGAAAGAAGAAAAGTATCAGGATCTTTTTACTGCCATCCAGCTCAATCTTTCGGCTGGGCAGCGAGATCTGCTTGTTTACCAGACCGAGGATGTACCGGCCGAGGAAGAATCGATCCTGGAGAATCTCCGCGTATCCGGGCTGGCAATGCTCGTGGTCGTATCCTGCCTGAGCCGCAGCTGCCTGGAAAAATACCGCAGTCTCCCTTGTCAGGTGGTGTATGTGGAGCGTAGACCTGCAAGCCTGCGCCCCAATGAGTGGTTCTTGGCTTTTGACCATCAGATCGCTGGTCAAGAACTGATCCTCCGCTGCCAAAAAAAGGGTTGGCGTAAGGTGGCCTATTTCGGCACCACTCAGCGGGGAGACAACACCACCGATAGTCTGTTGGAACAGATGACGCGGGCTGCCAAAAAAGAACAGTTGGAACTGGTCACAGTCTCAGCAGACTACAAACTTGCTTTGAACCAAGCGTTTGAGCTAGCGCATCATTGCAGCGTGTATGATGGAGTCGTCATGCAAAGTTCGGTGTGTACAGCGGCGCTACGGTCGGCTTTTCAGACTTTACGGCTAAAACATACGCCGGAACTGCTGACCATTGGCAGCACCTCGGCCAGTATGCCCGGTTCCGATGCACTTTATCAGCTGGATTACGGACAGTTGGGACTGCAGGCCGTTAAACTGATGCGCAATTTGGAAGAGGGTATGACGCCACCCCAGGAACTTCTGCTGCCCCCCAAAGGGTTTCCCGATCCGTTCCGAGATGTAGAACCGATGCCCGGTGAAGAGATCACAATGCTTACGCTGGACAATCCCTCCACCCAAGCACTAAAAAATTTGCTGCCAGAGTTTGAAGCTCGCAGCGGAATCCGTGTCAAGCTGGTGGAAGTCCCCTACGATGACCTGCACTCACAGCTGGAGCTCATAGGGCCAAATTTCAGCTATGATCTGATCCGCATCGACGTAGCTAAGTTTGACAGCCTGGGCAAGCAAACCTTTCTGCCTTTTCAGGAGATCCCCATCCAGCCGGAAGAACTGCCGTCCCGCTTGATCAAGGGCGGATATGATAGTTACTCGCTGCTGGATGGACAGATCTATGCCCTGCCGCTGGACCCAAGTGTTCAGATCTTTTTGTACCGTACAGACTTGTTTGAGGATGCCACCCTCTGCCGGGCTTATTATGAGCGCTTCCACGAAAACCTGACCGTTCCTACCAGCTACGAACAATACTTGCGAGTAGCAGAGTTCTTTACCCGGCAGTACAACCCGGATTCTCCTACAGAATATGGTGCGATCCAGACCTGCGGATCTGCTTCCACCATCGCCAGCGACTTTCTTCCCTACTATTTTTCCCGCGTTGAGGAGCCATTTGCATCGCACAAGAAGATTCGCTTGGACACTCCAGAAATGAGCGCCGCCATTCGGCAATACCATGAGATGGAGAAGTTTTCCTGCAAGCAGAAGTGGTGGGGAGACAATATCCGGCAATTTGCGCAAGGGCAGGTGGCCACTACGGTAGTGTACTCCAACTATGCTTCTGCATTGATCAGCGCCGCCCGCTCCAATGTGGTTGGACGAGTGGGGGCTGCCATCATCCCTGGCAGCAAGCCGCTGCTGGGCGGAGGGATCGTTGGAGTGTCTCGTTACAGCCACAAGGCCCATGTCTGCAAGCAGTTCTTCCGGTGGTATTATTCCACCGAAGTTGCTTCTATGCTGGTTCGACTAGGCGGGACTTCTCCTATTGTGGACGCTTATGAGGACTTCCAGAATTACAGTACCTTTCCATGGATGAATACCGCTAAAAAGAGCTTTGGTCTGGGCAGCAGAGGGCCGAAAGGAACACCCCCGCAGAGATTTTCCATCCAAAAGTATGAGTTTGCAGTAGGTTCTGCTGTCCATAACGTCATGGAGGGACTGATGGACCCGGAAGCCGCCAGCCATATGGCCCAGGCAATGTATGACACCTCAAAATGACCGGTCAATTCCTCAAAAGATTCAAACCTCCTTTTTGCGCAGATTTTGACTGCTCCTTAGAGCCACTTTTGAACTAGAGAGGAGCAAGAATGTTCCTTTTTACGGCACCCGCTTTTGCTTTCCATCCCTTTTCGGCGCCTTAACTGTGATTGGAACGAGTCAATTATATTCCTTTGCGTTTTTTCCTGCCACCAGAAAGAGGTAAGTTCTCGGTAAAATTTAAAGGAATACTGCAAAACTGCTGATTCTCCTCTTTTGCAGGGATATAGCCGTCCGCCTTATGGCTGGACGGCTATATTTTTTCAACTGATAAAGTATCTCCAGATTAGAGACTTCAGTTCGAATACAGTCAGGTTTTCACTGTTGTATCGGTCATACAATAATTCTGTCTTTAGACGCGGCCACATGCTTTCACAACGGGCATTGTCATGGCATCGACCGCCGGCACTGTTCATACTTTGGATGATTTCATATTTTCTCAGGGTGCTGCGGTAAAGCTCACTGGTATATTGGCTACCTCGATCGGAGTGAAGCACTGCTCCTCGAATTTCAGGATATGCGATAAAAGCGTTTTCTACCGTATGCTGGCAAAGCGTTGCCTTCATCGTGGTTTCCATTGTCAGCCCCAGTACAGCTGAATCAAAACAATCGAAGATTGCCGAAACATAGAGTTTTCCATCTTTTACTTTGATTTCGGTGATATCTGTCACGCATTTTCAAGAGGCTTTTCTGATGTGAAATTTCTCTTAAGAAGATCATCCGATTTACGAGCCTCACGGTCTGCTTTCGTAACTCCTTTCGGATTACGCTTAGGACGATGACTGAGACCGATTTTTTCCATGACTCTATAAACGGTACGCTCACTGGGGATAGGAATGCCATCAGGTCGATTAAGAGTTAATGCCTGGAACATACGTACACGTCCATAGGTGTCGTTGCAGACATCCTCAGCATGGATTTCAAGCTTTGTACTGTCCGCACAATCTGGGGTAGTTCATGCATTTTACCGGGAGCAGGCGCTTTATTTGTATGATGAGCTTGTTCTTTATTCCTTACTTCTTCCCTCTCCACTATTCTCCATTCGCTTTCAAAGAACCTGCCAGAAAGCGCAAAATCCGTGGAGAGCAAAACAAAAAAATCCCGAATGCAAAAGCATTCGGGATTTTGGTGCGGATGAAGGGACTTGAACCCCCACGGTATCGCTACCACTAGAACCTGAATCTAGCGCGTCTGCCAATTCCGCCACATCCGCATATTCTCTTTCGCTTTGGCTGTTCACCTCAGCGAGGTGTTTTGTTATAGCACGGATCTGACAAATGTCAACACCTGTTTTCAATTTTTTTGAAAATATTTTCCCCAGCGGTTTTGCTTCCTTTGGAATTGACATTCCCTTTGCGGATGCGTATAATATATAAAATGTTAGGACAAAGGCGTCCATCCCAAGGCGGTAGTATCCGTTCTCGGGATGGACGCCTTTTTTGTATTGCATTACAACAGACACAATCTTCAAGGGGGATATTGGGAATATGGCAAGCAAACATATTTTTGTGACCGGCGGCGTGGTTTCCGGTCTAGGCAAGGGCATCAGCGCGGCCAGCCTTGGGCGGCTGCTCAAACAGCGCGGCCTGAAGGTGGCAGCTCAGAAGCTGGATCCTTATGTGAATGTGGACCCGGGCACCATGAGCCCTTATCAGCACGGTGAGGTATTTGTAACCGAGGACGGTGTGGAGACCGACCTGGATCTGGGCCACTACGAGCGCTTCATTGACGAGGATCTGAACAAACTCTCCAACCTGACCAGCGGCCGGGTTTACTGGAACGTACTGCATAAGGAACGGGCTGGCGAATATCTGGGCCACACGGTACAGATCATTCCCCATGTGACCAACGAGATCAAGGAGTTCGTTTACGGTCTGGGCGAGTACACCAAGGCGGATGTGGTCATCACCGAGATCGGCGGCACCATCGGTGACATCGAAAGCCAGCCGTTTCTGGAGGCTATCCGCCAGATCAGCCGGGAGGTTGGCCGGGAGAACTGCCTGTTTTTGCATGTGGTACTGGTTCCCTACCTGAAATGCTCCGGCGAGCACAAGACCAAACCCGCCCAGCATTCGGTGCATGAGCTGCAGAGCATGGGCATCATGCCGGATGTGATCATTGCCCGCTGCGACGAGCCCCTCGAGGACGGAATCTTGCAGAAAATCGCTGCCTTCTGCAACGTGGAGCAAGACTGTGTGATCGAAAACCGCACCCTCTCCAGCCTGTACGACGTACCCCTGATGCTGCACGGCGCCCGGCTGGACGAACTGGTCTGCCGCCGGTTCGGTTTCGCTGCACCGGAACCGGATCTGACCGAGTGGCGCCAGATGTGCAGCCGTATCAACGGGCTGAACCAGTCGGTGACCATTGCCATGGTGGGTAAATATGTGGAGCTGCACGACGCTTATCTCTCGGTTGTGGAGGCACTGCACCACGGCGGTTACGAGAACAGCGCGGCTGTGAGCATCCGCTGGGTGGATGCGGAGCAGCTGAGCGAAGCAAATCTGAACGAGCAGCTGGCCGGTGTGGACGGCATTCTGGTTCCCGGCGGCTTTGGCCAGCGCGGCATTGAGGGCATGATTCTGGCCGCCCGCTATGCCCGGGAGCACTCCCTGCCCTATCTGGGCATCTGCCTGGGCATGCAGATCGCCGTAATCGAAGCGGCCCGGAACATGGCCGGTCTGACCCGGGCCAACAGCCGGGAATTTACCCCGGAGAACGACCAGTGCGTGATCGACCTGATGCCAGATCAGACCGGCGAGCTGCCCAAAGGCGGCACCATGCGGTTGGGCGCATACCCCTGCGCTCTGGCCGAGGGCAGCCGGATGCGCACCATTTATGGCGGCGCCGAGCTGATTCACGAGCGTCATCGCCATCGCTACGAGGTGAGCAACGCCTTCCGTCCGGTGTTGGAAGAGGCGGGCGTGCGCTTCACCGGCGCCTCTCCGGATGGTCGTCTGGTGGAAGCCATGGAGCTGCCGGAGCACCCCTTCTTTGTTGCGGTGCAGTATCATCCGGAATTCAAGAGCCGCCCCAACCATGCACACCCCCTGTTCCGTGAGCTGATCCGGGCCTGCCTGAAGAGCTGATTGCTTTTTCATAGTGTAAGAAAACGTGCCTGCCGTCTGCACCATGCAAACGGCAGGCACGTTTTTTTACAAATCAAAGAGCACTCCTCCGCATTACCGCAAAAGCATCGCCAGAACGGCAAGCCCCATAATCCCCACAATAAATGCACTGAAGCCGCATGCGTGAAAGATCAGGATATAGCAGTATAGTCCATGATGTCCTTGAGAAAAATGTGTCAACCAATCTTGACAACATCAGAATTTCATGGATGAACCTCCTGTTTTGGAGATAATCCAAGTATAGTCCGGAAGCCGGAACACAGCAAGCAACTATTATTAGCAATCTGTCAACCACACATAACCTGCCGCTGCTTGACAAAAAACGCCCCGTTTGCGGAATCGTATTTTCTGCGACTTCCACAAACAGGGTGTTTTGTTTTACCTCATGGTCACATGGGTACGTAAAGGGCTTTATACTGGTTTTCCGGGTTGGGCTCCAGCACCCAGAAAGGGCTATTCAGCAAAGAGTCCAGATCCTCGTCAAAGGCGGTGCAGAACTGCTCCAGCAGGGGCCGAATCGCTTCTTTGTCCGCCTTCTGTGCCCGGCGGCAGAGGATCTTTTCGGTCAGATCTTGGGATGGGATATTCCCCCGCAGATAAATGTGACCGCCGTACATGCCCCGGCCGCAGAAGCCGCCCACCACCGGCTGGCCTTCCGGTGCGCCCAGACCCAGCACCACGATCGCGCCGCCTGCCTGATACTCGCCCAGAAAGCTGCCCGCCGTGCCGCCGATTACAATGCTGGCACAGGAGTCACCGAACGCCTTCATATGAACGCCTGCCCGGTAGCCCACATCGCCCCGGATCATCAGCGTGCCACCACGCATGGCATAGCCCGCGGCGTCGCCTGCGCGGCCCTCCACCCAGATGGTGCCCGCATTCATGGTATCACCCACCGCGTCCTGCGCGTTGCCGTGAACCCGAATGCTGCCGCCGTCCAGATAGGCCCCCAGTGCATTGCCCGGTGTCCCCCAGATTTCCAGATCGCGGCCCTGCATGCCGCTAGCGATGTATCGTTGGCCGCAGCAATTGTGAATTTGAACATGGAGATCGGTACAGGAGCGCAGGCAGCGGCCCAGTTCCTCATACTCCATTCCCTTGGCATCTATTTTCATCTGTGGTTCTCCCCTCTCTTATTCCCCTGCATGCTTCACACCCAGAATATCCAGCTCCTTCTGGGTGAGCCCGACGCCGCGCAGTGCCAACCGGTTGCCGCACAACGCCTCAATGGAGTTGATGCCCATACCACCCATCATCTCGCGGATCTCACGGGTCCAGGCGTTTACCAAATTCACCAGGCGCTGTGCGCCCTCGTCCGGATCCAGACGGGCAACCAGATCCGGGCGCTGGGTGGCAATGCCCCAGTTGCACAGGCCGGTATGGCAGGAGGCGCACATGTGGCAGCCCAGCGCACACAGCGCCGCTGTGCCGATGGACACCGCGTCCGCACCAAGGGCGATGGCCTTGACCACATCTGCCGAGTTGCGGATGGAACCGGAAGCAATGACGGAGATACGACGACGAATCTGCTCCTGACGCAGCCGCTCGTCCACCGCAGCCAGAGCCAGTTCGATGGGAATGCCCACATTGTCCCGGATTCGGGCGGGGGCGGCACCGGTGCCGCCCCGGAAACCGTCGATGGCAATGGCATCCGCGCCGCTGCGGGCGATGCCCGAAGCGATGGCCGCGATGTTATGCACTGCCGCCACCTTCACGATCACCGGCTTGGTGTAGCCGGTGGCTTCCTTCAGCGAGGCCACCAGCTGACGCAGGTCTTCAATGGAATAGATGTCGTGATGGGGCGCTGGACTGATGGCATCCATGCCTTCGGGCACCATGCGGGTGCGGGCCACATCGCCCACGATTTTGGCACCAGTCAGATGTCCGCCGATCCCGGGCTTTGCGCCCTGACCGATCTTGATTTCGATGGCAGAGCCAGTCATCAGGTATTCCCGGTGCACGCCAAACCGGCCGGAGGCAACCTGCACAATGGTATTTGCCCCATACGGATACAGATCCCGGTGCAGACCGCCCTCACCGGTATTGTAATAGGTGCCCAGTGCCTGTGCAGCCCGACTGAGGGCCGCGTGCACATTATAGCTGATGGCACCGTAGCTCATGGCTGCAAACAGAATGGGAGTTTTTAATTCCAGATGCGGCGGCAGCGTGGTGTCCAGCTTGCCGTCCGGCCCACGGTGAACCTTATCCGGACGACGGCCCAGATAAACCTCGGTTTCCATGGGCTCCCGCAGAGGGTCAATGGGCGGGTTGGTCACCTGCGAAGCGTTCAGCAGCAGCTTGTCCCAATAGCAGGGCACCTCCTTCTGCGAACTGCCCATGCTGGACAGCAGCACACCGCCAGTGGCCGCCTGCCGATAGATTTCCTGCCGGGCATCCTGACTCCAGCCCGCATGGGGACGGAACACATTTTCCGACGGGCGAATCTGCAGCGCCCCGGTGGGGCAGCAGGCCACGCAGCGCTGGCAGTCCACACACAGGGCGGCATTTGCCTGCATCCGGCCTGTTTTTTCGTCCTTTTTATGCACACCAAAGGCGCATTGCTGCTCGCAGATGCGGCAGTTCACGCACAGCTCCCGATCCCGCAGAACCGCAAAGCGGGGCGTATCCCATTGGATTTTCATTTTTCTTCCTCCTTCAGCCGCACAATCACCGGTTCGCCGCCATTTGGCGCCCAGATGCGATCCAGCTCCGGTTCCACTTCCCGGATAGCGGCCTCTTCACTGGCAAAATATACCCGGTCGCCCCGTTCAGCCACCACCAGACTGCGAAGCTTAAGCCGGTCATTCAGAGCCATCATACCGCCCTCAAAGCCCACCAGAATGGAAAACGGGCCGGTGATCAGCAAATCACTGTACATCTGGCGCAAAAAGCGGCGCTGCTTCTGCTCCGGCTGGGGCATGGCTGCCAGCTCACTCCAGAAGGGGGCTGCCACCACCTGTGCGGCTTCCTCCAACGTGAGGCCCTGATGGCGCAGCAGGTAGTCCAGCGTATAGGTGATGACCTCGGTATCCGTGAGCAGATTGCAGCGATAACCGTACATCTCCACCGCCCGCCGGTTCGCGTCGTAAGAGGAAATCTCGCCGTTGTGCACCACCGACAGATCCAGTAGCGCAAAGGGGTGCGCACCGCCCCACCAGCCGGGGGTATTGGTGGGATACCGGCCGTGAGCCGTCCAGGAATAGCCCTCGTATTCCTCCAGGCGGTAGAAGTCCGCCACGTCCTCCGGGTAGCCCACCGCCTTGAACACCCCCATATTCTTACCGCAGGAAAACACATACGAGCCCTTGAGCTGATCGTTGATGCGGATTACACAGCGGGCAACATATTCCTTTTCGTCCAGATGGCTGTCCGCCAGCTTGTGGGGCAGCGGCTGTACGAAATACCGCCAGATCAGCGGCGCATCCTTGATCTTGGGTGTGGGCCGGGTGGGAATCTTGGACAGGTTGATCACATCGAAATGGCGATCCAGAAACCGTTCGCACTCCTCCCGGGCAGTCATATCATCATAAAACACATGCAGTGCATAATGATTTTTATATTGCGGGTAAATGCCGTAGCCGGCAAAACCACCGCCCAATCCGTTGCTGCGCTCATGCATCACCGCGATGGAACGACGGATCACCTCACCGCTGATGGGTCGGCCATCTCTGGCAAACACTCCACTGATGGCGCATCCGGACGGGATGTGCACCTGACCTTCCTTCAACATGTTTCTCCTCCTTTTACACCGCACAGCGCGCGAAAAACAAAAAAGGCGCCCGCACCGGCAGGAATCTGCCAATGCGAACGCCCTTGTTCGTATGCGTTATCATAGCACCACACTAAAGCAAAAGTCAAGCATTTTTTGCTTTTTTAAGACTTTCCCACAGTTCCGACAAAGCATTCCGGGCAAATGCGTGCAACTTTTGTGCAAAGGCAAAAAAATTGTTTCCTGCAACCTTTTGCCCTCTTGACGGGGCCGCATTTGGGGGCTATAATACAGCCATTGGCACAGCAAAGGCGCTGCGATCCCTACGGATTTGCGGCGCCTTTGTCCTTTTTTATTCCCGGCGTTCAAGGAGGAATTATCCATGAGCCACACCCTTTCGCAGCTTATGCAGTTCATAGAAGAAAACGACATCAAGTTCATTCGCCTGGCCTTCTGCGATATGTTCGGCGTACAGAAGAACATTGCCATCATGGCCAGCCATCTGCCCCACGCGGTGGAAAGCGGCATTTCGTTTGATGCCTCCGCCATTGCGGGCTTTGCTAACGTTGCGGAATCGGATCTGTTCCTTGTTCCTGATCTGGACACCTTCGCCATTCTGCCATGGCGGCCCAGCGAGGGTTGCGTGGGCCGGTTCTTCTGCAACATCAAATATCCGGACGGCCGCCCATTCGAGGGTGACGGGCGGCATCTGCTGCAGACCATCGAGCAAAAGGCAGCGCAGGCCGGATACCGATTTTTGCTTGGGCCGGAATGTGAATTCTATCTGTTTGAAACCGATGAAAAGGGTCGCCCCACTCTGGAGCCTTTTGACCGGGCAGGCTACTTCGATCTCGCCCCCATGGATCGGGGCGAAAATGTGCGCCGGGAAATCTGCCTGACGCTGGAGGAGATGGGCATCCAGCCCGAGCGAAGCCATCACGAGCAGGGTCCCGGCCAGAATGAGATCGATTTCCGGTGTGCCTCTCCCCTGCATGCGGCGGATGATCTGATGACCATGCGGGCCGCCGTAAAGGCCATTGCCGCCCAGAACGGGTTGTTCGCCTCCTTCCTGCCGAAGCCGTTGCAGGACGAGAGCGGCAGCGGGCTGCACATCAATCTTTCCATTTTCCAGAACGGTGTGAATCTGTTCGAGAATTTCCGCACCGACCCGCACCCCACTGCCGCCGCTTTCCTTGCAGGTATTCTTCGGCGCATCCCGGAAATCACCGTCTTTGCCGACCCGCTGCCCGGATCCTATGAACGGCTGGGCCGCTGCGAAGCCCCGGGTGTGGCAAGCTGGTCCTGCCAGAACCGTTCTTCTCTGGTGCGGGTGCCTGCTGCCAGCGGGCCCGATTGCCGCATGGAGCTGCGCAGCCCGGACCCCTCCTGCAATCCCTATTATGTAACTGCGCTGCTGCTGGCCGCCGGGTTTGAGGGCGTGCAGGAAGGCTTGAGCCTGCCTGCTGCGGCAGACTATGACGCATTTGCCCGGCCTGCCGGCCTTACTCCGTTGCCCGCCAGCCTGGACGAAGCGCTGGCACTGGCTCGGGAAAGCGAGTTTTTGAAGCAGGTTCTGCCGGAAAAACTGCTGGTGGATTATCTGGGCCATAAACAGCGGGAGGCGGATGCCTACGCCGCGGAAAGCAAACCCTATCAATATGAGATTCGCCAGTACTTTGAGCGAATCTGACCATCGGTTTCAAAAAGTGAGGTGAACGGGGATGCCGGGTGTTCTGATCGCAAGCGACAAGCAATACCACGAAACGCTGCGGACATTTTTTGCCGCCGGTCAGCCTGCACAGTGCTGCGCCAACGCCGGGGAAGCCCGACGTGCCATGTGCGGCGGCTCTTTTGAAACTCTGGTGATCAACGCACCGCTTCCGGATGAATTCGGCCGGGAGCTGGCGGTTCAGGCCGCAGACAACGGCATGGATTCCATTCTCCTCTGCCCCGGTCCTCAGGCGGATAAACTTGCCGCCGGGCTGGAAAAATACGGGGTATTTGTGCTGGCAAAGCCTCTTTCCCGCCAGCAGACTGCATTTGCACTGCGGCTGATCCAAACCGGACGCCAGCGGCTGCAGAAGCTCACCGCACAAAACCGCCGCCTGACCAAGCGGCTGGACGAAGCCCGAATCATCAGCCAGGCCAAATGCGCACTGGCGCTTTGCCGGGGGCTGAGCGAGGAACAGGCTCACCGGCTGATCGAAAAAGAAGCCATGGACAGCCGCATCTCCAGCCGGGAAGCCGCACTGGAGATCATGCGAAGGCTGGAGGACGAAGGCCTTTTATAACTGCTTTTTTCGTTTTACAACAGATAATAAATACGCCAAACAGGCAAAGGCGCCTGCATGAATGCTTGAGGAGAATTCTCCCCGGGCATTGTGCAGGCGCCTTTGCTTTTAAACCATAAAAACCGAGGGACATTTTATGCGGAAACTTCCCCGGCATCTGCCGATTCATTACGAGGACTACGCACCCGATCTTGCACCGGAGCAGCGCAAAGCCTTTTACGGACTGCCCAAAAACGTGCAGTTCTGCCGCGAGTGTGTGATGAGCAACCAGAAGCCCAACAGCTGCTACGAGTTTGAACACACCATTCATTCCGTTGTATCCCGCCCAGCAGCGGGAAGGCTTTTTAGGCAGCACACTGGAAGCCATTCCGACGAAAAGTCAGGTGTACTTCGTACACGGCTATCGGGCAATGCCCGCCAGGCCGACCGGCTGGCGGACACGCTGTATGGCGGGCACCGAATCTGTGCCGCCGTGCAGCGCGGCAATATTACCGGGGTACAGTTTCACCCGGAGAAAAGCGGCGAGGTGGGCCTCATCATTCTGCGCACGTTCCTGGGCAGCTGCCCGGCGTGAAGATAGAGGGTAAGTTTTAAGGAGGGAATTTATTATGAAACAGACCTATCGACCTGCGCTGAGCCTTTACGAGACGCAAAGTGCCATTGACATGATCAAGCAGTGCTTCCCCGCACATCTGACCCGCCAGCTTCGGCTGACCCGGGCCACCGCTCCCCTGTTTGTGGACCCCACCACCGGCCTGAACGATGATTTGAACGGTGTGGAACGCCCGGTCTCCTTTGACATTCCCGCCATTCCCGAACTGGAAAAGGGTGCACAGGTGGTGCACAGCCTGGCCAAGTGGAAGCGCCAGGCACTGGGCCGTTTCGGTTTCGCCCCGGACACCGGCCTGTATGCGGACATGAACGCCATCCGCCGGGACGAGGAACTGGACGAGCTGCATTCGGTGTATGTGGATCAGTGGGACTGGGAAAAGGTCATCACCCGCGAAACCCGCACTGAGGAATATCTGAAGGACACCGTGCGCTCCATCGTAAGCGCCATCTGTGCCACGCTGGAAGAGGTCAAGAAGGCATATCCCCAGCTGTGCGTAAGCCTTTCCGAGCATGTGAGCTTTGTGACCACCCAACAGCTGGAGGACCTGTGGCCGGACCTGACGCCCCACCAGCGGGAAAACGCTTATGTGGAGCAACACCCCACCGCCTTCATCATGCAGATCGGCGCACCGCTGGCCAGCGGCAAGCCCCATGACGGACGCGCCCCCGACTACGATGACTGGAGCCTGAACGGCGACCTGCTGTTCTGGGATGACGTTCTGGGCTGTGCGCTGGAGGTTTCCAGCATGGGCATCCGGGTAGATGCCGAAGCCATGGAACGCCAGTGCAAGGCAGCTGGCTGCCCCCACCGGCTGGAGCTGCCCTTCCACAAAGCGGTGCTGGACGGCACCCTGCCCCTGACCATGGGTGGCGGCATTGGCCAGAGCCGCCTGTGCATGCTGCTGCTGGGCAAGGCCCACATTGGCGAGGTACAGGCCAGCCTGTGGCCCAAGGCCATCCGGGAGCAGTGCGAAGCTGCCGGAATCCCCCTTTTGTAAGCGTATCCGCACATTTTTGCTTTGAAGCATGAAAAAGGAGCTGTGACATATGAATCATGTATCGGAATTGTTCGGCAGTATGGTATTCAATGACAAGGTCATGAAAGCCCGCCTGCCCAAGGAAGTTTACCGTTCTTTGAAGAACACCATCCAGCGGGGTGCGCCCCTTGATCCAGGTGTGGCGGATGTGGTGGCCGCCTGCATGAAGGACTGGGCAGTAAGCAAGGGTGCGACCCATTTCACCCACTGGTTTCAGCCCATGACCGGCATCACCGCCGAAAAGCACGACAGCTTCATCAACCCCTGCGGCGACGGCAGCGTGATCATGGATTTCTCCGGCAAGGAGCTGGTCAAGGGCGAACCGGATGCTTCCAGCTTCCCCTCCGGCGGCCTGCGCGCCACCTTTGAAGCCCGCGGCTACACCGCCTGGGATCCCACCAGCTACGCCTTCATCAAGGAAGACACCCTGTGCATCCCCACTGCCTTCTGCAGCTACAACGGTCAGGTGCTGGACAAGAAAACTCCCCTGCTGCGCAGCATGGATGCCATCAGCAAACAGGCGGTTCGCGTTCTTGCTCTGTTCGGCAAGAACGTTCAGCGGGTGAATGCCACTATCGGGCCCGAGCAGGAGTATTTCCTGATTAACAAGGAGGACTATGCCCGCCGCCCGGATCTGATTCTGACCGGCCGCACGCTGGTTGGTGCTCCCGCACCCAAGGGGCAGGAGCTGGAGGATCACTACTTCGGTTCCCTGCGGCCCCGGGTCAAGGCGTTCATGGCCGACCTGGACGAAGAACTGTGGAAGCTGGGCATCCTGGCCAAGACCGAACACAACGAGGTAGCCCCCTGCCAGCATGAGATGGCTCCCATCTTCGCCACCGCCAACATCTCCACCGACGCCAACCAGCTGACCATGGAGGTGATGAAAAAAGTGGCCGACCGCCACGGTTTTGCCTGCCTGCTGCATGAAAAGCCCTTCGAGGGCGTGAACGGCAGCGGCAAGCACAACAACTGGTCGCTTTCCACCGACGGGGGCGAAAACCTTCTGGATCCCGGCACCACGCCCGCCGAGAACACCCAGTTCCTGCTGTTCCTCACCGCTGTGATCAAGGCGGTGGATGATTATCAGGATCTGCTGCGTATCAGCGTGGCCAGTGCGGGCAACGACCATCGTCTGGGCGCCAACGAGGCACCTCCGGCCATCGTTTCCATGTATGTGGGCGACGAGCTGCAGGCCGTGATTGACTGCCTTGTGGCCGGCAAGCCCTGCCAGCCCAACGCCCCCACCGTGTTGGACACCGGCGCTGTGGTACTGCCCAACCTGCCAAAGGATACATCGGACCGTAACCGCACCAGCCCCTTCGCCTTCACCGGCAACAAGTTTGAGTTCCGTATGCCCGGCTCCTCCTTCAACATCGCCTGCACCAACGTGATGCTGAACACCGCTGTGGCCGAATCTCTGCGGCAGTTTGCCGACGTGCTGGAGCAGGCCGACGACCTGCCCCGTGCCCTGCTGGAGCTGATTCGCGGTGAACTTACCGCCCACCAGCGCATCCTGTTCAACGGCAACGGCTACAGCCATGAATGGGAGGTCGAGGCCGCACGCCGCGGGCTTTCCAATTTCCGCACCACCCCCGAGGCACTGGTTCATTACACCGACCAGAAAAATGTGGAGCTGTTTGCCCGCCACGGTGTTTACACCCGGGACGAGATTCAGTCCCGTCAGGACATTTTGCGGGACGAATATGCCAAGGCCATCCGCATTGAAGCACTTACCCTGCTGGATCTGGTACGCTGCCGCATCTCGCCCGCCTGCGTCCACTACGCCACCGAGCTGACGCAGGGCGTGAATGCCAAGAAGCAGCTGGGCATTGAGGTTCCTCAGGAGGAAACCCTGACCCGCCACATTTCCGCCCTCACCGGCCAGCTGATGCAGGCTGCCGATCAGCTGGAAGGCCGGCTGGCAGACCCCATGGCAGAGAATGCTGCCGAGGCCGCAAGCTGGTGTGCACATACCCTGATCCCCGCAATGGATGCGGTGCGCACCCCTGCTGATCGGTTGGAGCAGCTGGTAGATCGTTCCGTCTGGCCGCTTCCCACCTACAGCGATATGCTGTTCTACGTTTGATTACTCCTCATTCTTCGTTTTCCCCCCTATAAAACGCACAGAGCGCGCGGTTTGCCGGTTTTGGCAGTACCGCGCGCTCTGTGTGTTTTGCGTTATTTCTTTTGATTGGGATTTGCAAGCCCCATAACCTGATAGACCGCGTCCAGATCCAGGCTGGCGCATACCGCATCTGCCAGCAGGTCATACTGGCTCTGCTGGTATTCCCGGTGGCTCTGAGGCCGGAAGGCTTCCTGTGCAATGCCCTTGCGGGCCAGCAGCCAGCTTGCCAGCGCCTCGGTGAGCGAGCCCTCGTCGAAGAGGCCATGCAGATAGGTGCCGAACACATTGCCCTGCATCGCACCCTCTTCCTGCCCGTTTTCCAGCCGGCACAGCGGCTGGCCCGCCAGCCGTTTTGTGCGGCCCATGTGAATCTCGTAGCCTTCCATGGTCGCCCGGGCAAAGGGACCGGTCAGCACCTTTGCCGCCGTGCAGGTGCGGGCCTTGCTGGGGGTGAATTCGGTTTCGCAGGGCAAAAGACCCATGCCCCGCATCGCACCTGCCTGAGGCTGGTAGGCCTCCATGCCGTAGTTTTCGAAGGTGTTGGATTCCTCATACACTGCCTGGGCCATATCCAGCAGCGGCATGGCCGCCAGTGCACCGGTGCCCTCACCCAGGCGAAGCCCGACAGTAATCAGGGGGTGCTTGTCCAGTGTATTCGGCAGCAGCGCGCCCGCAGGCTCCGCCGACACATGGCTGGCCAGAATCGCCTTGCCCGCATCCGAGCAGAGGCGCACCGCCAGAAGAGCTGCCGCCGCACTGATCACTCCGTCCATAAGCACCGGAACCCCGAAGGCTGCGCCGCCCAAAAATGCGCCGCACATACCCGCAATGTCAAAGCCGCCCAGCTTGGCCAGCACGTCCAGCGGGTCCGCCGGGTTTGGCTGATTGATCTGGATAGCCCGACAGATGGCCGCCTTTTTGCGGGCAAGCCCCTCGTCGGAAAGACCGGCTCCCCGGCCGGTGATGGCCTCCGGCTCACAGCCCAGCAGCACACTGGCCACCGCGCTGGCGGTGGTGGTGTTGCCAATGCCCATTTCACCGGTGGCCAAAAGGCTCACGTCCTGCTCCTTGCAGTCCTTCACCAGCAGTGCACCAGCCAGAATGACCTGCTCGGCCTGCTCGCGGGTCATGGCCGGGCCTTTCGAAATATCGCCGGTGCCATTGGCCACCCGCCGGTTCAGCACACCGGGCTGCGGGCTAAAATCCTTGATGCCCATATCCACCGGAATCAGCTTACAATTCGCCCGCCGGGCCATTCGACAGGCAGGGGTGGTGCCTTCCGCAAATCCGCGGGCCACCATGGCCGTCACCTCGCTGCCGGTCTGGGTCACGCCCTGGGCCACCACGCCGTTATCTGCGCAGAAGATCAACAGGGCTTTTTTGTTCAGATCAATGTCCACCGAGCCGGTAACCGATGCAATCTGGCACAGCGCATCCTCCAGAAGGCCCAGGCTGCCCAGCGGCTTTGCGCAGGCGTTCCAGTGACGGCGAGTTTCCTGCTCTGCCGCTTCGTTTTTCGGCTCGATCTGTTCCAGCAATTGTGCCAGTGTCACGCCTGCTCCTCCTCTCGCTCTACCCCTGCCCCCGCCAAATGCGCCAACCGGATCCCCGCCGCCTATGTCTATGTCTCCGATCAGGGGACTAAATACCACCGTGACCCGGATTGCAGCGGTATGATAGACCCCGACCGCATCGCCCTGGAGGATGCCCGGTCCATGGGCTTGGCCCCTTGCCAGAAATGCTACTAGAAAGAAAGAGCGCCTGGCGGACCCTCAATACCCGCCAGGCGCTCTTTCTTTCGTTTTAGGAAGTATGTCTCGCAACCCATATCCATTTTAGTCCCGGCAGCTGTGTGCCGCAAGTCCAAAGCAAGAACTTATGCAAAACAAAAAACGCCCTATCAAAAAGATAGAGCATTTGATTTGAAAGGTTTGTTTTATGAAACGTAGAAAAAATATCGACGGGAACTGCCGCCTCGTCGCCTACTATCGTTATTCTGGCGGCAGCGGCCAGACGGAACAGAGCATCGAAGGGCAGCGCCGTGACTGTGAAACTTTCGCCAAACTTCACGGGATGACCATCCTTCATGAGTATATCGACCGCCATATTTCCGGCAAGACCGATGACCGTGCCGCCTTCCAGCAGATGATCAAGGGCAGCAGCAAAGGCGCATTTGATGCCGTTATCTGCTGGAAAACCGACCGCTTTGCCCGGAACCGCTATGACAGCGCTGTTTATAAAAAGCAGCTGCGGGATAATGGGGTAGAGATCATGTACGCTGCTGAAAGCAACGTGGAAGGTGCAGAGGGTATCATCATCGAGGGCCTGATGGAGGCGCTTGCCGAGTATTACTCCGCCGAGCTGTCGAAGAAGATGCGCCGCGGCATGCGGGAAAGCGCGCTGAAAGGACAGGCTATTAGCCGCTGCCGCGCTCTTGGCTTGACCACCGATGAAAACAAGCGCTTTGTTATTGATGAAAAAACAGCCCCCACTGTGCGCTTTATCTTTGAGCATTACGCCGCCGGGGAGAGCAGCACATCCATTGTGGCGCAGCTCAATGCCGCGGGTAAACGCACAAGCCAGGGCAACCCCTTTAATAAAAGCAGTATCCCCCGCATCATCCAAAATGAAATGTATCGGGGTGTTTATTCCAGCCGCGCTTATAATGTCCGCATCGAGGGCGCGATCCCGGCCATCATCGGTGCAGACCTTTGGGAAAGGGCACAGACCATGTTGAAGATAAATCGCCAGCTTAAAGCCAAGCATGAGCCAAAAGCCGATTATATTCTGTCCGGAAAACTTTTTTGCGGTCAGTGTGGCCGCCTGATGAAAGGTGTCAGCGGCCACAGCGGCGGCAATGGTGAGGTCTATCGCTATTATGCTTGCTCAAATCCCCAGTGCCATAAACACAATGTCCCAAAATCCATGCTCGAGAACAAGGTGTTTTGCTCCATCCGTGACAATCTCTTGCACCCCGCCGCCATGGAAGCTCTGGTCGATGCCATGATGGAGGTGCAGAAAACCGATTCCCAAAAGCCCGACCTGGAGCGGGAAGCCCTGGTGCGGGAACTTCGTGACGTGCAGCGGCGCAGCAAGAATATCATGGATGCCATTGAGACCGGCAGCGCAAACCCTCAGCTCATCACCCGCCTGGACGATCTGACCCAGCAGGAAAGCACGCTGACCTTCCAGCTCTCCACCATGGAGCGGGGGCAACCTCTGACCTTTACCCGAGACCAGTTCCTTTACCTGCTCAAAAATTTCTGCGCTCAACCCACCGAGCCGCAGGATGACTATATGCACCGCCTGTTAAATACCTTCGTGACCCGCATGGAGATCACGGACTCTGAGCTGCTTATTTATTTTAACATTTCTGAAAATACCGAGAATAAAAATAAAAACGCACCTCAGCAAAACTTTACTAAAGAAAGTTCTACTGAGATGCGTCTGGTCCAGCAGAGCTGGACAAATCCGAACTTTTTCCTTCTACCCCATCAGCCGTCAAAGCGTCCTCAAATCGGACGGTTTGGGTGCCATCCTTGTAGTTGAACGTGATCAGCATCCGGTCATCGTACAGAAAAATGGCATTGACAAAAATTTCGATCAGCGCTTTCCGCTGCTTTTTCTGCGAAATATCGAACTTTCTAAATTTCATCAGCCAGAACCGGATGAAATCCTCATTGAAGCTGGGCTTCTTCAACTTTTCATCTGCGATTTTTGCAGTCAGCTCATCCTTTTGGATTTCCAAAGCTTCCAGACGTTCTTTCGTTGTCCGGGTGTACAAGCCGTCCTCGATCGCCTTCATCAGGTTGTCCAGCTTTTTGTTGACCTCTCGCAATTGCTTTTCCAGCAGCGGGATCGTGGTGTTCTCCTGATTCTGGACATCCATGACCAGTTGAACGATCTTGTCGATCACCGCATCGTCCTGAATCAGCTTCATGGTCTCCCGGACGACCAGATCTTCCAGCCAGTCCTTCTGCACGGTCTTTTTATTGCAGCCCTTGCGCCGCTTGACGTTGGCGCATTTATAATAATAGTAGGTGCGCCCGGTAGCACTAGTTCCACTTTCGCCGAACATCAGCGCACCACACTTGCCGCAGAACAGCTTGGTGGTCAGCAGATATTCCTCATCTGCCTTGCCACAGGCAGGGGCACGCTTGTTCTTATCCAGACGCTTCTGCACCCGGTCAAACAGGTCTTTCGGAACAATAACCGGAATTGCATCCGGCACAACGATATCCCGGAAAGACAGTTCGCCAATGTACCGACGGTTCTTCAGCATAGTATTCACGCTGCTGTGGGTCATTTTGCCGCCCAGCATATTGCGGACACCCTTGTCGTTGAGAAAGTTTACGATCTCCACCATTTTATCGCCGTTGTCATACCGCTGAAAGGCTTCCAGCACCAGCGGAGCAGTCAGCGGGTCAAGATGATAAAACTTGTCCTCGTCGATTTTATAGCCAATGGTTCCCGTACCGCCAGTGCACTTACCCTTCAAAGCGTTCTCGGTCTGACCACGAATCACCTTTTCGGACAACTCTGCCGAATAGTATTCTGCCATGCCTTCCAGCAGCGTTTCCACCAGAATGCCCTGTGAGCCCTCGGCAATGGGTTCCATAACGGAGATCAGGTGGACACCGTTCTTTTTCAGGATCATCTTGTAATTTGCGCTATCAAAACGATTCCGGGCAAAGCGGTCAAATTTCCAGACGAGAACAACATCAAACAGCTTCTTGCCGCTGTGTTTGATCATCTGCTGGAACTCCGGGCGATTGTCTGTTTTGGCGGAGAATGCACGATCAATGTAGTGTTTGATGACCGTGATACCGTTTTTTTCCGCATAGGCCGTGCATTCCCGAATCTGTCCTTCGATGGATTCTTCGCGCTGGTTATCGCTGGAATAGCGGGCGTAAATTACGGCGGTCATAGGCTCACTTCCTTTTTCTTATCGAACAGACGGGTAGCTTTTTGCATACTTGTAAATCTGCCGTGCACAGTCAAGGCTCATTTTGCTGGAATCGTTGTGTTTGAGCCATGCATTCACATTGCCCGGATTCAACTTCAAGTCTGTGTAAAGGCGATAATTCGTCAGTTTCTTTTTCTGTTGAAGTTCCAATACCCGGCGATGGATCAGATCTTTTGTGTCATTGTCTGCAAGAGCAGAATCTCGTACTGAACAATAACTGCGCCAGACTTTCCAGTAGCCCTCCGGCAATTCCGGCGACTGGTTTTCCAGAAACAGCAGCATTTGCGCCAGTGAATAGCGGTTGGAAAGCTGCTCATATTCCGCAGCAACAGTGCTGTTCGCGGTGTAGCGGAGCAGCAGTTCTACTTTATCATAGGCCAAAGCATAGAGAAACAGCGGTTCTTTCAGGCGGGGATTCTCGCTCAGACAATCTGCCAGCTTATGAATACTAGCCGTCTGCACCCCGGAAAGCTCTGCCACATACTGCTTCAAGAAACCCTCAAATGTCAGCTTTCGCATGGTCTCCACCTCTCCACATACTCCTGATAGCGGATATAAAAATCCTGATACCGCCAGTCGTTCAAGATGCTGGCTTTCAGTTCATCTTCATCCGTTGCAAGGTGTTCCAGCAAGTCCCAATCCAAAGAGTTCCGCACAGCTTCGCTCTCTACGTCTGCCTTGTCAGTATCCCGGAACGAGCAGAGCTTTGCAATCACCAAATCCTCCAGACTGGGTGTGTAGAACTGTACCTTTGTTCCACCAAAGGGCAGCGGCTGGAGCCGGTCTTGGAAGTTATACGGGAAATTGTCGATGTAAGCTTCCACATCGGTGTTGATGTCGTACTTGCCGAGCAAGCTATACAGTTCTTTCGGAACACTCAAGGCATCAATGTCATGAGTAGCGCGGGTCAGTTTGCCCAGCAAAATAAACGCACTGCCGCCTACGATCACCATCTGATAGCGGTCGTTATTGTCGATCATCAGGTCTGCGTCTTCGTCCAGACGTTCCAGACGCTTGCGGAGGTCATCTAAGATCATCTTTCCCATAAAACAGCCTTTCTTATTTTTAATAATAGTATTTTCTAAAATTATTTTACGAGAAAGACAGCTTATTGTCAAGAGTCAACCATAAAGCTTATACAGATTTTTCTATGGAGTTAACCAAGAAAACAAAAACGAGCCATAAAAACAAAATATTGCAAAAGAAGATTCCATACGCAGCCGCAGAACCTATGCGTACAATTATTACCGGGACGTCGTATGTCGCTGGAATCTTATATAAACAGCTTACTATAACAGTTGTGATCCCCAATTTTCCCGCGTGTCTAAAGTAGTCAAGAAGCGTTCCTAACAATGTATTTGATGGCCGTTTTTTATCTGTTATCTGTTTCAGTTCCTTTGCATATGGACTCCCAAGCAGAGCTGATGCAGCAGCAATATATACACCTACGGCTATTGATACTAGCGTAGTTGCCGTGTCTGCCATACTATCAAAATTCCAATTCAATAAGTAGGCTATTACTGAAACTGTTATAAAGCACCCTATCAGAAATATTTTATACTCCTTATCCACCGCTGTCACCTCAGTTTTGCAAGCAGTAGTTCCCTTACTTCATCTGGTTCAAAATGCTCATTTTCATCTTTTGTTGGCTGAATCAAAAAGTGTTTTAGAACAGACGAAAAATCAAATGTTTGCTCTATACCACTTTCATCGCATCCGATTATAACAACATCTTCAAATTCTTCACGATGCCGACAAATACGATCCACTAGACCTTTTCCTCCTCCATGTATTGGAATGTCCCCATACGATATTTTTAGTTGAAGCTTGCTTGGCAAGTCCTGTCCCCAGATGTTACCAACTTGAGAAAACAATGTTCCTCCACGGCTGAATACATTATCCACTTGCGTATATTGAAATCCACGAATAGTTTTAATGTTCTTACAAAAATCATCTAATGATGTATAAATATTACTTATCCTAAATTCCTTTTGTAGTGTGTCACTTAAATATTGTTCAACAAATCCCTTCTTATTGTAGTCATTCATATAAAGAAAATGTTTCTGTGCATCATAACACGCAAAAAATTGTTGTCTCGGTTCAACCTGTTCTTTTGAACGTGGATTCGGCATCTTCTCACCTGTTTTTTTATTTATGACATAGTCTCTAAAGCGTACCGCATCATCGTAGTCAGATGCCATCCAGAAAAATCTTTCTTCTATAACGTCCATATCAATAGAATATAAATACTTCTGCTTTTGCGGCCGAAATATATGATTTCCTTTTGCAACAACATCTTTCATATCTTCCAATGATGCCTCACGAATGCCATCAACTCGAAGAAGAAAATTACAAAACTTCATTTGTTCATCCTCTTTTTTATGCCATCATCTTATCCGTCCACATCTCACACTGGCTAATGACCGTGCTGATTGCTGTATCATAATCCTCCGGTGGATACTTATATTTTTTCAGCAAATGCTTCACCATCTTACGCATACTCGCACGGGCAGTTTCTTTTTTCTGCCAGTCTATTGTCCGATTTTTGCGCAGCATTTCCGTAAGCTCTCTGGTTAAGTCGATCAGTTCATTGTTTTGGTAGAAATCCTTGATGTTTTCTGGCTTTGTCAGAGCATCGTAAAAAGCCAGTTCCTCCTGCGTCAAACCCAGCTTTTTACCGTTGTTATACAGTTCTGTAATCTCCTGTGCCGTTTTCAGAAGTTCCTTGATGACCTCCTCGTTTGTAATCAAGCCATTGTAGTAAGAGTTCATCAACTGTGTAATCTTTTCCGAAAACTTCTGAGACTGCACAACATTTGTCCGTTTATACAGTGAAACTTGCTCTGCCATCAGTTTTTTCAAAATTTCTACGGCAATGTTCTTTTCCTTCATCTTGGAAATTTCATCTAACACCGCTGGGTCAAACAGACTGATATTTTCATCTGCCTGCTTGCTGTCAAACAAGCTGATAACGCCTTGACTCTGGATACTTGCCTTCAGTAGTTCATTGATTTGAGCATTGATTTCTTTCAAAGAAAGTGTCTTACCGCCACTCCCACCATAGGTGATCTTCACCACCGTAGAACGGACTGCTTCCATGTAGGCCGCTTCGTGTCGCTCCTGCTCCGTGGTCATGCTGGAACACAACGAATGCGACTGTTTCAGCAACAGAGCTTCTCGCAGGAACAAATCTTTGCGCTTGGGTGCTTTTGCGTCCAGAACAAAGTTTACGCCGCCAGTGACCAGCTTTGCCATCATCAACGGAGAACCGCCAATAAATCCGCTGAAATCAAAGCCGTGCAACAAATCTTTGCACACCTGAAGCTTTTCCTGAAATTTCGGATATGCAACTTTGGCAATGTCCATATCACCATATCGGGACTGGTCACGCTTGGTATACTCCTTCATAGCGGCTTTGAGGGCAGATGCAATGCCAACGTAATCTACAATCAAGCCGCCCTCTTTGTCCTTGAATACACGGTTGACACGCGCGATGGCCTGCATCAGATTGTATCCGTGCATCGGCTTGTAAACATACATCGTAGCCAGTGAAGGCACATCAAAACCTGTCAGCCACATATCCACAACAATGGCAATCTTCATCGGGTCATCGTTGTCTTTGAATTTCCGGGCAAGTTCTTCTTTGTGAGATTTTGTACCGATGATTTCTTTCCAATCCTCCGGGTCATTGTTGCCACCCGTCATAACTACGCCGATTTTTTCGTTCCATGTCGGGCGCAGCTCCAGAAGTTTTCGATAAATCTTCATCGCAATCGGGCGCGAATACGCCACGATCATCGCCTTGCCCGTCAAAAGATTAGCGCGGTACTTTTCGTAATGGTTGACAATATCTTCGCACAGGGATTGAATGGTAGACTCTGCCCCTAGCACACTCTCCATCTGTCCCAACATCTTTTTGCTTTTTTCAATCGTTGCAGCGTCCGATTGCTGTTCCAGTGCATCGTAGGTCGCATCAATCAAGGCCAGTGTATTCTGGTCGAGGTGGAGTTTGATAACACGGCTCTCATAGTAAACCGGACGCGTTGCGCCATCCTCCACAGCCTGTGTCATATCGTAAATATCGATATAATCACCAAAAACTTCACGCGTATTTCTATCTTTTGCCGAAATCGGTGTTCCTGTAAAGCCTATGTAAGTTGCATTCGGCAGAGCATCATGGATGATTCGGGCATTGCCAATGACCGTATGTGCTTCTTTTTCACCCTGTTCATTTTCTTTGATGACAATTTTCTCATCAAAACCATATTGTCCGCGATGGGCTTCATCGGCCATCACCACAATATTCCGCCGTTCGGAGAGCGGCTTCTCGCCACGCTCAAACTTGAACATCGTGGTGAAGATGATGCCATTTGCTTTTCGACCATCCAGCAGCTTGCTTAGATTTTCCTTGCTGGTTGCCTGTACAGGTGTCTGGCGCAAAAATGGTGCGCACCTAGCGAACTGCGTGTAGAGCTGATCGTCAAGGTCAATGCGGTCCGTCATCACAACGATGGTGGGGCTATCCAAAGCTTCTTGCAGCAAATGGGCATAGAATACCATCGACAGTGATTTTCCGCTGCCCTGCGTATGCCAGAACACACCACCCTTGCCATCCGTTTTAGTGGCAATCTTGGCCTTTTCGATGGCCTTTCGCACTGCAAAATATTGGTGATATCCAGCCAAAATCTTAATCGGCTTTTGCCCATCACCGGAAAACAGGATAAAATTTTTCAGAATGTCCAGCAACCGGGCTTTCTGGAACATCCCCTCATAGAAGGTATCAAACTGCGCATACGCAGTGTTTTCATAATCACCGTCTTTTGTTTTCCATTCCATAAAACGGTCAAGTCCAGAAGTAATTGTTCCCGCCTTGTTGCTCGAAAGGTCGCTGATTACGCAGATTGCATTATAATAAAACATCGAAGGAATGTCCTTCATGTAATTTCGAATCTGATTGTATGCGTTTTCTGCACCCACTTCGTCCTTGGAAGGGCTTTTCAGCTCCATCAAAACCAGCGGCAATCCATTGATAAACAGAATAATATCCGGGCGGCGGTTGTTTCCGTTTTCCACGAAGGTATATTGGTTTACCACATAGAAATCATTTTTGTCTGCATCTGCATAATCAATCAGCTTTACTACCGAAGACCGTTCTTCACCCTTGACTGCGTATTTGACCGTGATACCGTTTTGCAGATAGTCCATAAAAATAATATTCTTCTGCAACAGGCTTCCTGCATCAAAATCATTCAGCTTCAAGATGGCTTCATCAATTGCCACAGCCGGAAGGCTGCGATTCATCCGCACCAGACAATCCCGCAAAACATCGTCCAGCAGCGGGCGGCTGTAATCAGCCCGGTTCATATCAGGAGCGTAAATGTGGGTATAACCCATATTTTCAAATAGCTCTATGACTGCTTGCTCAAAGGTATCTTCGGTAAATGCGAACATATGATTTTCTCCTTTAGTATCTCAAAGGAATCTTTGATTTTTGTATCTCAATGTTCATTTTCTGGTTTCTGAAAAAGCATTTCAATCCTTTTTCCGCAATGTCACTATTATTTTTAGGTCCGATGAGAACTGCCTTTAAGGAATCAAGATTTTTCATCGTTTCTTTAATGTAGGGTATCAAAATTTCATTTTTTACTCGAAAATTTTGTTTTGTATGATCCTCTAGTGCAACTTCTTTATTGTCGTGTATAGCTGGAAATATAATTCTATATTCGTTTTCGCCGGAGAAACATTCATTCTTAAAAAACATATTATAGTACAAACATATATATACTATTCTATCTATAAATTCAATGAGTTGTTTCTTCTTGATTTTTCCTTCGTCGTTTTTACTCGGAATTTTTAAAATGTCGCTTCTCTCATCTAGCGCAATATCTATCATCTTTTCCACGCATGCATACTGCTCTTCTCGTGTATATAAAACTTTTCCATGATAGATATATTTTGCATCAAAAGATGTTACCAACTCTCGGAAATTAAATTTCATGCAATATCCTACATAGTTTGAATACTGTGACCACATCAAGGCACTATCATTATCCAGGCAAAAGGAAATCACATAATATCCCGCATAAGTATATTCATTTGCAATGTGAAGCATCACATCCGAATCTTTTACCTTTGGAGGAACAAGTTTTTCAAGAACTTCAGCCAATCCTTCATCCTTTATTGCATCTTTGAGCACATCTAGAACGATTTCTGTCCCCAGCTGAAATTCTGTACTATCATTGAGAAAATGACTTTCTGTAACCCAGAACTCTTTCTTACAAATTCCCATCAACGCTTCTGCGGATGTATAATGGTAAACACTTTCATTATCCTCTAATGTTGGGATGAAAAATGATTCATATGTATCTTTCATGATTTCACCTCACGAGAATTTTTAAACTCTACAAACGATAATTTAGCGGCTTAAAGCTGGATATCACGCACATCGATTTCCCCGGACATAATCTTTGGCAAAAGGGTATTTCTAAGAGCGGTGAGTTTTCGATCCTCAATTCGATTTGAAATAATCAAGTCAAAAAGTGGTTTTATTAAGGTGCTGATTCGCTTATAATCGCATTTAGAGGGAATAATTACTTCTGCCTTTTCAAGTTCCTCCCTTTTGATATGCCCCATAGTTGTTGCCTTATCTGCTGCAACAGCAATGAATCTGTCAAGATGATGTGCTGTCCACAAATAATAGAACCACTTGTCATAGTTATTCGAGGTCACTTTGAAAAGATGCTGATTTAATCCACAGGTTCCGCCACACCAAATATCAACCAAAAGACTACCCGACCAAGAAAATATAATATCTCCATCATGAATAATATACTCCGACTTGATACTGGGTGAGCAAAGCTCGCTGCTGGCATCGCAAATACCTTGTCTTAATTCTTTGATTTTTAATACGGGAAGTCCTGTTTCACCATCTTTAGGACGGTATTTTTGCATTGCCAGCCCATTCAAATAGTCTGCAATGTCCAAAAGATTTCCAGTTTTCCATCCATCTGGAAGAAAATCAAGGTCAAGGAAGTTCTCAGAAAAAATTGCTTTTACCTGAGCATATAAATTATCGTTTATCCTTTCACTAATGTGTATTTTCTTTTCAATGGAATTAAGCAATGATGCAATCTTTTTTTGTTTGTCAATAGATGGAAGATTGATTTCGACATCACAGATGCGTGACGGAGAGGTATGCTTTACAGTCGATCCAGATGCCGTTGCCACTATCTTTTTTTGATATTGTGGTGTTCTCATAAACCAGTATAGATAGTCTTTATCAGCATTTGGATTGAATACATCGACAAGCCCAATACGTTGATTATGCAAATATATTCTGTTAGAGTTTGGAACACGTGCACTGTATCCGAGCGTATCTCCCTGCTTGCTTAAATCTGTCATTGTGACGATGAGATCATCCGCGTGCAGGACATAATCCTTTGGATAATCGCCTGAAAAAAACTTGCATTTCTTTTCCTTAAATCCTCCGCCGATTTCAAAATTGCCAGGCGTGACAAGAACTATTTCATTATCTTCAGCTGTAATGTAGTCACCTTTGAAGGCAAATCCGTGTTTAATACGCATGAAATCTCCAAGCTTAGCCATTATTTTACCATCCTATCCGATGTATTTCCTATGTGCCAATTTCACATTCTGTTGTTTTACCATTGCGTAGTGCATCGTTGTGTCGATTTTTTGATGTCCTAAAAGCTGTTGCACCTGTTCAATCGGCATTCCCTTGTCAATTGCTGATGTTGCCAATGTACGCCGGAACTTGTGCGGGTGCACCTTATTTAGCTTCAATCGCCGTCCCAATTCACGGAGCATCGTTTCCACGCCACCGATCATCAATCGCTCGTGCGGCTCTTTCAGCGTCACAAAGAGTGCTGGATTGCTATCATTCCGTTCATCCAGATAATTCTGCAAGTGAATTTTTGTCCTTGCATCGAAGTAAACCAACCGTTCCTTGTTGCCTTTGCCAAAGACCACGCATTCACGCTCATTAAAATTGATATCCTCACGGTTAAGTGTCACCATCTCACCAACACGCATTCCCGACGATGCTAGCAGGTCAATGATTGCCAAATCCCGCACCGTCGAGCAGTGATCACGCATCAGTTCCAGTGCTTCATCCGTGTATGTTTCCTTGATAATTTTTGCTGTTTTCACCTTGTGAATCCTGCGGACAGGGCTTTTCACAATAAAATCTTCATCTTCCAGCCACGAGAAGAAACTGGAAAGAATACGCCGGATATTATCAATTGTAACTTTGCTTGACCGCCGCTGTGTCTGATAATCCGTTAGATATTTTCGCAAATCGTCCGTTGTAATTTGCTGCGGTGATTTTCCCACGCCATTCAGCATCGCTGCAATAGTTTTTGAATAATAGGTCAGTGTTTTCTCGGAACATCCTTCTATCCGCTTTGCCGTAATGAACGCTGCTGCCGAATCTTGTTCATCAACCTTTGGCTGCTCTTCACCCATTTCAATTATGACATCTTGAAATGACATTTCCAGCACCGCTTTCAAATGCAGCAGCTGTTCGTTATTGAGATACGGCAGCATTTTTCGCTGTATCTCGTTGATAATTTGATTTTTCATCGCCGTATCTCCTTATTACGATTTCAGAGAACGACAGCAGTGGCAGTTTCTCCATAGAATCTCCCGCCACTGGTGAGAGTTATTAAAAATCTGGTAAACGATAATTTACTTGAGCAAATGCAGGCTCTTTACAAATCATGGTTTGTAGATTACCATCCCTTCGGAAGTGTAATGCCCACGTCGTGGACTCAAACCTGCATTTATTCATTGGCAAACATCATCTACGGTGCGCCTTTTGCCTCCAAACAGTTTAACACTGAAGGCAATGGAAAGCCGATCATTCGTATTCGTGATTTGAAAGATCAGCAGTTTGCGACATACACAACCGAAGTGCATCCAAAAGGGTATCTATTGCACCCTGGAGATATTGTCGTTGGCATGGACGGTGAATTTCGTCCCTATATTTGGGGTAACGATGAAGCGTGGTTAAATCAGCGAGTATGCGTATTCGAGAACAAGCGTCCGAACGGAAAAGCATTCCTCTATTTTACAATCAAGCCCTTGCTTTTTGCGATTGAACAAACTCAGGTAGCAACAACTGTTATTCATATTGGAAAAAAAGATTTTGATACTTTTGAAATCATGCTCCCTGATACAGAATTACTAGATGCTTTCGATGCAATAACAACGCCCATGGTAGAGCAAATCGTTTCCAATAGCATTGAAAACAAACGACTTGCCATAATGCGTGATGCTTTGCTGCCAAACCTCATGTCTGGTGAGATTGATGTCTCTGACATCCAACTCTAAGACGCTAAATTATCGTTTACCTTTGCATTACATCTAATTTTTTCGCTGATGCTACTTGCGAATCCAACGATACGTTTTCTTTCTCGCTCACTCGGAATCGGAATCATTAGCTTTTGTAAAAAATCCAAATCAAATTTTCCCGCTCCAATTCCTGTAACTCCAACCTTTGCCATCAAATAATCTTTTTGCGACAACAACCAATAAAATATAAACTCGTTTTCCACTTCTCCATATGAATCCAGACACTTTATATCTTGATTGAAAGCCACATCTTTTTCAACTCTAGCAATTGGTATTCCATTAAAAAGACCGCTTCCTCGTGTAAGAAGTAAGATGCTTTCCTTCGGCGCAATCTTGCTTCCAGCTTTTAGCCCTTCCTCTGTTATAAACAAATCAGATGTGTCGATATTCTCCGTTTTCAATGTCTTTGCACTAATCCAAGGAATAGTTCCGCCCCAATAATCATCTCTTTTTTTACTCGGTGTTCCTCCTGATGCAAAAGATACAAGCTCACCAAGTGGGCGATATGTCCATTCAGATTTCATACCCAATCGCCCCCAACTTCTCCTTAATTTCTGCTTCCAGCTTATGTGACTGCTTGAACAAATCCGACAGTTCAGATGTCAGCCGAGCCATTTTCTCTTCAAACGGCTCACCATCATCTTCCTGTTCCTCAACCCCAACATAACGGCCCGGCGTTAAAATATAATCTTGCTTTGCAATTTCTTCTGTGGTGGCAACAGCACAGAAACCCTTTACATCCCCCAATGTGCCTGCGACATAGGCGTTGTAGGTATCGGCGATCTTTTTGATGTCATTTTTTAATGTACCATCTTCGTTTTTGTATTCTTCTTTTGTGCCATCTGTAAGTTCACGCAGTTTGCGGCTCACCATAACGCCCATCTTACGGGCGTCAATAAACAACGTTTTTCCGGCTTGTTTCTTGCGTTTAGAGATAAACCAGAGCGAAACTGGAATCTGGGTCGTATAGAAAAGCTGTGTCGGCATGGCAATGATGCAGTCCACAAGGTCAGCATTCACAATATTTTTGCGGATGTCACCTTCACCGCCAGACTGAGAGGAAAGAGAACCATTTGCAAGCACCATACCCATGCGGCCACCCGGAGCAAGATGATAAATCATGTGCTGAAGCCATGCAAAGTTCGCGTTGCTTGCAGGCGGCATACCATACTGCCAGCGTACATCATCTTTGAGCTGCTCTGCACCCCAGTTCGACAGATTGAAAGGGGGATTCGCCATAATATAGTCTGCCCGCATGGTCGGGTGCTGGTCATCAAGGAATGTGTCTGCTGCATACTTGCCAAGGTCGGGTTCAATGCCACGGATGGCAAGATTCATCTGTGCCAGCTTCCATGTAGTCGGGTTGGAATCCTGACCATAAATCGAAATATCGTTGATATTCCCGCTATGGTTCTCTACAAATTTTGCAGATTGAACAAACATACCGCCGCTGCCGCAGCAAGGGTCATACACTCGTCCCTTAAACGGTTGCAGCACTTCTACCAGCGTCCGCACAACGCAGGACGGCGTAAAGAACTCGCCGCCGCGCTTGCCTTCCTGTTCTGCAAACATCGACAGGCAGTATTCATAAGTGCGTCCCAGAATGTCCTTCTCGTTACCGTGTTCGATCATTTTGATGTTCGTAAACAGGTCAACGACTTCGCCCAACCGACGTTTATCCAGTTCCGGACGCGCAAAATTTTTCGGCAGGATATCCTTCAGGCGCGCGTTTTCTTTTTCGATAGCGCGCATTGCATCGTCAATTACCTGACCGATTTCCGGGTCATGTGCCTTTGCAGAAACATCGCTCCAACGCGCACCAGCAGGCACAAAGAAGATTCCTTCCGATGCGTACTCGTCACGATCTTCCTCAAAATCATCACCATCTGCAACCAACTGATTGTACTTTTCTTCAAAACGATCCGAAATATATTTCAAGAAAATAAGACCAAGGACAACGCCCTTATACTCCGAAGCATCCATATTGCCCCGAAGCACGCAGGCAGCATTCCAAATCTGTTTTTCAAATCCAATGTCGGCGGTGTTTTTCTCTGCCATGGTTCAATACCTCCGTTTTAGCTCAACAAATTCTGCTCTGAGTATAGCACAGATGTGCCGATTTTCCAATTTGTGCGCATAAATTCTTTGCTAGATGCTTCAATTTCCAGTAGATAAGTCCTACTATCACCGCTTTAGCATAATAAATTTTACAAAACCATCTTGACGCACCCTGCAAACCATGATATTCTCTGTCACAAATCCCACCGATTTTGTGGATTGATTTGAAACCATCCACAAGATGTGGTCGTGTTCATTTTGAACACTGCCTCACCGTGGATTATCCCTGAAAGATTTGCCGCCTCGCAACACACCCGATTCATTTTGCCGCCTGATTCGCCCGACAAAATCCATCGCTATGCTGCATAGGCGGTATTTTTCTTTTATGGGAGCGCACCTTGAAAATTTCATGAGCCGACCGGACGTGATACCGACTTTTCGTCAACGCCGCTGCACAAACAGGGGCAGGAACTTCGTTCGGAGCAAACGGTGATCAACATACACGAGCAGAGCCCCGCTACTTATTTTTTGCGTCTTAACAATTTGGAAACATTTGTTGAAAATGCGTTTTGAGCGCAGCGGTAGAGGGCAAGAACCGTCCCGTGGCCACAAATTTTCAATTCTTGAAAATGTTGTGCTCCACCGGGACTTCACTTCTGCAATGCGTCTGCATTTACGAAGTGATCTTGTTGGGGCGTGCCTGCCCCAAACCCTGCTCATCATTCGTGCCTAGCGGCACGAATGGAACGGCGTGTCATGCTTTACATAACTTCACCGAGGAGTTATCGAACAGACAGGAGGTACAATGACCAAAACGAATGTTCAACCGATTCCTAGCAATTCCCAGCACCACGACACGCCGAACAACAAAACGCACGTCATCAAGTTCCGTGTGACAGCGGAGGAAAAAGCGTCACTGGAACTCACTTGCAAACTCCTGAATCTCTCCCTCTCCACTTTTATCCGCCGCGCCATCCACAACGTCAAGATCGAGAAAACGGTCATCGTTGCCGGCGGCGGCGAAGAAACATTGAACGCCGTTTCCACCCTGCTTGCCCAGTGCAGCAAGGTGGGCACTAACCTCAACCAGCTTGCAAGGCACTTCAATTCCGGCGGTGCGGACACCGAGCAGATACGAGCGAAAATCCTTGACGAACTTGCAGACCTGACTGCATTCCGGCTCAGCGCCGAGAAAGTTCTGGGTGAACTGTATGGCAACGCTCAAGCATATCGCCTCTAAAAACTCGGACTACTCTGCCATTGAAGCGTATCTCATTTACCAGCACGATGAATTTTCCGGCAAGGTAATTCTGGACGAACAAGGCCGACCCATGCTGCGGGAATCCTACCTGCTCGACACCCTTGAGTGCGGCGATTTCTCGTTTGCAACGGCCTGTCTGCTGGCGAACCGCAAGTATGGTAAGAACACCCAGCATGGTGATATTAAGAGCCATCAATATATCATCAGCTTTGACCCAAGAGATGCAGCCGACAATGGCTTGACCATGGAAACGGCACAGGCTCTTGGCCTGAAATTCTGCGAGGAAAACTTCCCCGGTCATCCTGCCATCGTCTGCACCCACCCCGATGGGCACAACCATTCGGGAAACATCCATGTCCACATCGTGATCGGCAGCGTCCGAACACGAGAGGTGGAGCGCAAGCCCTATATGCAGAAACCCCGCGACTGGCTAGAGGGCATGAAGCATTCCAGCACCGCCCAGACCATGCGGCATTTGCGTGTCGAGGTCATGGAACTGTGCGAGGGTGCCGGACTGTACCAGATTGACCTGCTCAACGGCTCCAAGGAGCGTGTGAGCGAAGCTGAGTATTGGGCACACAGGCGCGGCCAGTTGAAACTTGACCGTGAAAACGCAGCCCTCACCGCAGCCGGACAACCGCCCCAGCAGAAGAAGTTTGAAACCGTAAAGGACACTTTGCGGAAGCAGATTTCTTCGGTGCTGTATCGCGCTGTGAGTTTTGAGGATTTTTCCGATAGGCTCATGCAGCAGTACGGCATTGCTGTCAAGGAAATCCGTGGGCAGCTCAGCTATCTGCCTGCTGGCAGAACCAAGTTTATCCGAGCGAAACATCTCGGTGACAAGTTCGACAAGGCAGAAGTACTAGCCACCCTGACCGCAAACGCAGCGCGCAAACCCAAGGTACAGTCTAAAACGACCAACCTTGCAAAGCTGATTGATATTCAGGCAAAGCTGACCGAGGGCAAGGGCATTGGCTACGAACGTTGGGCAAAGAAGTTCAACCTCAAAGCCATGTCGCAAACTCTGATCCTCTTGCAGGAGAAAGATTTGCTCAACGAGGATGATCTGAACCAGCGCATCGCTGAACTGGAAACCAAGTATCACGACTCGCTGGCGGTGGTGAAAGACCTCGAAGGTCGCATGAAAGCCAACAATAAGCTGCGCTATCATGTCGCAGCCTACACCAGCACCAAGAATGTCGCACAGCAGTTAAAGACTGCCAAACGACCCGCAGCCTTTGAGGAGCAGCACCGTGCAGAGCTGACAGCATACCGGGCGGCAGCAGCCTATTTCAAGGCAAATGACCTCACCAAGCTGCCCAGCCCGAAAAAGCTGGAAGCCGAGTATGCGCAGCTGGCATCCGAAAAGGCAAAGTTCTACGAGCAGTACAAGGAATCTAAAGAGGAACTGCTCAAACTGAAAACCGCAAAGCAGAATGTTGCGTCCTTTTTCCGGGAGGAAGAACCAGCGCAGCAGGAGAGATAAAGGAGTGTGCATATGATCAATCTGAAAATCGACCCGGAGTTCCAGTCCCAAATCCCTCCACTGACCGATGATGAATTTAAGCAGCTTGAAGAAAATATCCTCAAAGAGGGCAAGCTGATTTCTCCTTTGATTGTCTGGAATAACACCCTCGTTGACGGCCACAATCGTTATGAAATCGTTCAGGAACATCCCGAAATCTCCTTCTCCACGATGCCGCTCCCGTTTGAAAGCCGGGAAGAAGTTCTCGCTTGGATTTGCAAAAATCAGCTGGGGCGGCGCAATTTAACCCCGGAGCAGAAGAAGTTTCTGATGGGCAAGCAGTATTCCTCTGAAAAGCGCACCGAGGCGTTTCGCGGTAATCAGCATACTGCAAAGAAATCTGGCAGTGTTCAATCTGAACACAACCAGAAGCCAATGAAAACCTGTGAGCGCATTGCGCAGGAAAATCACAGCAGCGCAAGTTCAGTCCGCCGTGCAGAATACTATGCCCACGGCGTTGACGTTGCGGATGAACTGTCTCCCGGTTTCCGTGATCGGTTCTTCCGCGAGGAACCGCACATTCCCGATTATCTTCTCGAAAATCTCGGCAAGGCCAAGCCCGAAGAACAGGCTGAAATTTTTGAGGAAATCAAGAATTATGTGCCGAAGTTGAAGAAAGTCAAGCCTAACAAAGTAACGGTGAAGCAGGCAGAGAAAGCCGTCAGCAACACCATTGATGAAAGCTATGATGTTCCCCAAAAGTTTCTCGAACTGTACTACCGGCTCCACAATGCTGAATCTCTCATGCGAAAGAGTTGGGAAGTTACGTTCGACTTGAACCCGAAACTTCTTACGCATCCGGAACAGGTCAAGGTTCTTCGCTTTGCCCTGAAGCCTCATCTTGAATTTTTGAAAACGCTGGATGAAGTTCTTGCAGAATCCAGCGATGAATCCTCTAAAACGGCATAACGACAGGCACTTGTAAGCCATCAACGGGCCACCAGCCGCAAGTGCAGGGCGGAAGCTATCCGCGCCCCTGCGCCTGATAAAAATTGAAACCTTGATTTTCTCGCCCGACTTTGCCACGGTGGGACGATCAAAGGAGCGTGCGTTTGAACAAAAAGAAAAAGTTCACAAACACTTCCCCCTATCCCGATGAAGTCATCGACCGTCTGGCACGGGCATTCTACCCGGCCATCCTTGCCTGCTGGAACAGCGAGGAAGGCCAGAGAGAATTTGCTGCATGGCAGGCAGAGCAGGCTCATCACACCCCCAGTAAAGAGAAACAGAGCGTTCCCGACGGGGAACGCCCTGTTGTACATATCGTTATCGTCTGTGGATTTTGGCAGGGTGCGTCCGATTGGACGCACCCTGTTTTTATTTTAAACTTAAAAATCAAAGACCGTAAAGTGTGTTAACTACATTGCCTTTGGTCGTTTTGGACAAACAATCGAGAAAATCTTTCTTATTATCAGGATGCATTTGATCTACAACAATGGGAAAGTTTAAGTATAATACTCCCAGACATTGTTCTATGGTTCTTATGTATATAGAAGATATTTCTTGATGTGATACTTGATTGTATTGAGGTAGCATTGATAAAGCACTTACCGGTTTCATTATTTTAGGATCACCGTGTACCGTCCGACAGAGTGTCGAGTAATCATTGTGCAAAGAGTCAATGCATGCTTGACCTATCAGTGTGTGAAAATGGCTGTCATTTTTTGCAGCATCAAAAACAGCATAGACGCTTTTCTCATGAATTATCGCAGGTTCATTAATCATTATCAGCGATTTCAAAAAATTTTCCATACAGCAACGAAGCTGAAGCTTAGCAGGTTTGTACAGACCTTGAACAACGCAAAACAAGGAAAGCAATAAGTCAGAAGCCATTTCGTCCAGAAAAGCAACCGAGTTTGGATAGTTGCCTTGTACCTTGAACTCAGCATTAAAAACAAGTAACCCGAATAACTTTTTATGCATCCCTTTGCAAGCTTCAACTTGCCGTGGAGCAGCAGTATACGAAGTCAGATTGTACTGGGAAAGAAATCTCTCAAACACATTAAAATCTTCACTAATGCGTCTACTCATTTTCTTCTCCCACTAACTTTTGTATCGTTTCGTTCCAAGAAAACATATTGCCGGCAGTCTTTGCTTTGCTCTGCATTTCACGGACTTGCACCTTATTCTTTAGTATATTTGCTGTCCATTTGGTCAATATATCCAATCTTTCTTTGTTGACATCTTCCACTTCACAAATAATCAAACCGATTATCTCGTTTCTTGATTTTTTTTCCCAACGAGGAATACTCAACGCCAACACTTCTTCTGCGAATTGAACTAACTGGGCATTGTTTTGGAAAATATCGTTATCCTTCAATAGTGAGGGGAGCACACCAATTAGATTATAAGCATTATTTGATGCCCCACTAACTATTGCTCCATGTACAACCAAATTTCTATATTCTCGTAAAAACTGGGGTGCATTTTTGAAATTAAGATTCTTATTTGATTCTAGAAGCCAACTTAATTCTTCAAAGAAATTAATAAACTGCTGACGCTCATATTCAGGATTGGATTTCCGTTTGTTTGTGCCAGCCATTATTCCCCCTCCACTCTCCTTAAGAATTCTTGTGTAATGCTGGAAAAATTGAGATTTAAATCAGTTTTATCCAGATCCAGTATAAAAGTACCAGCCAATTGTCCTCTAGCAATATCCACACGTTTGGGAACAGGTGATTTATACAGATAGTCTTTCCAATTAGCATCCCCTGAAAAATAATCAACAGCTTCCTTATAAACAACGGTATTGGTTTCAACAATAGTTAATATGAGTCCTGCACACTGACAGACACAACCATAATTCTCTTTTCTTTCCTTTATAATGCCTTCAAGCAAATCCAAACCAGTCATGCTAATGGGATCAGGCTTTGATGGAATTAAGTAAAAATCGGAAGCAATGAGGGCACTAGTCATCCAAACAGATGGTGTGGGCGGGCAGTCAATTATACAGATATCGTATTCACCAGTTTTTCTTATATGATTCAGATAATTCTTCAGCCTATTTTCTGTCCCCTGCCCAGGAGCCATTTCAAATCTAAACAAGTCCAGTTGGCTCGGAATAAGATCAAATCCTCGACTGGTTTTATATGGAATAATGCCAGAATAGGGTATAGCTTCTCTTTCGTTCACTCCTCTTACCACAGAAATTGATGCGGGGTTTTTGTAATCAAAAACATCCTTTATGGTCGTACCACCTTTTTTGATATATTCAACATAGTCATCACCATTTATCATACATTGCGTTGCATTAAATTGAGGATCGACATCAATTAACAGCACCTTTTTGGCATGCCGATGAGTAAGAAAATCAGCAATATTGACAGCAAGAGTTGTCTTACCAACGCCGCCCTTCATATTAACAAAACTAACAACCTTCATCATTGTCACCCAATCTATATTCTTACAACACTGTTTATTCACAGCAAATCCACAGCTATACGCATATGAATTTTAAGCATTTTAAATATACATCATTTGTTTTGCTTTTTCAAGAATCCGTTACAATTTCCAATAACAAGTTAAAATGATTACCGTCCAAATCTTGTCCTCCTGAAATCATGTTGTGGCTTATGTCGGTCAATCTATGATTTCGGATTTCATCTTCCACGGACACCTGCGTTAAATTTTCCGAAGAAAACAAATAATCCGAACCCATCTCCTATCGGAAACAAGTTCGGATTATTTTTGTTTGGTCCGAGTGGCGAGAGTCGAACTCACGGCCTCTTGAACCCCATTCAAGCGCGCTACCAAAACTGCGCTACACCCGGAAATGTGCCGTACCTTGTTATCAAAGCGTGGCGACAAGAGATATTATACTCAGAACCCGGGTGTTTGTCAACTACTTTTTTGCAACTTTTTATTCTTTTTTAGCCAGCGCATTTTCGCCCGCAAAAAGAACGGGATCAGGCCTTATCCCGCTCCAGCAAGGGACGCAGATACTGCCCTGTAAAGCTGCCGGGCACAGCCGCCACCTGCTCCGGAGTACCGGCAGCCACGATCTCGCCGCCTGCACTGCCTCCCTCCGGGCCAAGGTCGATGATATGATCGGCACACTTGATCAGATCCAGGTTATGCTCGATCACGATCACAGTATTCCCCGCATCCACCAGTTTTTGCAGCACCTCCACCAGGCGATGGACATCCGCAATGTGCAGGCCGGTAGTCGGCTCGTCCAGGATATACACGGTCTTGCCGGTGCTGCGCCGGGCCAGTTCATTGGCCAGCTTTACCCGCTGCGCCTCGCCGCCGGACAGCGTGGTAGCGCTTTGCCCCAGGGTGACATATCCCAGACCCACATCCAACAAGGTCTGCAGTTTGCGGGCGATTTTAGGCTGATTGGCAAAGAACTGCACCGCTTCCTCTACAGTCATATTCAGCACATCTGCAATGGTCTTGTCCCGGTATTTGACCTCCAGCGTCTCCCGATTATAACGGGCGCCCTTGCAGACCTCACAGGGGACATAGACATCCGGCAGAAAATGCATCTCGATCTGCAAAATACCGTTGCCCTCACAAGCTTCGCACCGGCCGCCCTTTACATTAAAGCTGAACCGGCCCGGTCCATAGCCCCGCATCTTTGCATCCTGGGTCTGGGAGAACACGGTGCGGATATCGTTGAACACACCCGTATAGGTGGCCGGGTTAGACCGCGGTGTACGGCCAATGGGCTGCTGGTCGATGCCGATGACCTTGTCCACATATTCCAGCCCTTCTACGCTGCGGCAGCGCCCTGCCCGGCTGCGGGCTCCATTCAGCTCACAAGCCAGGGTCTTATACAGGATCTCGTTGACCAGGCTGGATTTGCCCGAACCCGAGATACCGGTGACACAGACAAGCTCGCCCAAGGGGAACTCCACCGTCAGATCATGGAGGTTATTCTCCTGTGCACCCACCACCCGCAGACAGTGGCCATTGCCGGTGCGGCGGGTGGCAGGCACGGTGATGCGCTTGCGGCCGGAGAGGTAGTCGCCTGTGATACTGCGTTTGGCCTTGCAGATATCCTTAACACTGCCAGCGGCTACGATCTCGCCGCCGTGCACTCCAGCGCCGGGCCCCACGTCCACAAGATAATCTGCACTGCGCATGGTATCCTCATCGTGTTCTACCACGATCACCGTATTGCCCAGATCCCGCAGATTTTTCAGGGTAGCAATGAGCTTATCGTTATCCCGCTGGTGCAGACCGATCGAGGGTTCATCCAACACATACAGCACGCCGGACAGGGCGCTGCCGATCTGGGTCGTCAGGCGGATACGCTGGCTCTCACCGCCGGAAAGGGTGCCCGCTGCCCGGGCCAGTGTAAGGTAATCCAGGCCGACGCTCTGCAAAAATTGCAGGCGGTTCTTGATCTCTTTCAGGATCTGACTGCCGATCTGGGCCTGTTTCTCCGAAAGGGTGGGCTCTGCCTTGGCAATGAAGGCCAGCTCTTCCCGGATGGACATTTCGCAGAACTGGCTGATGTTCTTGTCCCCTACTGTAACTGCCAGGACCACCGGCTTCAGACGCTGACCATGGCAGGCGGGACATTCCACCCCGGACATTACGCTGCCGATCTCCTCTTTCATCCACTCGCTGTTGGTCTCACGGAAGCGGCGCTCCAGGTTCTCTACGATGCCCTCAAAGGTATTGTAGTACACACCGCTGCCAAACTCATTGGTGCGGTGCATCTCCAGTTTTTCCCCATTGGTGCCGTAGAGCAGGGCGTTCAATGCCTCGGTGGAGAACTGCTCCACCGGGGTATCCAGGGTAAAGCCGTATTTTTTGCCCAGGGCCAGGTAGTACATCTCACTGACCGAGCCCTCGGCGTAGTACCATCCGCTGGCCTTGATGGCCCCCTGCCGGATGGAGAGACTGCGATTGGGGAGGATGCGGTCCTCATCCACCCGCATAAAAGTACCCAGACCCGTGCATTTTTCACAGGCACCCTGGGGGTTATTGAAGGAGAACAGCCGGGGCGACAGCTCGCTGATGGAGATGCCATGTTCCGGGCAAGCAAAGTTCTGACTAAAGGTCATGCACTCGCCCCCGATCACGTCCACTTCAGCCAGACCACCGGTCAGGGCAAGCGCCGTTTCCAGAGAGTCGGCCAGGCGGCTGCGCACCCCTTTCCGCAGGGCCAGGCGGTCCACTACGATCTCCACGGTGTGCTTGAGATTTTTTTCCAGGGTGATCTCCTCATCCAGGTCGTAAAGGCTGCCATCGATGCGCACCCGGGCATATCCAGCCCGACGGGCAGCATCCAGCTCCTTTTGCTGGGTCCCCTTGCGCTGACGCACCACCGGCGCCAGCACCTGGAATTTTGTGCCCTCCTCCAGCTTGAGCACCGCATCCACCATCTCATCTACGGTCTGCTGGCGGATCACCCGGCCGCACACAGGGCAGTGGGGCACGCCCACCCGGGCATACAAAAGGCGCAGGTAATCGTAGATCTCGGTCACCGTGCCCACAGTAGAGCGCGGGTTGTGGCTGGTAGTCTTTTGGTCAATGGAGATAGCCGGAGACAATCCGGTGATCTCGTCCACATCCGGTTTGTCCATTCGTCCCAGAAACATCCGGGCATAGCTGGACAGGCTCTCCACATAGCGGCGCTGACCGTCGGCGTAGATGGTATCAAACGCCAGGCTGGATTTGCCCGAGCCGGACAATCCGGTCATAACGATCAGCTTTTCCCGCGGGAGGGTCAGATTGATATTTTTCAGGTTGTGCTCTCGTGCACCTCGAATAACGATCTTATCGTTTGCCACCGTGTTTTCTCCCTCTTTTTGGTGTTTGTCTGCGCTGGGCCTCGGCATCCGAATCCAGGGTGGGGTTCTCGCCCCGGCGCAGGCGGTCGATCTGGTCCCGCAAAAATGCAGCGTTCTCAAAATCCAGCAGCTTGGCCGCCTGCTTCATCTCCCGGGTCAGCCGGTCAATGGCAGCCTCCCGCTCCAGCTTGCCCATGCGGCGGGTATTGAGCTTTGCCGTCTCGGCCTTATCGCTGATCTCAATGGAATCCCGGATGGCCTTGACGATGGTTTTGGGCACGATGCCATGCTCCTGATTGTACTGAGTCTGGATCGCACGGCGGCGCTCCGTCTCCGTAATGGCCCGGTCCATGCTGTCGGTGACCACATCGGCGTACATGATCACCAGACCCTGTGCGTTGCGGGCGGCACGGCCGATGGTCTGGATTAGGCTGGTCTCACTGCGCAGGAAGCCTTCCTTATCCGCATCCAAGATAGCCACCAAGCTGACCTCCGGCAGGTCCAGGCCCTCCCGCAGCAGGTTGATGCCCACGATCACATCAATGGAGCCCAGGCGAAGGTCCTTGATAAGCTCCATCCGCTCAAACGTATCCACCTCATGGTGCATATACTTGACCTTTACGCCCTGCTCGGTGAGGTAATCGGTCAGATCCTCTGCCATGCGCTTGGTCAGGGTGGTCACCAGCACCCGTTCGCCCCGTGCGGTGCGGGCGTTGATCTCGCCCAGCAGGTCGGTGACCTGCCCTTCTACCGGTCGCACCGAGATCAGCGGGTCCAGCAGACCGGTGGGGCGGATCACCTGTTGGGCAATGCGGGTGCTGTGCTCCCGCTCGTACCCGCCTGGTGTTGCGGAGACGAAGATGGTCTGATTGAGCTTGGACTCGACCTCTTCAAATTTCAGCGGGCGGTTGTCAAAGGCAGAAGGCAGCCGGAAGCCATATTCCACCAGTGTTTTTTTACGGGCATAGTCGCCGCCGTACATAGCCCGCACCTGCGGCAGCGTAACATGGCTCTCGTCGATAAACAGCAGAAAATCCTCCGGGAAATAGTCCAGCAGCGTGGTGGGCATACTGCCTGGCGCCCGGCCGGACAACACGGCAGAATAGTTCTCGATGCCCTTGCACATCCCCACTTCATTGAGCATCTCGATATCATAGTTTGTCCGCTGGGAGATGCGCTGCGCCTCAATGAGCTTGCCCTCGGCGGTAAACTGCCTTACCTGGGCGTCACACTCTGCACGGATCTTCTCCAGCGCAGCAGCTTTTTTCTCGGCGCTGACGATATAGTGGCTGGCGGGAAAGATCGCCACGTGCTTGACCACGTTCTGCCGTGCGCCGGTGACTGGGTTGAACTCTGTGATGCGGTCGATCTCGTCACCAAAAAACTCCACCCGGATGGCCAGCTCGCTCATATAGGCCAGGTAGATATCCACCGTATCCCCCCGCACCCGGAACTTGTTGCGCACAAAGTTGATATCGTTGCGCTCGTATTGCAGATGCACCAGCTTTGCGCACAGGTCATCCCGCTCCATCTGCATCCCCGGACGCAGACTGATGACCATGCTGCGGTAGTCGATGGGGTCGCCCAAGGAGTAGATGCAGGATACAGACGCCACGATGATCACATCCCGCCGTTCTGACAATGCTGCCGTAGCAGAATGACGCAGGCGGTCGATCTCATCGTTGATCGCACTGTCCTTTTCAATATAGGTATCGGTGCTGGGGATATACGCTTCCGGCTGGTAGTAATCGTAGTAGGAGACGAAATACTCCACCGCATTTTCCGGAAAAAAGGAGCGAAACTCCGTACACAGCTGCGCCGCCAGGGTCTTATTATGGGCCAGCACCAGGGTGGGGCGGTTGCACTGGGCAATGACGTTTGCCATTGTAAACGTCTTGCCGCTGCCGGTAACGCCCAGCAGCGTCTGGAACTTATCCCCGGTTTGCACCCCCTGCACCAGCTGGGCAATGGCCTGGGGCTGGTCACCGGTGGGAGCATAGGGGGATACCAGCTTAAAGGTCTCGTCTGACATAGAGGCGTCCTTTCCGGTTCCCGCTGCGAGAACCACCATTAGTTGTTGACATTCACCTTATTATAGCACGGGTGTTTTATAATGTAAAGCGGCATGACGGCGGGAGACGTTCCTTGCTTAATACCGGCCGACAGAGCAGGGTCTAAAAAATACACTTTAGCTTTATTGGCGAAAACTCCAATACAAAATGCTCCTGTTCGACCCCTGTGCTTGGGCAGAATTTTGCGGTCCGAAATTCTATGTTGTCAATTTCGTGATGATACTCAGGTTCGCAATTACACAATGAAGATTCGGTTATAGAAGCATAAAAAGCCCTTGTTCCAGAAACATCCACCTTTATCCGCTCACATCTCCGATCCATGTTTCTATTTACCTTATCATAATTTTCTGTTCTCTTCAACGCATGTCTAAATTGACAGAGATCCGCTCCGTCCGTCTAAATGTAAAAAAGGGACTCCCCCTCCCCGTTGACTTTGCCCCTTGAGATATAGTATCATGGAAGGGACGGGCGGTTTTATCCGCCAGAGAGAGAGGCCGATTTATGAAGCAATTTACCGCCACTGCCAACGATGAAGGGGTGCGGATGTCCCGTTTTGTACAAAGCGTGACACGGGGACTGCCTACAAGTTTGTTATACAAGAGCTTCCGCAACAAGCGGGTCAAGGTCAACGGCAAGCGTGCTGCGCCGGAGGACCGGCTGCGGGCCGGCGACCTGATCGAACTGTACATCAACGACGAGTTTTTCCCCCCGGAGGGGAGCGCTCCCGCCAAACCGGCAAAAAAAGCCCCTGCTCAGCCGCCGGTGACCGTGGTCTATGAAGATGCCGATATTGCGGTGCTGTATAAGCCTGCGCATCTGTTATGCCACAGCGACCGTACCGGAGATGCAAACCTTGTGGATGCTTTTGCCCAGTATCTGGAGCAGAAGGGCGAGTACGACCCCCACAGTGAGCAGCGGTTCAAACCCGGAATCTGCAACCGGCTGGACCGCGGCACAGAGGGGCTGGTGATCGCCGCCAAGAGCTATGCCGCCCTGCGGGATATGAACGAGATCATCCGCACCGACCTGCTCAAAAAGGAATACTACACCATCACGGTCGGCATCCCCCAGAGCGGGCGGTTCACTGCCTGGTGGGAGCACGATGAAAAGAACAACAAGGTCTCCATCCACGCACACCAGGCACAGGACGGACACCGCAAGCAGATCATCACCGATGTGGATGTACTGCGCACCGCCGGGCCTTTTGCATTGTGCCGCATTGGCCTGGTCACCGGCCGCACCCACCAGATCCGAGCACACCTGGCCTACCTTGGCAAGCCGGTGCTGGGAGATATCAAATATGGCAACCGCAAGATGAACCAGCGCACCGGGGCAAAGACCCAGGCGCTGTGTGCGGTACGGCTCAGCTTTTTGCAGATCCCGCCGGAGAATACGCTCCACGGCCTTTCCGGCAAGGTCATCAAGCTGAAAGACCCGCAGATCCTGCGCCAGTTTGAAGCACTGGACAAAGCGCCCCAAAAAAGCCCTGCCAACTAAACAGCGCCCCCCGGCCCTACTGCGGGCCGGGGGGCGCTGTTTGATTACTGGGACAGATATTCCACCAGCTCACTGATGGCTTTGGCCACATCCGGCAGCACACGGTCCTTTTGGGGACGCGGCGCATCGATCGCCTGCTGATAGACTTCCAGCGCTTGACGGGCAAAGTTCTTGGAGGAATAGTGCGCAGCCTTTTCCTCTGCTTTGCCGGCATAATCGCTGTGGTTTGCCATCACATCCTCAAATCCCTGGCGGAAGGTAGAGCTTTCCTCCCACTGCCAGCCGTTGATCCCGTTTTCGATCACGCCCTCCAAGCAGGGGTCCGCCCGGCAGATAGCGGGCAGACCGCAGGCCATGGCTTCAAAATAGGTCAGGCCCTGGGTCTCGCTCCGGGAAGCGCTGACAAAGACATCCCCCACCTGATACCACCGGGGGACCTCCTGAGGGCTTACCATACCCGCAAAGCGGACCCGCTCGGTCAAGCCCAGGCGGACGGTCTCTGCCTCCAGCTCAGTCCGGACCGGGCCATCCCCCACGAACACCAGCCAGGGGCGCTCCTCTTCCGGCCACTCTGCCAGCAGCTGCAAAAGCTCCCCATGGTTCTTTTCCGCAGCCAAACGCCCCAGCGAGAGCATCACCGGCGCTTCGGCAGGGATGCCCAGCTGGCTGCGCAGCTCTGCCCGGGCAGCGCCGCCGTCCTGCCAAGGCTGGAACTCGCCCAGGTCAATGCCCGTCGGCACTGTGAACACCTTGCACTCCACGCCATAGCTTTCCAGCAGCGCACGGATCTTGCCGGTGGGGGCCAGGATCGCATAGCAGTGCCCTGCCACCACCCGGGTGAAATACTCTACCGCCGCCTTGCCCAGCCGCTCGCTGGGGCAGACATAGCGGGTGCAGTCCTCCCACATGGTATGGTATGTATGCACCAAGGGGCAATCGCAGCGTTTGGCCAGCTGGCAGGCCGGGATAAAGGTGGAGAACTCACTCTGGGAGTGGATCACATCCGGCCGCCACTCTTCCAGCACGTCCAGCCAATGGCTCAGGAGCCGCAGCCCCAGCCGCACGCCCGGGTAGACTTTTTCCGCACTGAGGCTGCCCAGGTAGATCACATTGCCTTCCTGATAGGAGCGGCTGTTGCCGGACAAGGTCAGCACCCGCACATCATGCCCCAAAGCCAGCAGCTCCCGGTAGAGCAGCTCCACCGACCGCACCACTCCGTTGACCGCAGGCGCCCATGTATCGGTCGTCAGCAAGATTTTCATCAGAACACCTCCGCAAGATCATCTGTTGTTTTATCCTTTTTTCTGGCGGCAGAGCATGGCCGATGCCCTATCCCGTCTATACCATTTTAACGAAATTCCCTGCCCTATTCCTGCAAAATACTGCGGGAATGGGGCTACACTTCCAATATACCCGCCGCAGCACAGCAGGTCAAGACTTTTTCAGCCAAAACCTTGCCCTTTGCTGCAAAAAACACAGCAGCAGGGATCAGACCTGCTGCTGTGCTGCTTTTATTCTTTACAGACGGCCACCTCTGCAACACCATAATGGTGCATCAAGGCCACCGCCGCAGGACCGATCTCCTCACCGCTGACCGCGATGGGGATCGCCGGCGGGCAGGATACGGTGGGCAGTGCGCACACACGGCCCAGTGCCTGCTCCACTGGCACTCGCTCTGCAGGGGACAGCACCGCTGCCCGGATGCTGCGCACCTGCTTATTCTGGCTCGCCAGCTCCGCAAACGCTGGGCCTATATCCTCCGGCAGCAAAGCTCCCTGGGCCTGCTCCAACAGATCCAGCAGCGCCGCCCGCACACGAGCCAGATCTTCCGGTGGGTTTTCCGGCGTAAACATCAATACCACGTTGCGGATATCCGCATACTCACACTCGATACCGCAATGCCGCAGCTGATCCGCCAGCCACTGCCCGGTGCGGCCCAATGCCGCAGCATCCAGCGTCAGCTTCAGCGGCTCCTGCTCCGGGCCGGACAGCGCCACCGGCACCGGACAGCAGCCCAGCGCAGCCATGTTCAGTTCCTTCCGCAGCTGATCCAGGCCCGCCATGCTGGCTGCCAGCTTTTCTCGGTAGCCCTGTGCCAGATACCGGTTGCACAGATCCAGGGATTGCAAAATCAGATAAGAAGGGCTGGTGGAGCCAAACAGCGCCATTGCGCCCCGGACAGCCTCCGGTTGGGGGACCGGGGCATTTTTCCCCAGGTGCAGGTAGGCTCCGCCGGTCAGCACCGGCAGTGTCTTATGACCGGAGTCGCAGCACATAGCAGCCCCCAGTGCGATCGGGTGCCGGCTGCCCCCCGGCAAAAAGGGCAGATAGGCGCCGTGTGCGTTGTCCACCAGCAGCGGCACGCACAGGCTTTGGCAGACCTCTGCCAGCCCCTGTACGTCCTGCATATATCCCAGATAGTCCGGGCTGGTCAGGTAGACGCCAAAGGGGCGCACCCCTTGACGGAGCAGCTGCTCCAGACGGGTGCGGAGACTTGCAGGCGTGACCGGGCAGCTGCACAGACTGCCCCCCTGTCCCTGCGGCCACAGCCATTGGATCTCAAAATCCAGCAGAGCAGCACTGTACACCAGCGCTTTATGTGCATTGCGTGCCGCCAGCAGGACCGGACGGCCCTCCCCTGCCGGTGCGGCCTGCATGGCCAGCAGCAGCATAGCCCGAATACACTGAGAGGACCCGCCCGCACTATAATAGGTGGCCGCCGTGCCGAACAGCTGGGCAGCATTTGCCTCGCTCTCCGCAATGATGCCTTCTGCCTCATACAGCTCATCTGCCCCTGCGATCTCGGTCAGATCCAAGGGCTCGCACCCCAGAAAGGATACGCCTTTGTGCCCTGGCATATGCAGCCGGGCCGTGCCTGAACTGCTGTACCGCCGGACAAAATCTGCAATAGGGGTGCTGGGCATCATTCGCCGCAGCCCTCGCCATCAGCGCAGGCATTGCAGCTGCCGCCCAGCTCAATGGGAGCCTCTACGCCCTGAGCTGCCAGGTCCTGGTTCTCAGCCACCTTGATCATGATGGCGCACTCGATCCGCTTTTTGAACAGCTCGCAGCCGTAATCGTACACGCCTGTGATGCTGCCCGTTGCATGGTATGCATTGGCTGCACAGCCGCCGGAGCAGTACAGCTTAGCCCAGCAATCCTTGCACTCGGGGCGGGCGTAGGCGTTGCAGTGCTTGAACTCATCCCGCACAGCGGTATTGGTGACGCCCTTCCAGATATCGCCCATGAGGTACTTGGGGTCACCCACGAACTGGTGGCAGGGATACAGGTCGCCCCACGGCGTCACAGCCATATACTCGGTTCCGGAACCGCAGCCGGAGATGCGCTTGTAGATGCAGGGGCCTCCGGTAAGGTCGATCATGTAGTGGTAGAAGGTAAAGCCCTTGCCCTCCCGGCGGCGGCGGATCATCTCCTTGGCCAGGATCTCGTACTGCTCCTTCAGGATGGGCAGATCCTCCGCAGTCAATGCACAGGGATCGTCCGGCTTAGAGACCACCGGCTCCATGCTCAGCTCCGTAAAGCCCAGGTCTGCCATGTGGAAGACATCCTTGGTGAACTCCACATTGTTATGGGTATAGGTGCCCCGGATGTAGTAGTTCTTATCCCCACGGCGGCGGACGAACTCCTGGAACTTGGGCACGATGACATCGTAGCTGCCGCGGCCTGCATAGTCCTTGCGGAGACGGTCGTGGATCTCCTTGCGGCCATCCAGGCTCAGCACCACATTGTGGCACTCCTTGTTGCAGAAGTCGATGACATCATCATCGATCAGCATGCCGTTGGTGGTCATGGTAAAGCGGAAGTTCTTGTTGTGGATCTTCTCCTGCTCACGGCAGTAGGCCACCAGCTGCTTGACCACATCAAAGTTCATCAGCGGCTCGCCGCCGAAGAAGTCCACTTCCAGGTTGCGGCGAGTGCCGGAATTCTCGATCAAAAAGTCCATGGCCCGCTTACCCACCTCAAAGCTCATCAGGGCACGGTCGCCCTGGTAGCGGCCCTGGGCAGCAAAGCAGTAGGAGCAGTTCAGGTTGCAGGTGTGCGCCACATGCAGGCACAGTGCCTTGACCACCGTATTGCGGTTCTTGAAGTCAAAGGCCATGTCCTTATAGATATCCGGCGCCCAGAGTTTGCCCTGGGCCTCCAGCTGGGCCACATCCTCCAGGCACTGGCGCAGGTCCTCCTCCGTAACATCCGGACGGTGGGCGTACTTTGCCAGCATCTGTGCTACGATCTCATCGGCCGGATGCTGCTTGTACAGGGCGATGATGTCGTAGGCCACCTCGTCCACAACGTGCACAGAGCCGCTGCAGGTGTCCAGCACGATATTATATCCATTGAGTTGATACTGATGTACCATTGATTTTCCTCCGTGAAAGATCACTAAAAATGAACACAAAAAATGCCGCCCGGCTCAGGCGGCATCCGATTGGAAAAAAGCTTACTTGTTGCTGTTCTCGCACTGCTGGTTAGCCACGCCGCAGGAGGTCTTGCAGGCAGACTGGCAGGAAGTCTGGCACTCGCCGCAGCCGCCGGTCTGCACGCTCTTGGTCAGGTCACGGGTAGCGATCGTCTTAATTCTTTCCATAATCAAAAACCTCTCTCGCTTGAAAAGATTGCGCTGTGCGAAGCATTGCCTCTGCCCAGCGATTTATCTTTTAGTATCATAACACGGGAGGCGATTTCTGTCAAGATTTTTTGGCACCGGGCTTCCTGCAAGGGCAGCATCAGCCGGGCAGGCGGGGCTGATAGCGTGCCAGCACTGTATGCAGCCCCAGCTCCCGGGCCCGGGCCAGCAGATAGCGGTAGCGGCACAGCAGCGCCTGCCGCTCGTAGATGCGCTGCTCGATCAGATCGGAGTCCACCTCCAGATCAAACATCATCTCGTTGCAGCGCAGGCAGGCCAAGCACTCCTGCAGATCCTGCTCCAGCTCCGGGCAGTAGCGCTCGTGTTCCGGGTCCCGCGGTACACGGGGCGAGAGGTTGCCTCTTTCCGGGCGCAGAGTTCGTGTCATCATATGCAGCATCCTTTCTAAATCAGGCCAAGCAGCCTTTCAATGTCCTGTGCGAGTATACCGCACCGCCGGGGCAAAACCTGCCGCACCCTGGAGAAGTGCGTTAAGACGGCATTTTTTTATTTTTTGCAAGTTTTTTCAAAAATATGCTTGACAAATGCCTCCGATATGCGTATAATAACACACGTTGACCGGCTCACCCAGCCGGGCGGCACCACTGATGGGGATTTGCATAGTGGTAGTGCGGTAGACTCTGACTCTACTTGTGGGAGTTCGATTCTCTCATCCCCAACCAAAACGAAGCAGTCTGCAAGACCTTTTCCATAAGGTTTGCAGACTGCTTTTTTGTTCCTCATCCACTGCAAAAGACCGGGCGCATCCTGGGAGCTACTCCCCGGACACGCCCGGTCTTTTTTTATTTCAGCTCAGGATCCCCAAATGGATCAGACCAGCTGGATACGGCCTGCGCCGTACTCATTCTCGTAGTTCAGCAGATAGCCCGGATACTGAGACAAGGGGCTGTTGGCGCTGCTCAGGTGAGGCAGGCCATTGGCATCCACGCCGCCAAACAGCATAGCGTACATGGACATGACCAGGTAGTCCTCAGCTACATAGTCCTTGATCAGCGTTGCGCCGTCGAACATGGCAAAGCCATCGCCCAGGTTGCGCAGGGTATAGTTCATACCTGCCATTGCATAGGTAGCGTTGGGGTCCAGCGGCTCATATGCACCGGTCTTGCGGTTGTAGATCTTGACATTCTGCACACGGGGGGTGCCAGTAGCGCTGCCGACCCAGACATTCTTGTCATTGGTCTGCACCGTGTTGGGCAGGCTGGTGTGGATCTCGTAGCTGGCGCCTGCCACGTGCAGGAAGCCGCCGTTCTCCTTCTCCGTACCGGCAAAACGAGCACCGAACTCCAGAGCATCCTGGATCTGCTTGCCGGTGACCGACATCAGGCAGGCCACGTTGCCAAAGGGGCTGACCTGCTTGCAGGTCTTGAAGCTCCACTCCCCTGCCGGCACGTCGGTGCGGATACCGCCGCCGTTCATGATGGCGATATCGCAGTCCAGCTGCTCGATCTCGTTGAAGTAGGTGTAGATGCCGTCGGCCACAAAGTCGCCCAGGTTGGTCTCACCGGAACGAATACGGCGCTTGCCGGTGGCCGGGTCGTTGATGTAGAAATTGACATCGCCCACAGCGATCTTCTCGCCCAGCATATCGTCCACGGTATCGATCCAGTTCTGCTGGATCGCCTTTACAGCCTCATCCTCTGCGGCAAAGGTGGGGATCAGCTCGGTGGTGATGGTGCCATCCACGCCGATGGTCATCTTACCGATGTTCTCAAAGTAAGAGCCGGTCTGGGTCAGGGTGACCATCTTGCCGGAGGCATCTGCCACCTGCTTGTTGACCAGGGTGGAGTGAGAGTGACCGTCGATGAATGCGTCAAAGCCAGTGGTATGAGCAATGACTTCCTCACTGGTCCAGGGAGAAGAGGACGGGTCTACGCCCAGATGGCCCAGACCGATGACATAGTCTGCCACGAGCTTTGCCTTGTTCACCGACTTCTGCACAGCGTCATACAGCTTCTGGCCGTCCTCGCCGCCCAGGATGTCGTAGATGAACTTGGTCTGCTTCTTGTTCATGAAGTAAGCCGGAGTGGACTTCGTAAAGGTCTCCGGGGTGGTAATGCCCACGAAAGCCACCGTAACGCCGCCGGTGTGCACCAGGCTCATGTCCGGCAGCACACGACCGCCCAGGCCCTGCAGGCTGACCCAGTTGCAGGACAGGTAGGGGAAGTTTGCCTCTGCAATGATCTGCTGGGCACGCTCCATACCATAGTCAAACTCGTGGTTGCCCAGGGTAGCCACATCGTAGCCCACCTCATTCATCAGGCGGATGATGGATGCGCCAGAGTCCATAGAGCCATAGGCAGTGCCCTGGACGTGGTCACCTGCGTCCACCAGGATGACCTCCTGGCCAGAGTCCTCGATGCTCTTTTTCAGAGCAGCCAGGGACGCATAGTTCAGCTCCGGATTCTCGCCATCGATGTAGGTATGGGTATCGTTGGTATACAGGATGGTAACAGCAGCCTTTTCACCAAAAGGCCAGCAAGCAGATGCCTGGGGTGCGCTCATAGCAACAGCTGCGGTGGCAAGGCCAGCGGCCTGCATAAAGCTGCGGCGGGAGATAAGATGTTTCACGGGTAAACAACCTCCTTTTTTTGTACCAGCAGACAAAAGTGCTCCGGTGGGACGCAACAGCGACCACCGGCTTTTTTCTGCTGGATTTCTTCCTGCACTAAAGATAGCACATTCCGCCCGGCAGGGCAAGGCTCAAACGGCAACTTTGTGTAAAATAGCCGTCAAAAACCGTACTTTTTGCGCACAAACTCTAATTTTATCAGAAAAACGAAACCCCGCACCCGTCTCGTCCCCTTTGCGTCAAAAAAGCAGAATCGCTTTTTATTTTCACACTTTTATGCTACACTGTATCCTGTATTTTATCACCGGAACGAACCGAGGGCCATGACCATGAAAACGATCTTTCTGCACGGGTTGGGGCAGACTTGCTCCAGCTGGGAAAAGACCACTGCTTTCCTGAAAAAGGGCGCAGATGTTCTGTGTCCAAACCTTTTTGACTGGTTTGAGGGACAAACTGTCAGCTACCCCGTATTGTACCGCGCTTTTTCTGAATACTGCCAGCAATTTCCCGAACCGGTCCAGCTCTGCGGACTGTCCCTGGGCGGCGTCCTTGCCTTGCATTACAGCATCGAACACCCACAGCACGTCCACTCCCTGGCATTGATCGCAACGCCGTACACGATGCCCAAGAGGATCTTGAAGTTCCAGAACATGATCTTCCGTTTCTTGCCGGAGAAAAATTTCCAGAGCATGGGCATTAGCAAAGCAGATTTTCTCTGCCTGACCCGTTCCATGATGGATCTGGATTTTGAAAAGGACCTGCCGCGCCTGAGCTGTCCCGTACTGGTCCTTTGCGGAGAAAAGGACACCGTCAACCGATCTTCTTCCCTTGGATTGCAGGCCCGGCTGCCCAAGGCAGAGTTCCGCCTGCTGAAAAACTCCGGCCACGAAGCCAATCTGGACGCCCCCGAAGCACTGGCACAGGAGCTTTCCGCTTTTTTTCAGTTATGATCCATTAAAAAAGAGTCTGTCCGCTGTTTCTGCGGTCAGGCTCTTTTTTCTTTCTGCGACCATCTGCTGGAACAAGCGCTGCTCTCTGTTTTAATGTCAGCTTTATCTCTCCGGCGGCTTTTTTTCATCTTTTTAATCTCTTTGGTGTTAGGATAGCGGCATCCCAGAGATGCAGCTATCCAGAGCATTGGATATACAAAACCGCCCTCAGGCTGCTGAGGGTGGAAAATATGGAGGAAAAACCATGAAAAACACCGATTGTGACAAGCTGATCCTGGCTGTACTGCAAGGCGAAGAATACCAGGATGCCATTGCAGAGCTGAATCAAAACGGCTTCTATGCCACCGTCCTGCAATCCAGAGGCGGCTTTCTGCATTGCCAGAGCGCCACGATCCTGGTGGGTGTACATCATACCGATCTGCCGCAGGCGCTGGCGCTGCTGAAGCGCTATGGAGAACGCACGGTCATGCAGTACCAGCCGCTCATCCTGGGCGGCACGGTACAGCCGCTGGCTGCCACGGTGCCCCTGCCGGTGCAATGCGGCGGCGTGACCTTGTTTGTGCTGGATGTCCAGCAGTTTGAAAAATATTAAGACGGCTGCCGCCTGCAAAAAAGAGCCTGTCCGCTAAACGCGGACAGGCTCTTTTTATAAATACTTCAAAACACGATACGCATCTGGTGCCAGACCACGCCTCCATGGGTGGAACCGGAGACGCCCTCGTCCACAAAGCCGAAGCGGGAATAAAACGGCAGCAGCGCCTGTTTACAGGTCAGCACCACGCCCTTTCGGCCCGTGGCCCGGGCATCCGCCAGCATTTGGGTCAGCAGCGCCGAGGCGCAGCCCTGACCCCGCCACTCCGGGGCCGTCACCACGCTGAAGATCATCTGCCAGGCCCCCGCAGGGTCGTACAAACCGGGCCGGTCGTACATTTCATCGGTCAGGTCCGGAGTCTCCGTAGCAAATCCATTGACAAAGGCACGGACCTCTCCTTCCTCCTCCAGCAGCCAGAAAAGCTCCGGGTAAGCAGCCAGGCGGCCCGCCAGACTCTCCCGGCTGGCACCTTCTGCCGCCGGGTAGGACGCTGCTTCGATCGCAGCCAAACGGTCCAGATCAGACATCTGTGCATGACGGATCTGCATAAGAGACCTCTCCTTTCCCATTCTGGATGCAGTGCAGCTCTCAGCCTTTTGCCTGTGCAGGCTCAAAATCCACCTTGCCCAGGTTCACATCCGCCCGGACGATGGTGATCATCATGCGGTCGCCCAGGTTCCAGTTCTTGCCGGAGACCGGGTCGGACAGGCGGATGCCTTCGGTCAGCAGGGTGCCGGCAGCAGTCAGGCTGGATGCAGGCACAAAACCTTCCACACCGTTATCCATCTCCACAAACAGGCCACGCTGGGTCACGCCGGAGATGCTGCCCTCGTAGCTCTCGCCCAAGTGACGGCGGGCGTACTCTGCCTTATAGCAATCTTCTGCCTTGCGCTCGATCTGCATAGCAATGACTTCCCGCTCGCTGGACTGCTTGGCTGCCTGCTCCGCAAAATCGGTGTAGCGCAGGGTCATGGTCTCCTTGTCGGTGCCGGAGAGCAGGTCGGTGAGGATACGGTGGATCGCCAGATCCGGATAACGGCGGATGGGGCTGGTGAAATGGGCATAATCCTTCAGCACCAGGCCGTAGTGTCCCTTGGGCTTTGCCTCATACTGCGCCTTGGACATACACCGCAGCATTCCGGTATTGATGATCTGCTCATATGCCGTGCCGCGGACCCCTTCCAGGATCGCACTCAGCTCCTTGGGCGCAGGGACATCCTTTGCAAAGTGGTCGTTGATGCCGCAGGCGGTCAGCAGTGCGTGCAGACGCTCCAGCTTTTCGGCGTTGGGTTCCTCGTGGACACGGTAGACAAAGGGAATCTGCTTGACCCGTGCAAAGTGCGCAGCGCACTGGTTTGCCAGCAGCATGAACTCCTCGATCATGGCCTCGCTCTCGCCGGAAGTGCGCTTCTGCACATCGATGCAGCGGCCTTCCTCGTCCAGGATCAGCTTGACCTCTCCGCTCTCGATATCCATGCAGCCGCGCTCTCTGCGCAGGCGCGCACGGTGGCCATACAGCTCCTTCATGGCAGGCAGCTGCTCCGACACCTCGGCATACTTGGCCTGCAGTTCCGGGTCCGTGCTGCCAGCCAGCAGAGCGTTGATCTCGCTGTACACGCCCTTGACACGGCTGCGGATCACGGATTTGACAAAGCGGTAATCGGTCAGCTCGCCATTGTTATCCAGCCGCATCAGGCAGGAGAATGCCAGCCGCAGCTCGCCTTCGTTCAGGCTGCAAATGCCGTTGGACAAGGCCTTGGGCAGCATGGGCACCACCTGATCCGCATAGTACACACTGGTGGCACGGCGGAAAGCCTCGTTATCCGTCTCGGTGCCGGGACGCACATAGTGCGATACATCCGCAATATGGACGCCCAGTTCAAAACCACCCTCCGGCGTGCGGGTCAGGCTGATAGCATCATCGATATCCTTGGTAGAGGCACTGTCGATGGTGAAGATCGGCAGGCTCCGCAGATCCAGACGACCCTTGGTGTCTGCCTCCGACACCACTGCATCCTCCAGCTTTTTGGCCTCCTCCCGCACTTCCTCCGGGAAGCGGCCCCGGATATCCTGTGCATACAGCAGAGCCTTTGCGCAGCGCTTGGCCTCATCGGCACTGCCAAAGCGCATGGTGACCCCCACCCGGTGGTCCTCCTGCCGGGTGCCGCGCTGCAGGATCTCCACAGCCACCTTATCTCCATCCTTTGCGCCGCCTTCACTGCCGCGCATCAGCTGCATGGAGATCGCCGGGCAATCATCCGGCACAAATTTCAGCCGGCCGTCGATCCGTTTTGCGGTGCCCACCAGGTTGTTATGCTCGGTCAGGATCGCCAGGATCTCGCCCTCATCACTGCCCTCCACCCGGGGATGGGCAAACTTCTCCACCAGGACCTGATCCCCCGGCATTGCGCCGCGGGTAAAACGGCCGGGGATGAACACATCGCTCTGTCCATCCTCCAACATTACAAATGCAAAATTCTTACCCAGCTTGACCACCTTGCAGAGCAGTGCCTTTTCTGCACGGCCGGACCGCACAGTAAAGAACACTCCCTGCCGCTGGCAGACCACAGCCTGGCGCACCAGCTCATCCAGCGCCTCCATGACCTTGCGGTCCGCAGCACGGTCCCCACCAAAACGGGCTTTCAGGGTTTTTACCGTGCAGGGCTGCATCTGGATCGCATGCTCGATCTTATCACGAATTGCCATAAATACTCCTACTCTTTCTCTACTCTTACTTCATTCCCCCACCGGCTGCCTGCATCCGCGGACAGCACATCAAACGGGGCCCCTCTTTTTTAGCACGAAGGTTTTGACTTATAGACAGAAAAACAGCCCCGTTCAACACGGAGCTGCGGCTTGGCGCTCAGCCCAGACGGCTGGCGAACACACAGGCCAGAATGGCCACCACAAAGAACACGACACCAGCGATGCGGGTCACCTTGGCCAGCATCTGATCTGCGGGGGTCAGCCGGGCATTGTTTGCACCAGCCGCACCGTTGATCGCGCCGGACAGGCCCTGACCGTGGGTGTGCTGCAGCAGGGTGAGGAACACGATGGCCACCGAGGCCACCAGCAGGATCGCACCGCCAACGATTTCAATGACAGACATTGTTTGTTACGCTCCTTTATTGATCTTGGTCGATCAGCATACAAATACGCATATATAGTATCATATTGGAGAAAAAAAATCAAGCAGAACAGCGCAGGCACATCACTCTTTTGCGCTAAGGCCCCGGCAGCCCTGGTGCAGGACCTTACTCCTCCCCTCCCAGCAGCGCCAGTGCCTCGCAGATGCGGGCAAACACAGCTGCACTGGAGTAAGGCGGGTCCAGCTGCGCATCCTGGAGCACCACCAGCGTATACTGCGGCTCCTGCGCAGGCCAAAAGCCTGCAAACCAGAGATTTTTCAGCTCTTGTCCGGATGGTGTAAATTGCCCGGTCTGTGCCGTACCGGTCTTACCGCCGGCCGTGCTCTGGCCGGGTGCCGCCTCCCGCCCGGTGCCCTCCTCCACCACTGCCGCCAGCATCTCGGTCAGCTTTTGCGCATTTTGTGCCGACAGCACCCGGCGGGCTGTGCGATGCGCAAGCGGCTGCAGCTCCTGTCCGGTGACTTCGTCCACCGCACACTCCACAAAACAGGGGCTGCGATAAACGCCCCCGGCGGCGATGGTATTCATCATTGCTGCCACCTGCACCGGCGCAGCCATCAGTGTCCCTTGTCCAAAGCAGAAGTTTGCAAATTGTCCGCTGGAATGCAGCTCCGCTGCTGCGGGCAGCCGTCCCTCATCGGCTTCTAGCGCTCCCGCCAGGGGGACAGCGCTGCCAAACCCCATCGCTGCGGCCATATCCCGCACCCTTTCTGCGCCCAACTGCTGCCCCAGCTGGATAAAATAGCCGTTGCAGCTTTTTTGCAGAGCCGCTGTCAGATCCACGGTGCCATGGGCGACCCCGGATGCGCAGTGGAACACCTGCCCATCCACCATCTGGTAACCGGGACATTCATACTCCAGCCCCTGCTCTCCAGCTTCCAGCGCTGCAGCTGCTACCACCGGCTTGAACACAGACCCCACTGCATATGCCTGCAGCGCACGGTTGACCAGGGGGCTGTCTGGCCGGTCCAGACTAGCCGCCACATGATTGGGGTCAAATACAGGCAGGCTGACGCTTGCCCGCACCTTTGCAGTGGCCACATCCAGCACCAGCACACACCCGCTGGACATCATTTCCCCAGCCACCGCCTCTACTGTGCGCTGCACAGGCCGGGAAATGCTCAGCCGCACCCCCGCCCCGCCTTTGGTGCGGTGACGCTGCGGGAGAGTATCTTCCAGCAGCCGCCCCCGGGCATCCACCTGACAGCGGATCTCATCCTGCGCCCCTGGAGCGGACAAGACCGATTCCAGGGCTGCTTCCAGCCCTGCCACGCCCTGCTCCTCTCCATCCAGGTACCCCAGCAGATGGCAGGCCAGCGGTGCAGCACCATAACGCTGCGTCACCGGGAAGCAGCGTATCCCCTGCTGCGAAAGATCCTGCTCCAGCTCCACCAAAAACGGGCGGCGTGCGTTGCGCTGCTGATACAGCAGCGACTGCTGCTCCGGCCCTGCGTACCGGTACAACCGGCCATAGCTGTCCTGTCCCGGGATACATACCGCCTGCCAGGTCTGATGCAGACCCGTAAGCGGACGGTTCCGGCAGTCATAAAATCCACCCCGAGGAGCAGGCAGAGCCAGTGTGACCTGACTTTGGGCTCGGGCACGGGCCGCGTAAGTCTGGTTCTGCGCCAGCCAATACAAACGGCACACGACCACAAAAAAACAGGTAAGCATCACCCCATACAGCGCCAAAACACGGCGTCCAGACACAGCAGACCTCTCCTTTCTGCAGGGGGGCATCATCCCCCCTCCTGCAAAAGTCTGCCCCATTTTTTCCGTGCGCATACAAAAACACGGTGTGCATCCGGGTCTCCCCCCTGCACACCGTGCTGATAAAACGGATCGTTTGGTTCCACTTTGAGCAGAGCTGCCTGCCATGGGGGCTGCCTTCCCCCACGGCCTCTGCCAAAGCGAAGTTTTTTGTTTTTGTGTACTGCCAGCAAATAAGCGGCCGTCTCTGTCCAGCGCACGGGGCGGCGGTTGATGTGGTTGCCTGCCCCTTAAAATACCGGTCTTGTCAGGGCTGCCTGCCGCAGGGGGCTGCCTTCCCCCCACGACCCCTGACAGTGCATGGTCTTTGCTGCACTTCCGGACGTTACAGATCTGCCAACAGCGGTGCCCGCAGCTCCTGCCAAAAAACAGGCGGTTGATGTGGATGCCTGCCAGCAAGACGGGCTTTGCGCAAAAACGCAAACACCGTTCTGTATGATCGTATTATAATAAAGGTATTCTGCTTACTTTGCAGCCTTTGCTGCCTCGATCTGCTTGACCAGCTCCGGCACGACCTTGAACAGGTCGCCCACGATGCCGTAGTCAGCCACACCGAAGATAGGAGCGGATTCGTTCTTATTGACTGCGATGATGCACTCCGAATCCTGCATACCAGCAGCGTGCTGGATCGCACCGGAGATGCCCAAGGCCACATAGATCTTGGGATGGACCGTCTTGCCGGTCTGACCCACCTGGTGGTCAGCGCCCAGCCAGCCAGCGTCGGTAACGGCACGGGATGCACCCACAACGCCGCCGCCCAGCGCAGCAGCCAGCTGCTCTGCCAGCTCGATGCCCTTGTTTACGTCCTTGCTGATGCCGCGGCCCACTGCGACCACCACATCTGCGCCGATCAGGTCTACCAGCTTGTTGGCAGCCTTCTCCACACTGAGCACCTGGGTCTGGATATCCTCAGCGGTCAGGCTGAAAGCAGGCTTAACGATACGGCAAGCCTCGGCCTTAGCTGCATCATAGGGAGCCTTCTTCATGACGCCAGGACGCACCGTAGACATCTGGGGACGGAAACGGGGGCAGATGATGGTAGCCATCAGGTGGCCGCCGAAAGCCGGACGGGTCATCTTCAGGTTGCGATCCTCGTAGTCGAAGGTCTGCTTGGACAGGTCGATGGTAGAGCTTTCCTTCAGGAACTCCACATACTTGCCGGTATCCACATCCAGGTGGGTAGCGTCGGCGGTCAGGCCGGTGTGCAGACGGGCAGCGCAGCGGGGGCCCAAGTCACGGCCGATATTGGTAGCGCCGATCAGCAGGACCTCAGGCTTATACTCGTTGACCATGTCGCACAGGACCTTGGTATAAGCGTCGGTGGTGTAATCCTTCAGCAGGGGGCTGTCGCACACCAGGACCTGGTCAGCGCCATAGCCGCCCAGTTCCTTGGCAATGGACTCCACATTATCGCCCAGCAGCAGGCCGGTGACCTCGCAGTGCAGCTCGTCTGCCAGCTTGCGGGCCTCGCTGACCAGCTCAAAATCAGTGGGCATCAGTTTGCCCTGGCGCTGCTCACAAAAGACCCAGACGCCCTTGTATTCGTTAAAATCAGCCATTGTAATCCTATGCTCCTTTCATCAGATCAGGTGCTTGTTGGCCAGGATGCCAGCCAGCTGCGCAGCGACGTCGTCGCCAGCCAGCATGGTGCCTGCGCCCTTCTGCGGAGGAGTGAAGGACTTGAACACGTTCGTCGGAGAGCCCTTCAGACCGATGGTATCCACCTCGATCAGCGGGTCGTCCTTGAGGGCGTTGTAGTCAAAGACCTCCATGGGCTTGTCGTAGCAGGTAAAGATGCCATTGACGCTCATGTAGCGGGGCTCGTTCAGCTCCTTGATGCAGGTCACCAGGCAGGGAGTCTGGACCTTGATCATCATATAGCCGTCCTCCAGCATCCGCTTGACGGTGAGGGAGTTGCCCTCCTTCTGGATATCGGCTGCATAGGTCACCTGAGGCAGGTGCAGCTTCTCAGCGATCTGGGGGCCTACCTGAGCAGTGTCGCCATCGATCGCCTGACGGCCGCAGAACACAACGTCCTCGGGGCCAACGCCGATCTTGTTGACGGCAGCAGCCAGGATCTGGCTGGTAGCAAAGGTATCGGAGCCGCCGAACTCACGGCCGGACACCAGCACTGCACGGTCTGCGCCGCGGGCCAGCAGCTCACGCAGCATCCCCTCGGCCGGCGGGGGGCCCATGGTGACCACCACGACCTCACAGCCGGTGGCGTCCTTCAGCTTCAGAGCAGCTTCCAGAGCGTTCAGGTCATCGGGGTTGGTGATGGTCGCCATCGAAGCGCGATCCAGGGTCCCGTCGGGTTTGACGGCCACCTTGCCGGAGGTATCGGGGACCTGCTTAACACAAACAATTGCTTTCATTGTAAACTCTGCCTCCTTACTTCAGCATCGCGCCGGAGATGACCATCATCTGCACTTCGCTGGTGCCCTCGTAGATCTCGGTGATCTTGGCGTCCCGCATCATGCGCTCGATCGGGTAATCACGGGTGTAGCCGTAACCACCGAACAGCTGCAGGCAGCGGCGGGTCACGTCGCTGGCAGTGCGGGCGGCGACCAGCTTAGCCTCGGCAGCCTCTACGCTGTAACGCACCTTGGCGCCGTTCATGGCCTGCTGCTTCTTTTCTGCAGCGGCATAGACCAGGTACTTGGCGGCATCCACACGGGCCTTCATCTCTGCCAGCTCGAACTGAGTGTTCTGGAACTGAGCGATGCTGCGGCCAAACTGCTTACGCTCCTTGACATAGGCCACCGTCTCATCCAGAGCGCCCTCGGCAATGCCCAGTGCCTGGGAAGCGATGCCGATACGGCCGCCGTCCAGAGCAGACATCGCCAGCTGGAAGCCGCGGCCCCGCACGCCCAGCATACGGTCCTTGGGGATGGTGCAGTCTTCCATGATCAGCTCACAGGTAGAAGAACCGCGGATGCCCATCTTGTCCTCCGGCTTGCCCACGGAGAAGCCGGGGTCGGTGCGCTCCACGATGAAAGCAGAGCAGAGCTTCTGGCTGCGGCCGCGCTTATCCACCACCTTATCGGTAACGGCGATGATAACAAACACGTCTGCGTAGCCTGCATTGGTGATAAAGATCTTGGAGCCGTTCAGCACCCAGCAGTCATCCTTTTCCACTGCGGTGGTCTGCTGGCCCTGAGCGTCCGTGCCGGCACCCGGCTCGGTCAGGCCAAAAGCGCCCAGCCACTCGCCGCTGCACAGCTTGGGCAGGTACTTTGCCTTCTGCTCGGGGGTGCCGTTCTCATAGATGGGGGCAGCGCACAGGCTGGTGTGGGCCGACAAGATAACGCCGGTGGTGCCACAGACCTTGCTCATCTCCTCCACAGCCATAACGTAGGACAGCACGTCGCCGCCTGCGCCGCCCACCTCAGTGGGGAAATAAATGCCCATCATGCCCAGCTTTGCCATCTTCTTGACGGTCTCGGCGGGGAAATACTCCTCTGCGTCCACCTTTTTGGCCAGGGGCTTGACTTCGTTTTCAGCAAACTCGCGGTACATCTTCTGTGCCATCTGCTGCTGCTTGGACAGAGTGAAATCCATCGCTATATCCTCCTAAAGGGTCCTTTTCAGATTGCCGCACCCCACTGGATGCGGTGCAAACAAATTCCTCCCGGCAGCACCTGCCGCCGGGAGAAATGGGTATGCCAGCTTACAGCTCGTCTACCGGGGTCTTGGTGCGGTCTGCGTTGTAAACGTAGAAGCCCTTGCCGGTCTTGCAGCCCAGGTTGCCGCCGCGCACCATCTTGCGCAGCAGCGGGCAGGCACGGTACTTGCTGTCGCCAGTCTCGTTATACAACACATCCATGATGGCCAGGCAGATGTCCAGGCCGATGAAGTCGCCCAGCTCCAGGGGTCCCATGGGGTGGTTTGCACCCAGCTTCATGGCGGCGTCGATGCCAGCAATATTGGAAACGCCCTCCATCTTGATAAAGGCAGCCTCGTTGATCATGGGGATCAGGATGCGGTTGACCACAAAGCCAGCAGCCTCGTTGACCTGGACCGGCTGCTTGCCGATCTCCACAGAGATCTTCTTGATGGTCTCCACGGTCTCAGCGGGGGTGTTGCAGCCTGCGATGACCTCGATCAGCTTCATGCGGTCAGCGGGGTTGAAGAAGTGCATACCCACCAGCGGGCGGCTCAGGCCCTTGCCGATCTCGGTAATGGACAGAGAGGAGGTGTTGGAAGCAAAGATGCACTCCGGCTTGCACAGCTTATCCAGCTCTGCAAAGGTGGTCTGCTTGACCTTCATATCCTCAAAGGCAGCCTCCACGATCAAATCGCAGTCTGCGCACAGGTCTTCCTTCAGGCCCGGGGTGATAGCGCCCACGATGGCGTCTGCCTTCTCCTGGGTCATCTTGCCCTTAGCCACCAGCTTGTCGTAGCCAGCCTTGATCTTAGCCAGGCCCTTCTCAGCCCACTCCTGCTTGATATCGCACAGGGCAACGGTGTTGCCCTCCACCTGAGCAAATGCCTTTGCGATGCCCTGGCCCATGGTGCCAGCGCCGATAACACCGATCTTCATAGGAAATCTCCTTTATTCTATCTCACAGTTTATAAAAAACAGTACAGCTTAGTTGTTGGTGAACACAGGCTTCGGCTTCGGTTTCTCGCGGGAGAGGAAGCAAGCCATACCCTCCACCTGGTCGTGGGTCTCAAAGCAGTCGCCAAACAGCTTTTCCTCCACCTCGACTGCCTTTTCGATGGGCAGGGAGATACCGTCGTTCATGGCCTTCTTGCAGTTGCGCACAGCGATGGGTGCGTTCTTGGCGATCTTGGAAGCCAGCTTCAGCACATTGTCCATCAGCTCCGCCTGCGGATACACAGCATTTACCAGGCCGATGCGCAGTGCCTCGTCTGCCTTGATGTTCAGGGCAGAGTAGACCAGCTGCTTTGCCATGCCCATGCCCACCAGACGAGCCAGACGCTGGGTGCCGCCAAAGCCCGGGGTAATGCCCAGACCCACTTCCGGCTGGCCAAACACAGCATTGTCAGAGCAGATACGGATATCGCAGCTCATAGCCAGCTCGTTGCCGCCGCCCAGAGCAAAACCGTTGACCGCAGCGATCACCGGGATGGGGAAGCTCTCGATCATCAGGAACACATCGTTGCCCAGCTTGCCGAACTCCTCGCCCTGTGCCTTGGTCATCGTGCTCATGGAGCCGATGTCTGCACCAGCCACAAAGCTCTTATCTCCCTCACCCGTGAGGACGATGCAGCGGATGTTCTGCTGATCCACCGCCTCAAAAGCGGCCTTCAGATCTGCCAGGACCTCCGGGTTCAGTGCGTTCAGTGCCTTCGGGCGGTCGATGGTGATGATCTCCACAGCGCCCTGCACTTCGGTTTTTACAAAAGCCATTGTAAAAAACCATCCTTTCTATCTAAGAAGGCTCCGGGCAGCGGCGACCCGCCGCCCGGAACGATCGTTCAGTCTGCTTTATAAAGAGGAATGTTTAGTCCATCTCAACGATGGTAGCGCAGCCCATGCCGCCGCCGATGCACAGGGTAGCCAGGCCCTTCTTTGCACCGCGGTGCTTCATGGCATACAGCAGGGTGACCAGGATACGAGCACCGGAAGCGCCCACCGGGTGGCCCAGAGCAATGGCACCGCCGTTGACGTTCAGCTTATCCAGGTCAAAGCCCAGGGACTCGCCCACAGCCACGGACTGAGCAGCAAAAGCCTCGTTGGCCTCGATCAGGTCCATATCGTTGACGGTCAGACCGGTCTTGTTCATGACCTTCTTGGTAGCAGCGATGGGGCCCAGACCCATGACCTCCGGCTCCACGCCTGCCAGAGCACCTGCGACCCAGGTAGCCAGCGGGGTGACGCCCAGTTCCTTAGCCTTCTCCTCGCTCATCACGACCAGAGCAGCTGCGCCGTCGTTGATAGCGGAGGAGTTGCCAGCGGTGACGATGCCGTCCTTAATGAAGGCGGGCTTCAGCTTTGCCAGCACCTCGGGAGAGCTCAGACGGGGGCCCTCATCGGTATCGAACACGGTGTCGCCCTTCTTGCCCTTGATGACCACGGGGACGATCTCGTCCTTGAATGCGCCGTCCTCGATCGCCTTGGCAGCCTTGACCTGGCTGTTGTAAGCGAACTCGTCCAGCTGCTCACGGGTGATGGGGCTGTAGCCGTACTTCTGCTGGTAGGTCTCGTTGGAGCAGATGTTCTCAGCGGTGACGCCCATGTGCTTGTTGTAGCCAGTGGCATCCCACAGAGCATCGTTGACCATGGTGTCCACCAGCTCACTCTTGCCCATGGGTGCGCCCATGCGGTAGCCGTAGCGGGCCTTCATCATAGCAAAGGGAGCCATATCCATGTTCTCGGTGCCGCCTGCGACCACGATGTCAGCATCGCCGGCCTCGATCATCTGAGCAGCCATGTTCACGCAGTTCAGACCAGAGCCGCAGACCACGTTGACGGTAACAGCGGGGGTCTCGATGGGCAGGCCAGCCTTCAGGGCAGCCTGACGAGCCACGTTCTGGCCCAGGCCGGCCTGGATGACGCAGCCCATATAAACGTGATCCACCTGCTCCGGGGTGATGCCAGCGCGCTGGATGGCCTCTTTGATGACGATGGAGCCCAGCTCAGCCGCCGGGACGTTTGCCAGGGTGCCGCCAAACTTGCCGATGGCGGTACGGCATGCGGACGCGATAACTACTTTCTTCATAAGGATAGCCTCCTGACTAATATATGTGGGTTGCGTTCAGATCACATTTTTATCAAAACGCCGGAAAGGCGTTTTCTCATAGTTCGGGGTCTGTCTGCTGCCGGAGCTGTGCAAATTTATCGTGCACAGCCTTTTCCACATTGGGGGTGACGAACTTGGAGATATCGCTGCCGTAGCGGGCAGCCTCCTTGACCACCGTGGAGGACAGATAACTCCACTTGATGCTGGTGGCCAGAAACATCGTCTCGATGCCGGGCATCAGTGCGTGATTGATCTGCGCAAGCTGGATCTCGTTTTCAAAATCCGTCACAGCCCGCAGGCCCCGCACCATCACGGAAGCACGGCGTTTTTTGGCAAAATCCACGGTCAGCCCATTAAAGCTTTCCACTGTAACATTGGGCAGCCCCTGGCAGCACTCCCGCAGCATCTCCACCCGCTCCTCTACGGTAAACAGAGGATGCTTTGAGCTGTTGATCAGCACAGCCACGATCAGCTTTTCGTGGATCTTGGCGGCCCGCTTGATGATATCCAGGTGACCTTTGGTCACCGGGTCAAAGGAGCCGGGGTAAATTGCAATCGGCATTCTAAAATCTCCCTTTCACACCGGGGGTCCGATAGGGCCGGGCCGCAGGGTCTCGCGCTATCGTTAATTTTTAGACAATCCCTTGTGGGGGTATGCCCTGTTCCCTGCAGCACTATAAGTAAACCACATCGTCAAAATTTTATCAAGTCCTTTTCTTGAAATTCTTCTCCTGTATGTGCCAAACAATCCCAACGAATTTCTGCTGTTTTTGTCCATTCTGCCAATCACGGAGTTTTTACAGTTCAAAGCCTTGATTCTATACATTGTTAATGTTATAACTAAGTTGATGTCGGCCCATCCGGCAGTCCCGGGTCTTTTTTGTATGGACATAGCTTACCATAAAGATGTGTGTAAGGTATGTTGGCCTTGCAAAGCTTATGCAAAGGTCCAGCAAAGATTTGCCCGGCTTTGGCAGAAAACCGAGAGTTTACAATTCTTCTATATTATTATCGGAGAGGATGGTTTATAATGGACTTCAAGGCACTGTATGCAGACAAGCAGATGACCGCAGCCCAAGCTGCCGCCCTGGTGCAGAGCGGCGATTGGGTGGACTACGGCTGGACCGCCAACACCCCTGTGGCGGTGGATGCAGCCCTGGCCCAGCGCCTGCCCCAGCTGGAAGGGGTCAATTTCCATGGCGGCATCCTGATGTGGGTGCCCGAGATCTTCCAGATCCCGGACCCTGCTGCCCATATGACCTGGAACAGCTGGCACATGAGCGGCATTGAGCGCAAAGCCATTGCACAGGGGTTTGCGTTCTACTGCCCCATCCGCTACTCGGAGCTGCCCCGTTATTACCGGGAAAGCCCGGACCCCGTAGATGTGGCGGTGTTCCAGGTAGCCCCCATGGACGCCCACGGTTACTTCAACTTTGGACCCAGCGCCTCTCATCTGGGGGCCGTGTGTGAAAAGGCCCGCAAGATCATTGTGGAGGTCAACACCAACATGCCCCGCTGCCTGGGCGGCAGTGAAAACAGCGTCCACATCTCGCAGGTAACGGGTATCGTGGAGGGCGATAACCCCCCCATCGGCCAGATGGCCGCTCCCGGTGCCGCAACAGAGGTGGATTTGAAGGTGGCAAACCTTGTGGTGCCCCAGATCCCGGACGGCGCCTGCCTGCAGCTGGGCATCGGTGGGATGCCCAACGCCATTGGCGGGCTGATCGCTCAGAGCGACCTGAAAGACCTGGGTGTACACACAGAGATGTATGTGGATGCCTTTGTGGACATTGCCCGTGCAGGCAAGATCAACGGCAGCCGCAAACAGCTGGACAAGGGCCGCCAGGTGTACGCCTTTGGCGCCGGCACCCAAAAACTGTACGATTACCTGAACGACAACCCGGAGTGCATGTCTGCTTCGGTGGAGTACACCAACGACATCCGCACCATTGCCGCGCTGGATAATTTCATCTCCATTAACAATGCGGTGGACGTGGATCTGTTTGGACAGGTAAATGCAGAGAGCGCTGGTGTCAAGCACATCTCGGGCGCAGGCGGTCAGCTGGACTTTGTGCTGGGCGCCTATCTGTCCCACGGGGGCAAAAGCTTCATCTGCCTGTCCTCCACTTTCATGAACAAAAAGACCGGCAAGCTGGAGAGCCGTATCCGTCCCACCCTGGTGAACGGCAGCATTGTGACCGATACCCGCGCCAATGTTCACTATCTTTGCACCGAATATGGCTGCGTCAACCTGAAGGGCCTGTCCACCTGGCAGAAGGCCGAGGCCCTGATCAGCGTTGCTCACCCGGATTTCCGGGAGGAGCTGATCGCTCAGGCAGAGCAGCTGCACATCTGGCGCAGAAGCAACAAACGTTAAAAGCACCCGCCGACGCGCCAGGCTGGCGGGCACGGAGGAGCCATGATCGACAAAAAGCCGCACATCAAACCCTATCTGTATGGGATGCTGGCTGGGTTTGGAGCCATCAGCCTGAGCATTGCCTTCTTCTTCCTGATCTACCGTTTCCAAGGTTTTGGGGACGCGATCTCGGTGCTGACCGGCATCCTGATGCCGTTCATCTACGGCGCAGTGATCGCCTACCTGCTCAAGCCGGTGTGCAACACCGTTGAAAATTTCCTGCGGCGCAGCTTCCCAGAAAAAGCCCACAAAGCGGTGGAACCGGTCGCGATTTTGCTGACCATGCTGTTTGGGGTGCTGCTCGTCTATGCACTGCTGATGATGATCATCCCGCAGCTGATCACCAGCGTCACCACTCTGTACTATACCGCCCAGCGCAACATCAACCGGTTTGTGGCCTGGATCTCCACCCAGGAGTTTTTTGAGGAGAACCACGATCTTTTACTGATGATCGAATCCGCTTACGATAGCATCTCCCTGAACCTGGACACCTGGATCAAGACCACCCTGGTCCCCTCAATGCAGAACATCGTCTCCGGCGTGGGCAGCGGCGTGATCAGCGTGGTGAACACCTTGAAAAACCTGCTGATCGGCATCATCGTGGCGGTCTACCTGCTGGCCAGCCGCAAGCGGTTTGCACAGCAGGCCAAGATGATCCTGTACAGTGCAGTCCCCAGCCCTTGGGCACAGCGCATCCTGGATGAGGTAAAATACGCAGACCGGATGTTCGGCGGTTTTATCAACGGAAAGATCCTGGACTCGGCCATTATTGGTGTGCTTTGCTATATCGTCTGCCTGATCGTCCGGTTCCCCAGCGCTCTGCTGGTGTCGGTGATCATCGGTGTCACCAACGTGATCCCCTTCTTCGGGCCTTTTATCGGCGCCATTCCTGCCACGCTGCTGATCTTGATCCAGGACCCCATCAAAGCCATCTGGTTCGTTTTGTTCGTCTTTATCCTCCAGCAGCTGGACGGCAATGTGATCGGACCCAAGATCCTGGGCAACTCCACCGGACTCTCCAGCTTCTGGGTGCTGTTTGCCATTCTGCTGTTTGGCGGCCTGTGGGGTTTTGTGGGCATGATCGTAGGCGTGCCGCTGTTTGCCGTGATCTACGATGTAGTAAAAAAGCTGGTGTTGTTTGGCCTGCGCCGCAACGGACAGACGCAGATGTACGACGCCTACCACGACACCTTTGGAGAATCCTGCGAGGGAACGCCCCCTTGTCCCCCAGACAGTCCTGCAGCACCTGAAGTGCAACCGGAACAGGCGGAATAAGCGCCTCTCCCACACACATTTCGTTGGCCTATGCATTGCGCATAGGCCAACTTTTTATGCCCAAGCAAAAAGGATGCGATGCTTTGCATCGCGTCCAAAAAGCCGCTCCCGGCTGGTCAGCTGTTTTGCGCCACCATGTGGATCAGAGCAGCGCCCTTTTCCATGGGAACCCGGTAAGACGTATAGTAACGGCCGGCATCTGCGGCCAGCTTTGTCTCCGTGCCGTCCTCTGCCACCAGATACAGGTCGTAGCCCTGCACCGCCTCGTTGGCAATGCGGACCCGCGGGTCGATCTCATCCATTGCGCCCTGCCCGCTGAGGCAGGTGACCGTCATCATCTTTTCCCCGTTGTCCAGGGTCCCCGTATAAACGTAGAGCTGTCCGTAGGCCGAAAAGCTGTCCGTGATCTCCGTCATCACTGCCTTATCGTTCACCTTGCCGCACTCTGCGCAGAAATCGTAGCTCTTGACCGTGCCATCCGGTGCTGTATAGTTTGCCGTTACCACTGCATTATCGCAATGGCCGCCATCGTACAGGCCGCAGGTGCTGGCCTTATAGCCGGTGATCCGGTAGGGAGATGCCTCCGCTGCAAAGCTGGCCAGTGCGCCGCCGGTCATCACACACGCCGACAGAGTAACCATTGCAACCGCTTTCATGATCTTTTTCATAGTAACCGCCTTTCTTCCTTTGATCGCTCCAACGATCAAGGAACCTGTTCTAAATTCCGCAGCCGGGTCTGAAAAGAAGCGCAGGCGCTCCTTCCGTGCTTGCTTCGGTACCTGTATCGTAGCAGCACAGCCTTGTGCCCCGCTGAAGATAGGATGAATTTCAGCTTAAATCTCTGCCCTTTGGCAGAGAACAGGGGGCTTTTGCTGCCCGGCCGAGGACGTCACTGGCGCGGGGAGTTTTGCATCACCCTGTTATCTTTTTATACGGCATAGCCGCAGGCGCTCCTGCAAAAAGGCGGAATATTTTTGCGAAATTTTCCCGATGTTTAGTCCCCCTGACCAAATACAGGCATAAAAACACCCGCACGCTCTGCAAAGGGAACGTGCGGGCTTTTTGTTATGTGTTATGCAAGACGTGGAAGTTTGCAAAACAAAACGAACACACTGCCGACCGTTTGAATGGTGACACTGTGTTCGTTTTGCATTTGATTGGTGGAGAATACCGGGATCGAACCGGTGACCTCTTGCATGCCATGCAAGCGCTCTCCCAGCTGAGCTAATCCCCCATAAGCTGGTTTTTATTTGCCGCACCCTGGCGACGTTGATTATTATACCAGCCCACAGCAGGATTGTCAACACTTTCAGACAAGTTTTTTGAAGAAATCCTTTCCTCTTACAAAACGATACTCTGTCCCGTAGACAGATAATGGAGACGGTGCAGATAAGGCCGCATAAACTCATACTGCGCACAGCCGGTACAGTGGCAGGTATAAAACTCCGTGTCCATCCCATCCAGCTGGCGGGCGTACCCGGCCAGGGTATCATCCAGCGGCAGGCCGGAGAAGTGGAATCCACCCACCAGCACATCCGGCTGGAACCACTGGGCGATATCCAGCACACCTTTGTGAGAGCAGCCGCTGATCAGCACTCGTTTTCCCTCTTCCTCGATCAAAAGGTACTGCTCATGGCGGAAATCCTCCGGCAAAAGAGCGCCCTCCTGCACCATAGTCAGGCCAAAACTGCCCAGATCCCATTGTTTTGTGCGATCATTGCAGGAATACAGGGTCAGCCCAGGGGCGATCGTCTGCTGGTCTGCCACAAAATGCAGCCGGTCGCACCCCTGCAGAGCCGGGTCCAAGCCGATATACCGTTCGGCACCGTGGTAATGGGGCTGGAATGCGTAGCGGCTCAGATAGACCGGCGCTGTCTTATTCAGCTCCAAAAAGTGCGTCAGTCCGCCGCCATGGTCGTAATGTCCGTGGGACAGCACCGCCAGATCCACCTTCGCCAGGTCAAGCCCCAATGCCTGGGCATTTTGGGCAAACAAGCCGCTCTGCCCCATATCAAACAGCAGGGTCTTGCCTGCCGCCTCGATGTACAGCGAAAGTCCATGCTCCTTGCCCAAACGAGGGTCCGCAGTAGTATTTTCCACTAAAGATGTGATCTTCATAGTCGGTCTCCTCCTTCTGTCTGCACCCGGCAGACGCTGCGCCGGGGAATCCTTTTGTTTTCAGTATGGTCTGCCCGGCTGCTTTTGTCAAGGCACAAAAAGACGAAAGCACCTGCAGATCCTGCAGGTGCTTTTGCCTTTTACGAGAAGGGAGGAGAATTGCGGAAACAAGATAAATCAGAGCGAGGAGAACTTCCCTCCCCTACAGGTCAGATCACATGATACTCCTGCAGCAGCTTTTCTACGTCGGTATTATGGATCTTCTCCAGCACCTTTTTCAGCGCCAGCTTTTCTGCAAAGCCCAGGTGCATCTCGGTGAGGGGCTTGCCGTCCCGCAGGCGGATGGTGGCATTCAGCAGATCCCGGATATCATAGGTGCTGCCCCACACTTCCGGCACGCCGCGGTCAATGTTCAGCAGGGTGTAAACGGCTTCCATACCGGTGCGCATCGAATACTCGGTTGTAAAAATGGTGTCCCGTGCGGTCTCGGCAAACTGACCGATAAAGGCAAAGTTGACCGCCCCTTCCGGCACGATCTTCGGCCGGTCGGTATCGGTGCGCGGCATAAAGAAGGCGTCGATGTAAGGCATCATGACCGGCACGGTGTTGGCGCTGTGCTCTGCCAGATCCTCGATCTCGGATTCCGGCACACCCAGATGATACAGCCACTCCATGCAGATCTCCTTGCCGGTGCACTCCCGCATAGACTTTTTGATGTAGTTGCCGGGCTTATCGGTAAACAGCGAGTAGACCCATACCAGGCAATGGCCCCGGGGCTGATCCCGGAACTGCGGCTGCCGATTGATGGTCCAGCTCATCAGCCAGCCAGAGTCCTTGACGGTAACGATGCCGCCGGTGACCACACCGCCGCTGAAGGGATCCCGCTTGCAGATATTCTTGATGTAAGGGATGATCCGCTGGTCCAGTGTTTCCACGGTCGCAGACATCCAGTTGGTCTTTTCCGGGTCAAAGCAGAACTTGTCCGGGTTGCCAAAAGCAGGGTCCTGGGCTGCGATCCGCCGCCACATATCCCAGCCGCCGCCGGGGCGGATCTCGGTATCATATGCAGCGGGGGTGTTCTGACTGCCCATGGTGGAGTTCTCCACACAGCCGCCGGGGGTGATGAATACCAGGTCGTTCTCGGTCAGGTCCACAAACTCCTGCTGGCCATCCCGCTGCAGCTCGATCCGGGTGGCCTGCTTGCAGCCGGGCTTCAGATCGAACTCCACATTCATCACCTTGATGTTATAGTGGAACTGCACGCCGTGATCTTCCAGATATTTGATCATCGGCAGGATCATGGACTCATACTGATTGTACTTGGTGAACCGCAGAGCCGTGAAATCCGGCAGACCGCCAATGTGATGGATGTAGCGTTTGATATAGCGCTTCATCTCCAATGCGCTCTGCCAGTTCTGGAACGCAAACATCGTGCGCCAGTACAGCCAGAAGTTGGAGTTGAACACCTCATCATCAAAGAAATCTTCGATCTTTTTGTCAAACAGCTCCTCATCCGGGGTAAAGAACAGCCGCATGATCTCCATCGCTGCCTTGTCCGACACTGCAAACTTGCGGTCGGTGTGGGCATCCTGGCCGCATTTCTCGGTGGCACGGCAGAGGGAGAAGTTTGGGTCCTTTTTATTCAGCCAATAATATTCGTCCAGCACACTGACCCCATCGGTCTCGATGGAGGGGATCGAACGAAACAGATCCCACATGACCTCGAAATGGTTATCCATCTCACGGCCGCCCCGCATCACATAGCCCACATCAAACCGCCAGCCATCGCAGGCGCCGCCGGGCAGCGGGTCTTTTTCAAAAATATGGACATTGCTGCCCTTCATCTGACCATCCCGCACCAGATAGCAGGCAGCGGAAAGAGCCGCCAGACCTGTTCCTATGATGTAGGCCGCTTTATGGTCCACACCCTCCGGCTTCAGGGGCCGGGCAAATGCCTCGTAGTTGCCACTGGAGTAATACATAGAAAAAGCCTCCTTGCAAATTCAACTCAGAGCGGCTGTTCTTATGCAGCGCTGTTGGTAACACTACTATACCCAAACCCCTGCAAAGGCTCAATAAACAGCCGGGCCCCTGTGATGGAAGTTTCATCACAAAGGCCCGGCTGATTTATTTTTGATTATTCTGCACCGTTTGATGGGTGCAGCCGGATATTACTCCAGCTCAGCCAGAGCCGTGCGGATATTGGCCAGCACCTTCTGGCTCAGCAGCACAAAAGCCTGCTTGGTGCGTCCCGCAGAGACATTCTGGCAATGGACGTTGTCCCGGTCAAAGAAGCCCTCTGCCACAGCGCCTGCAGCGGCCCGGGTATCGCAGAAGAAATGGGTACCCGGCTGATCCAGCCAGCGCTCCAGCGCTGCGGAGTCAAAGCCAGGGCCGATGGAAGTGTTGAACAACACCTTGCCTGCACCCAGCTGCTCAAACTCCGGCTGGCCCAGCAGCAGCACATTCTTGTTCAGGCAGGTAAACACCACCTGGCTATCCTTCAGCAGAGCATCCAGCGGCTTATAGCTCATCCCGGCGGCCTCGGCTTCCGGCTTGCGGCTGCGGCTGTAATAGCTGACCTCTGCCCCCATAAAGGCCAGCGCATCGGCGATCATCTTGCCGGACACGCCCAGACCCACGATGCCCACCTTCAGACCCGTGATCTCCACCGGCTCATCCTGCAGCATCGGCATCCCAAAACCGTGCAGCAGACCGATCAGTTCATGCAGGACATACTCGACCACGCCCCGGTCGCCGTAATCCCGGATGCCCAGCACCCGGATGCCCTTTTCCCGGGCAAAGGCAATATCCACGTTTGCGCTCTGCTCAGAGTAGAGGCTGCAGCACATGCCAATGTAGCGGATCTTGGGGCAGCGCTCGATCACCTCACGGCCGATACGGGAGGTATAGCTCAGCAGTACTGCATCTGCATCTCCAATGCGGCGCACGATCTCATCATCATCGGCGGGGATGTCCGCAAACAGCTCCACCTGCTGTGCATAGCGGGACAGTTCCTGCTCGGCAGAGGGGATCAGGCTGACTGGCTCGATGGCAACCAACTTCTGAAACATAGTCATGTAAGCTCCTTCCTTGCAGAGAAAGCTCTGCGGCTGATTTTATTGCTTCTATCAGTATACCATGAAACGCCGTTTAGGGAAAGCGGGGCTGCCGGTACTTCAAAAACCGCCTTTTATAAAAAGCGGCTTTCTCCTTGCAAAGCCCAGCGACAGGCTGTATAATAAGATAAAAAGTTGTTATTTCACTCTGCCCTCGCATTTGCCGGATGTAAACACAGCAGAAAGGAGGCCCCGTCCCTTGGAAACGCAGCGCACCTATTTTGCCATAGACCTCAAGAGCTTTTATGCCTCGGTGGAGTGCATGGACCGGGGGCTGGACCCGCTGACTACCCATCTGGTGGTGGCGGACACCTCCCGCACTGAAAAGACCATCTGTCTGGCGGTCTCCCCCTCTCTCAAAGGGTACAAGATCCCCGGGCGGGCCCGGCTGTTCGAGGTGGTGCAGCGGGTGAACCAGGCCAACGCCCAGCGGCTGCAAGCTGCGATCCGGCAAAAGCAAGCACTGCGGGGCGAGGACGGACGATTCCACTTTACCGGGGCTTCGGCAGATGCCAAGGCTCTGGAAAAAGACCCCAGTTTGCAGATCAAATTCATTGCTGCACCGCCCCGCATGGCCCGGTATCTGGAGGTCTCCACCCGGATCTACAAGACCTATCTGCAATTCGTCTCCCCGGACGATATCCACCCCTACTCCATTGACGAGGTTTTTATTGACGCCACCGCCTACCTGCCCTATTACCATCTCAGCGCCCATCAGCTGGCCATGCGGATGGTGCGGGCTGTGCTGGAGAACACCGGCATCACCGCCACAGCAGGCATCGGCAGCAACCTCTACCTGGCAAAGCTGGCCATGGACATCGTGGCCAAACACGCCGCACCCGACCCGGACGGCGTGCGCATCGCTCAGCTGGACGAACTGTCTTACCGGTACCTTTTGTGGGATCATCGACCGTTGACCGACTTTTGGATGACCGGCCCCAGCACCGCCAAAAAGCTGGTGGCACACGGCATACACACCATGGGACAGCTGGCCCGTGCCTCGGTGTACAACGAGGACTGGCTGTACGACACCTTTGGGGTGGATGCAGAGCTTCTGATCGACCACGCCTGGGGATACGAGCCCTGCGGCCTTGCCCAGATCAAAGCCTACCGTCCCAGTTCCAACAGCATCTGCGAAGGGCAAGTTCTCAGCTGCCCCTACCCCTTTGCCAAAGCACGGCTGATCGTACAGGAGATGGCCGAACTGCTGTCCTTTCGGCTGATGGAAAAGCAGCTGGCAGCGCAATCGGTAACGCTGGAGATCGGCTATGACCGGGAAAATGTGGACACCGGCCGTTACCATGGGCCGACCAAACTGGACCCCTACGGCCGCACCCTGCCCAAACCCGCCCACGGCACAGCCCGTTTTGATGTCCCCACCAACCTGGGCAGCCAGATCATTGGCAGCTGTGTGAAATTGTTTGCGCAGATCGCAGATCCCTCTTTAACGGTACGCCGTGTGACCTTGACGGCCAATCGGGTAGAAACCGATCAAGGCATCTGCCAGGTGGACTTATTCACCGACCTGCGCAAACAGGAAAAAGAGCGCAAATTGCAGCAGACCATGCTGGACATCAAGACCCGCTTTGGCAAAAATGCGGTGCTGAAAGCCAGCAGTTATGAGGAAGGCGCTACCATGCGCCAGCGCAACGGACAGATCGGCGGCCACAAAGCCGAATAAAGGAGCCATCCATGGAGGAGTACAAAAACACCCCAGAGGGGCGGGACGTGACCCGAAAATACGCTGATATCCTAGCACTGTCCCGCCCGGACAGCGCGGAGAGCCGCCGCCGTCACCCCCGGATGAGCTTGGAGAACCGGGCAAAGATCTTTTCCCCCTTTGCCGCTCTGCGGGGGTATGATGAAGAACTGGATGCAGAAAAACAGCGCAGCCAGCGGGTCCCGCAGCGTTTTTTGAGCGAAGAAGAAAAGGAGCAGCTCTCCCAAAAGCTGCTCCTTTTGACCAAAGGCACCCAGGTGCGGGTGCGGTATTTTGCAGCAGACACGGCGCAGCCCGCCCATCCGCCTGTAGGTTTTTACCACACCATCACTGGGACAGTCCAGCGGATCGACCCGGTCTATCGACTCCTGCATCTGGAGGACCGATCCATCCCGTTTGAGACCCTGGATCAGATCCAGCCGCTGTGAGCTTACATCTTCAGCACAGATTCCCAGATCTCCTCAATGACCGGGACCCCCAGTTCCAGGTTCTCCCGTGTATCCCGCAGCGATCTCTCACCGGGATAGAACACCTCTGCCCCCTCTTTTACCGGCTGGCTGGCCTTGACATCCTGTAAGATCTCATCGGCGATGGCGTCGGTCTGTTCCGGCGTATTGAACTTGCCGGGGTCGATGGCCAGCATGATCTGCGTGACCCCCGCTTCCTCCTCAAAGGTGCCAATGGTATGGACACTGTTGCCCCCCGACAGTACCGCACCGATCAGGTCCAGCGCCACGGAGAGACCACTGCCCTTCCAGTAACCCATGGGCAGCACACGTCCGGTCTTTTCAATGGCGGCGGGGTCGGTGGTCAGCTGACCATTTTCATCGTAGCCGCCGGGCACCGGCAGCGGGATGCCCCGCAGACGACAATCCTCCATTTTGCCATAGCTGAACTGGCTGATAGCAAAGTCCAGCACCATATGCTCGCCGTTTGTGCGGGGCACAGCCAGGATCAGCGGATTGTTGCCGATGCGGCAGTCCTTGGCGCCCCAAGCGGGCATATTCGGGGTGGTGTTGGACCAGCAGATGCCGATGCAGCCCGCATTGGCCGCCTGCCAGCCATAGGTGCCGCCCCGCATCCAGTGGTTATTGTTGCCCAGAGCCACCAGGCCAATACCGTGCTCCTTAGCCAGCTGACAGGCCCGGTCCATCGCACGCCAGGCATTCAAGGGGCCAAAGCCACGGTGCCCGTCCCACCGTTCCATGCAGCCCATCTGGACTTCGCAGGTAGCCTTGGCCGTGGGGTCTACGACGCCCCGCTCCAGGTAGCCCACCAACCGAGGAAAACGGTTCAGACCATGGCTGTATACCCCGGCCAGGCTGTTTTGTGCAAAGATCGTGGCCGCCGCCTGCGCATCCTGCGGGGCAAAGCCCCGGGCCGACAGCACCCGGGCAAACTGACGGACCATTTCTTCATAAGGGACACGTTTCATTCTAATCTGCTCCTTTATCGTATGGTAAGGGGGTTTTCTTCTTTCAAGATTACCGTTTTACGTGGGTGCTGTCAAGACAGCCGCTGCAAGCAAAAGCAGCATCCCTTTTGGCAGGGGTGCTGCTTTTCTTTTTAATGCTCTATCCAGTTAATGCTCTATCCAGGCTGCGCCTGCATATGACAGGGTCCCGCTCAGCCCTCCCACCGCTCAAAACGGTAGGTCTGATGGGCATCGGGATACTTTGCCCGGTCCACCTCGCTCATGAACATCTCATAGGGGCGCACACAGACCTTAAACGGCGGATACAGTGCCTGATAGACCACCATCTGTTCCTCTGTTTCGGTGTGCTGCGCAAATGCAAGCACCTTATACAGGTACTGCGTGGAGCCATCGGTCACCCACTCTCGTTTGAAATGGCGGACGATGTCCCCTTCACGGATCTCTTTTTCTCTCATACACACTCTCCTTTTTCAACCATTGTACCATAGGTCTGCCGTGGAGTAAATACCGCCCGATGCGGCATCGTCAGAGAAAGCATCCGCCCACGCCCGCAAAGGAAAACAATCGTATTATCGGCAAACAGTCCCGAATATTGCATAGGTTTTTATCATTCCATTATCTTTCTGTGAATTTTAGCACTCTGCACTTGACAGTGCCAACACCCTGTGCTATAACAAGGCTGCGCTCAGGGGAACGGGTCCCAAAGATGCGAACGATGCATCCCCCCTTCCCGCTCAAACGCATACAATTATAAGACCCGACCTAAAGCCAAGCCCCCGCCGCATACCGGTCCAGGGCCCGGCCAGAAGCCGAGATTGGAGGAATGATTTATGCTGATGCCCACTGTTTTTCATGAAAATCTGTTTGATGATTTCTTCGATCCGTTCTGGAATGACGCCGCTTTGGAGCGCGCCATGAATCGGGAGGCGCACAGCGTCTTTGGCAAGCATGGCGCCAATATGATGAAGACCGATGTCAAGCAGACCGATACCGGCTATGAAGTCGCAGTGGATCTGCCCGGCTGCAAGAAAGAGGATGTGCAGATGGAGCTGTCCGGCGGATACCTGACCATTCAGGCCGTGCGCAGCCACACCAAGGACGACCAGCATCAGAATGGCCGCTATCTGCGCAGAGAGACCTTCAGCGGCAGCTGCGCCCGCAGCTTTTATGTGGGCGAGGGCTTGCGCAAAGAGGATATCCACGCCAAATTCGAGGATGGCATCCTGCGCATCGAGCTGCCTGCACCGCAGCAGACACCCAAGCTGCCGGAAAACCCCAATTTGATCAAGATTGAATGATCCGGCCCTGCTGCGCCGCAAAAAACAGCTGTGCCCGGAGAGATTTTTCCCTCCGGGCTTTTTTTGTGCGGCCTGCGGCGCAGGGTTGCATGGAGTGAAAAGGCTGTGTTATACTGAACGATAGAACACTCAGTGCTGTTTTGCGGAAAGGAAGCAGATGCCATGCGAATAAAGGATTTTGAGGCATTGAAGCTGTGGCTGGAAAACCGGCCGGACTATTCCACCCCCATCCCCTCCGATTGGAGAACGAAAGCCGCCAACGGAGAACCCCTGGACACCGACCCTTCTGCCAAGGTGATCATGCGGCGGGACCAGGAAAACGTCTACACTTCTTTTGCCAACGCCGATCTTTTAGCCAACAAATTTGCTGTGCGGCAAAAATATTCCATCGACATCCCCACCCACCGCCATGAATATATCGAGATCACCTATGTTGCCCAAGGACATGTGACTGTGGTCATCGAGGGACAGGAGGTGCAGATGCGGCAGGGCGACCTGTGCATCATGGACAAAAATGTGCGCCACTCCTCCGGGATGATGACCGGCGAGGACTGGGTGTTCAACCTGATCATGACCGAAGAGTTTTTTGATACAGTGTTCATGTACCTGCTCTCGGAGGATAATTATATCTCCAACTATATCGTAAACAGCTTCTACTCTGAAAAAAAGCTGCGCCGGCATCTGCTGTTCCATCTGGAGGATGAACCGTTTTTGGAAGCACTGCTGGAGCAGATCCTCTGCGAATATTACGCCGGTGACAACTGGAGCGAGGGCAAGATCACTTCCTGTCTGGTGATCTTGTTTACCGAGCTGTCCCGCATGGCCGAAAAAGGCGACAGCGACGAGACCATTGCCCGCAAGCTATCCGAAGTCTCCCGCGATCTGATGGAGTACCTGAAAGAGCACTACCAGGAGGCCAACCTGTCCGCAGCAGCGGAGTACCTGCACTTTCACCCCAACTATCTATGCAGCGTGCTGAAAAAAGAGACCGGCAAGACCTTTAAGGAACTGGTGACCGAAGTGCGCATGATGGAGGCCGCCAACCTTTTGCAGAACACAGATTGGAAGATGCAGCAGATCGCGCAAAAGATCGGTTATGCCACTGAGGGCTACTTTTACCGTCAGTTTCGCCAAAAATATCACATCTCGCCCAATAAATACCGGGAGGAACACAGAAAAACTTAACTTTCGACAGACGGACCTTTGATTTGTGTGTGAAATCTCTGTCAATCTTTCGTTATACTGTACTTGTTTGGAACAACGGGCAGCCTTTTGTCCGTTACATGTTTTGCGTATAACAAGGAGGCATTATCAGAGATGAGCAACCAGAAAGCAACCCCTCGGATGGAACTCGTCCGGGTCGTTATGACCCCCCTGGGTTCCGCAGCGTCCAACGTGTTCAACATGTTGAACATGATGTTCTTTTTGACCTTCTGCACCGAAGCGCTGAACCTGAATGTCGTTGTTGTGGGCGTGGTCATGACGGCCATGCGTCTGTTTGACGGCATCACCGACCCCATCATCGGCAATATCATTGACCGCACCGAGACCCGGTTCGGCAAGTTCCGCCCCTTCCTGGTGATCGGTTCTGCGATCCTGCTGGGCGCAAGCTTTGCTATCTATGTTGGCTCTTTTGCAATCCCGCAGAGCTTCCGCATGGTGTGGGTCGTGCTGTGGTACGCTGTGTGGGTCATTGGCTACACCTGCATGACCACCGTGAACAAGTGCGTGCTGTCTGTGGTCACCAAGAACCCCAAGATCCGTCCTGTTTCCGGTATCGCCGGCGGCGTGTACAGCACCCTGATCAGCGCAGCTGTGACTGTGGGCATCGTGCCGCTGCTGCAGAAGTACGGCGGCCTGGGCTCTCAGCAGGGCTGGACGGCCATCATCATCGCTGCTTTCGTGCTGCACCTGGTGTGCCTGCTGGCAAACCTGTGGGCTATCTCCGCAGCTGATAAGCCGGAGAACTTCCAGCACGGCGAGAAGGCCGAGTCTGCCAGCTTCAAGGATATGGTGGAGCTGGTCCGCATCAACCAGCCGCTGCGGATGCTGGTCCTGGCTGCTTCCACCGATAAGATCGCTGCTACCATTCAGAGCGCCTGCACCGTGTACTTCTACGTTTACGGCGTGCAGAACCTGGATATGCAGCCCATCGTCAGCGCATTTTCTACCCCGATGTCCCTGATCGGCGCTTTCGTTGCCGGTGCTGTGGCTGTGCGCTACACCTGTAAGCGTGCTTACCTGATGGGCGCCATTGCAAACTTTGTCTGCGAGGCTATCCTGCTGGTCTTCCGTCCCTTTGGCGAGGGCACCGTGGTGCTGTTTGTTGCCCTGATGGCCAGCAACATGCTGTTCCGCCGTTTCTCTGCACAGAACACCGACCCCATGATCGCCGAGATCATCGACTACCACAAGCTCAAGACCGGCAAGTTCATGCCTGGTAAGATCGGCGCTACCTTCAGCCTGCTGGACAAGGTCATCAGCGCCTTTGGCACCTCCATCGTCGGTATCGTGATGGGCGCCTGCGGCTACGTTGCCGGCGCTGCTCCCACCACCACCCTGTATGTGGCTGTTCTGCTGATGTACCTGGGCGCCCCCCTGCTGGGCGACCTGTGCAGCATCATCGGTCTGAAGCGTTATCACATCACCCCGGAGGAGTACGCTGCAATGTACCCGCAGAAATCTTCTTCGTGAAAAGGAGCCTGCAGTTATGAGAAAAACCCTCAGCTTAAATGAGAATTGGCTTTTTACCCGGCAGGGACAGGACCCCTGCACTGTACAGCTGCCCCATACCTGGAACGCTCAGGACGGGCAGAGCGGCACATCCATGTGGCGGGGCGTGGGCCGCTATGAAAAGCGGCTGACCTTTACCCCGGAGGACCTGCAGTCCTTTTTGTACCTGGAGATCGGTGCAGCCTCTCTGGTAAGCCGGGTATATGTCAACGGCCAGCTGGCAGCGGAGAACCGGTTCCCCTTCTCTTTGTACCGTCTGCCCCTGAATGACTGGCTGCAGCCGGGAGAAAACACCCTGTTGCTGGAGGCCGACAATGCCGAGTGCGACAATGTGTATCCCCGTATGGCCGATTTCTCTTTTTACGGCGGGGTATACCGGGATGTCCGTCTGATCGCAGACGGCCCCATTCACTTTACAGAGACGGACCGCAGCCGGGATGGTGTGCAGGTGCGCACCAGCAAAAAGGCGGACGGCAGCTGGGAGCTGCAGGTCACCGGTACCCTGGTGAACCACGGCTCGGACTGCCCCGGCCGGGTGACTGTGCGGCTGACCGATGCTGACACCGATCTTACCGCCCAGTGCGAGCTGCAGCTGACTGCGCAGACCCCCTTTGCCGTACATCTGGATGTGCCCTCCCCTCACCTGTGGCAGGGCACCGCTGACCCCCATCTGTATACCGCAGAAGTGCAGGTCTGGGCGGACCAGACTCTGCTGGACACCCGCTGTGTGGAGACCGCTTTCCGCGAGATCTGCATTACACCGGACAAGGGTCTTTTCCTCAACGGGCAGCACCTGAAGCTGCGGGGCGTTGCACGCCACCAGGATTTTGGCGGCGTAGGCAACGCTGTGACCCCGGCACAGATGGACACGGACCTGGCTCTGATCCAGGAGCTGGGCGCCAACTCGGTGCGTCTGTCCCACTACCAGCACGACGATTATTTTTACACGCTGTGTGACCGCGCCGGTATTCTGGTATGGGCCGAAGTGCCCTTTATCAGTCTGCCGTTTACCGAGCAGGCTGGCATGGAAAATATCGAAGGCCAGATGGAGTGCCTTGTAAAACAGTGCGGCAACCATCCCTCTATCTACTGCTGGGGCGTGCAGAACGAGATCACTATTGCAGGCGAAAGCCCGGAGATCCACCAGATGGTGCAGCACATGGCCCAGTACACCAAAAAGCTGGACCCCACCCGCTACACAGCCGAGGCCAATATCTACTCGGTAGAGAACCAAAGCCCCCTGAACCGCCTGGCCGATCTGGTGGGCTACAACCTGTACTACGGCTGGTACTACCAGAACATCCCGGATCTGCAGGTACGTCTGGATACCTTCCACGCCCAGTGCCCGGATATCCCGCTGATGGTCACCGAGTACGGCGTGGATACTAACCCTGCACTGCACAGCTATGAGCCCAGCGTAAAGGACTACACCGAGGAATATCAGCTGCTGTTCTCGGACAACGCACTGCGTGCCTTTGAGGAGCGGGACTTTATGGTGGGCAGCTATGTGTGGAACATGGCCGACTTTGGCAGTGCTGCCCGGAACGAGGGCGGCAAGACCGGTCAGAACCAGAAGGGTCTGGTCACGATCGACCGCCAGCTGAAAAAGGATGCATTTTACCTCTACAAAGCCTATTGGTCGGCGGAAAAGTTCGTCAAGCTGGCAGGCAGCCGGTTTGTCCATCGTCATCGGGAGTGCAATGACCTGACCGCCCTGTCCAATCTGGCAAAGCTGGCCCTGTATGTGAACGGAACTTTGGTCCAGCAGACCCAGCAGGTGCAGCCCATGACCACCTTTGCAGCGGTTCCCCTGCAGATGGGCGAGAACGAGATCCTGCTGCAGGGCTGGGATGAAGACGGCAACCTCTATGAGGACCGCATGACCCTTTGCCGTGTGGAGCAGCCGGATACCAGCTATGTACTGCCCAAAACGGCAGGCACCCGGGCCACCAACTGGTTCGAGGGGATGGATCTGCCGGAAGTCGAGCCTTTTGAGCTGGACGAAAACTGCTACTCCAGCCGGGACAAGGTGGGCGTGCTGCTGAAGAACCCCCAGGCTCATGCAGTCCTGTCCAAGTACTTTGGCCGGATGCTGGATGATCCCCGTCGTGCCCTGATGGAGAGCATGACCATCGATGCCATGTCCAAGCTGAGAAACCTGGGAATGCCCCAGGGTCTGGTGGACGTGCTGAACCGTGAGCTGAACAAGATCCCCAAGGATTAAGCGTTTTCTCCGGGTCAGAGATTTCCCTGATAAAAAAGGACCTTTCGCACCCCCAAACGGGGTGCGGAGGGTCCTTTTCTTTTTATTCGGCCCAAGCACACACAAACCCCGCCCTCCCCTCTTGCAATCCGGCAAAGATTCCGCTAGGATAAGGCTGGCACACACCATTATTTTATAGGAGGCTTTTATGCAGCAGGCATACGATCTATTCCTTTTTATCGGACAATCCAATATGGCCGGACGAGGGGTCAGCTCCCCACGTTGGCCGGAAGGCGCACCGGAGCTTACCCCCGGCGCTGGCTTTGAATACCGGTCTGTTTCCGCACCCGAACAGCTTTTCCCCATCCAAGAGCCGTTTGGTGCAGCGGAAAATGACCCCAACGGCATCTTTGAACCTGGGATGAAGACCGGCTCTCTGGTAACTGCCTTTGTCAACGCCTACTATGCTCAAACGCACACCCCCATTATCGGCGTATCGGCCAGCAAGGGCGGCTCGGCGATCTCTGCCTGGCAGGGACAAAACGATTACCTGTCGGATGCGCTTGCCCGGCTGCAGCGGGCGCAGTGCTATATGCAGCAGCACGGTCTGCCCCTGCGGCACTGCTTTGCTCTGTGGTGCCAAGGCGAGACCGACGGCGACCTGGGCACCCCCGCCCCAGTATACCGGCAGAAAATGGAGCAGATGCTGGAAAAGCTGCACCATGCCGGCGTGGAGACCTGCTTTTTGATCACCATCGGTGAGTATAACGGCCCCCATGGCTACGATTACGCCCCCATCCGCCGTGTTCAGCTGGAGATGGCCGACAGTCTGCCCGGGCTGGAACTGGTGTGCGATTTGTTCCACACCATGCGTGCGAAAGGGTTGATGAAAGATGATTTCCACTATTATCAAGCCGCTTATAACCAGGTAGGCACAGCCGCAGGTGCCGCTGCCGCCCAGTTCGTGCAGAATGATACCACATTTAAAAAATGAAAGAGAGACGGCAACTTTTGTTTGGGAGATACCCTGACCCTTACACCCGATCGGAAAATTATCTTTTACCCTTTCAGAGGAGACGTACTGTCCCCCCTCTGCCGGTTTGACGCAAAAAGCCCCACGCCGAAATACGGCGTGGGGCTTTTTTTGGTGGAGCGAAGCAACCCAAATCCGAACCATTGCCCTCTGGGGCATCTTTGGCAGCAATCTCATCGAACGTGATGGTTTTTGTGCCGTCTTTGTAGTTGAATGTAATCAAAACTTTTTCATCATAGAGATAAACAGCATTCACGAACGTATTGATAAGCGTTTCCCGGTGGCTTTTCACGTTCGGGTCGAGTTTGCGGAAGTTGGTGAGCCAAAATTTCACAAAATCTGCGCTGACTTTCGGTTTCGCCAGCTTTTCTTCCGCGATGCGGATTTCCAACTCTTTCTGCTGAGCCTCCAACTTTTCCAAGCGTCCTTTGGTCGAGCTGGTCAGTACACCTGCCTGAATCGCATTTAACAGATTCTCGATGCCGTTCTCTATATCCTTCATCTGCTTTTCCAGCAGGGGCAGCACCGTGTTCTCCTGTTCCTGAAGAATCATCACCGCATCCACGATGGACTGGATACTGTCATCGTCACGAATCATCTTCATGGTTTCGTTGACTACCAGATCTTCCAGCCACTCTTTGCGGACGGTCTTTTTCTTGCAGGTCTTGGTGCGCTTGGCATTAGCACATTTATAATAATGGTGGACGTTCTTATTTCGACTCGTTCCGCACTCGCCGAACATCATCGCTCCACACATTCCACAGAACAGCTTGGTCGTCAGCAAATAATCGTCCTCCGCTTTGTGCCGAGCCGGAGCGCGGCGGTTCTTGGCGATTTTATCCTGTACACTGTCGAACAGTTCTTTCTCAATGATAACCGGGATGCTGTCCGGCATCACAATGTCCTTAAAACGGTTCTCGCCGATATAACGGCGGTTTGTCAGCAAGGTCTGAATACTGTTATAGGTGAACTTCTGATTGCGGTTGGTGGTCACGCCACTGTTGTTCAGCCAGTTCATCAGCTCTTTCATGGTTGCACCATCGTTGTAACGCTGAAAGACTTCTACCACAAAGGGAGCTTTCAAAGGGTCAATCTGGAAGAACTTTTCCTCGTCTACCGTATAGCCAATGGGAATCGTGCCGCCGTTGTACTTACCCTTCAGAACATTCTCGGTCATGCCGCGCACGACCTTTTCAGAAAGTTCTGCGGAATAGTACTCAGCCATGCCGGTGAGCATACTCTTGACCATAATACCTGCTGGGCCTTCTGAAATCGGCTCGGTGGCCGATACCAACTTGACGTGGTTCCGCTCCAACTGATACTCGTAGTGTGCCGAATCATAGCGGTTTCGGGCAAAGCGGTCAAGTTTCCAGACCAGCACAATGTCAAACAGCCGCTTTTCGCTGTCCTTTATCATCTGCTGGAACTCCGGACGATTGTCAGTTTTAGCGGAAAGGGCGCGGTCGATGTAGTGCTTGACGATGGTGATGCCGTTCTTTTCCGCATAGGCCGTGCATTCACGAATTTGGCCTTCAATGGATTCTTCGCGTTGGTTGTCGCTGGAATAGCGGGCGTAGATCACGGCGGTCATGGCGGGCATCTCCCATTTATACATCATTGAACGGTGGAGCGTTCTTTCAAAGCAATGTTTCGTATAATGGATATACCACATTTTGCGAGAAAAAGCAAGATGTTATTTTCACTTCTGTGCACACTAAAAATATCCCGGTCATTCTCTCTGCTGAGCGCAGGGGAATGACCGGGATATTTTATCTATGGCATCGTTTGTTACACCGCCTTGGGCGGGTCTGTCGGTTTCTTCTGTGGCTTCATACCCCAAAACACAGCGTTCATGGCCACCACGATGAGGGCCACCACCGCCAAGGACACCCAGAAGCCCAGATCAAGACCCAGCCAGTGGGTGGTGCCGAATACGGTCATCCAAAGTTCATTCCAGTTCATGGTTTTCCTCCTTTACAGCAACTCGCCATAGTGGCGGACGTAGGCTTTTTTCAGGCTGGTGGCAAGCACCATATACAGCAGGATGCAGGGGATCAGATAGGCAAAGTAGGCCGCAGGCAGTGCCACAAAGCCCAGCACTGCACCAAAGGGGGTAAAGGGGATGATGGTCAGCACCGCAATGCCGGTCATGGTCAGCATGGTCACCGGAGCGGACGCCCGGCTCTGGATGAATGGCAGCTTTGGGGTGCGGATCATGTGGATGACCAGCGTCTGGCTCCACATGGACTCTACGAACCATCCGGCTTGGAACATCCCGATGTACTGTGCCTGCATCAGGGCAAGCTGGGCTCCACTGTAATGAGCCGCCAGATCATTGAACAGCACGCCGCCGGACACGAACAGCGGGCAGAACACAAAGTACATGAAAATATACGTTGTGAAGTCGAAGATAGAGCTGGTGGGTCCGATCCAGATCATAAAGCTGCCCACGCTGGAAGCATCCCATTTCCGGGGTTTGGCAATGAATTCCTCGTCCACGTTATCCCATGGGATGGCGGTGCAGGAGAGGTCGTAGATGAGATTCAGGAAAATGAGGTGGACGCTCATCATGGGCAGGAAGGGCAGCAGCGCCGAGGCTGCCAGCACCGAGAACATATTGCCGAAATTGGAGCTGGCCGTCATCTTGATGTATTTGATCATATTGGCGTAGGTCTTGCGGCCCTCGATGATGCCCTGCTCCAGCACCATCAGGTCTTTTTCCAGCAGGATGATGTCTGCCGACTCCTTGGCTACGTCCACGGCGGTATCCACCGAGATGCCGATGTCAGCAGCTTTCATGGCGGCAGCGTCGTTGATACCGTCCCCCATAAAACCCACGGTGTGGCCATTTTCCCGCAGGACGGACACCACCCGTGCCTTCTGGTCCGGGGTCAGCTTCGCAAACACATCGGTGCTCTCTGCTGCCCGGGCAAGCTCTGCATCGGACATATGGTCCAGGTCGGAACCCAGCAGCATATTGCGGACCTTCAGCCCCACCTGCTTGCAGATGGTGCGGGTGACCTTGTCGTTGTCGCCGGTAAGGATTTTAGTGGTGACACCGTGGTCTTTCAGTGCTCGGATGGCATCGGCGGTTGACTCCTTGGGCGGGTCGAGGAAGGCAAGATATCCCAGCAGTACCATATCCCGCTCGTCCTTTACGCCAAAGGCATCCACCGGGGAGGGGTTGCTCTTCTGGGCAATGGCCAGCACCCGGAAGCCCTTATCATTGAGTTCATCCACGGTATGCAGAATTTTGCTGCGCAGGGCATCGGTCAGAGGCTCTACCCTACCGTCCTGCTCCGCATAGGCACAGATGGACAACATTTCCTCTACTGCACCCTTCGTCACCATCTGGGTCTTGCCTGCCTTGTCCTGCACCACAGTGGTCAAACGGCGGCGGGTGAAGTCAAAGGGAATCTCATCCACCTTCACATAGTTTTCCGACAGGTCTAACAGCCGGGAATCGGCCGCTTCTTCCTCCTCGGTCTTGTGGATGATGGCAAGGTCCATCAGGTTCTTATAGCCGGTCTGGAAGTAGCTGTTCAGGTAGGCGTGGCGCAGTACCCGGGTGTCGTTTTCGCCGTTGACGTTCAGGTGATATTCCAGCACTACCTTATCCTGTGTCAGGGTGCCGGTTTTGTCAGTGCAGAGGATGTCGATGGCACCAAAGTTCTGGATGGAGTTCAGATTTTTCACGATGGTCTGCTTTTTGCTCATGGAGATTGCGCCCTTGGCAAGGCAAGTGGTCACGATCATGGGCAGCATTTCCGGGGTAAGCCCCACGGCGATGGAGATGCCGAACAAAAACGCTTCCAGCCAGTCGCCCTTGGTGATGCCGTTGATGAAGAACACCAGCGGCACCATGACCATCATAAAGCGGATCAGCACCCACGAAACGGCGTTGACCCCCTTGGTGAAGCTGGTCTCTACCGCCTCCCCAGCCACGGCAGAGGCCATGGAACCGAAGAGAGTCTGGTCGCCCACGCAGACTGCCACGGCGGTGGCGCTGCCGGAGATCACATTGCTGCCCATAAAAGCGATGTCGGTGTAGTCGGTGACGCTGTCCTGCGGGACACAGACCAGCGGAGTCTTTTCAATGGGTTCGCTCTCGCCAGTCAGGCTGGCCTGACTGACGAACAGATCCTTGGCTTCCAGAATGCGGACGTCCGCCGGGATCATATCTCCTGCCGAGAGATGCACAATATCTCCCACCACCAGATCGTCCATGGGGATCTCCACCTTCTCCTGCTCCTGCCGGGTGACCATGCAGGTGGTGGTGATCATGGCCAGTAGCTTTTCCGCTGCGTTGCCGCTGCGGGATTCCTGCACGAACCGCAGGGTGCCGGAGATGAGCACCATGGTCAGGATGATAACGACCGTCAGGGGATCAAAATCCTCCGGCACACTGCCCAGCAGGGAAAAATACGGAAACACCATATCCGTCATGGTGGACACCAGCGCCAGACAGAACAGAATGGCGGTAAAGGGGTTGGCGAAGGCTCCCGCCAGACGCTGTGCCAGCGATTTCTTTTTCTCGTGGGTCACCTTGTTGCTGCCGTATTTGGCACGGCTGGCGGTCACGGCATCCTCATCCAGACCCCGGAGGGTGGTGCGGAGATTCTTCAGCACCTCGCCCTCCGGATTGGTGGCGGCGAACTGGATGCGGCGGTTCTGCTCGTCCCGGAGCACCGCCTTTGCTGCCGCCTGTCGGACGGCCATGCGGTTTTCTTTTTTCTTATTCATGGATCATACCTCCTTCCAACACCCCTAGCATACAAAAATCGCAAGGAAGATCCCATGGCCAAAGCCTTGCGATTTCCTTGCGATTGAGCAAGATTTGATTTTTTACAACAGGTCGTTGAACTTATACCCGATGCCCCAGATCGTCAGAATGTAATGGGGGGCGTCCGGGTCCGGCTCGATCTTCTTGCGCAGCTTGCGGATAAACGCCATGATGTTGCTGTCGTCCAGCAGGTAATTATCCGACCACACCGCCCGGTAGATCTGCTCTTTGGTGAATACCTCGCCCCGGTTCTGCGCCAGAAACCAGAGGATATCGAACTCCTTGGGGGTCAGGCTCACGTCCCGGCCCTGCATGAGCACCCGGCGGCTTTTGGGAAAGATCTCCAGTTCCCCCAGCTGCAAGCTCTCTGCCGGGGTGGGCGCTTCTCCCTCCCCGGCAGCGCTCAACAGCAAAGAGGTCACTTCCCCTCGCAGTAAGTCTTGAATGCCGGAGCACAGCTCCCCGACGTTTTCGCTTTCCGGCGGGTGCTTTGCCAGCATTTCCAACAGCCATGCACCAAGGACGGGGTCCATGGGCACAAATCCGATCTTCTTTTTCATGGCAGACCCCTCCTTTCAAATCAACGGATAGTGCTTTTTCTGGTAGAAGGTCTTTACCACCGTGGTCAGCAGCATATACGTCAACGCCACCACCAGCAAAAAGCCGAAGTACCAGAGGGGGAGCTGCGTCAGACCGAAAAGCCCGCCGCCTTTGGTAAAAGTAAGTCCGGTAAAGACCATGATACCCGCAAGGGTGGTGACCATCACCGGGGCAGAGGGGCGGCTCTGCACAAAGGGGATGCGGTGGGTGCGTAAAAAGTGCAGGATGAGCACCTGCGTCCACATGGACTCCAAAAACCACCCGGTCTGGAACAGGGCAACATAGTGCAACCGCACAGCCGGGTCGGTCAGGTGGAGGTAGGTCACACCGCCGCAGAGCGCCGGGCACAGCACGTAGTACAAAAACAGGAAGGTGGCAATGTCGAACACCGAGCTGATGGGTCCGAAGGAGAGCATGAACCGCCCCAGCGTCCGGCCGGACCAATCCCGGGGGGAAAGGTTCTCTTCCTCGTCCACATTGTCCCACGGCAGAATGATGCACAGGGCATCGTACAGCAGGTTCAGCAGCAAAAGCTGCAACGAGGTCATGGGCAGAAAGGGCAAAAACGCACTGGCGCAGACGATGGAAAGGATGTTGCCAAAGTTGGAGCTGGCGGTGATCTTAATGTACTTCAGCATATTGGTAAAGGTCTTGCGGCCTTCCAGAATGCTCTCTTCCAGCACCCCAAGGTCTTTTTGCAGCAGCACCACGTCTGCGGCGTCCTTGGCAGCATCCACCGCCGTATCCACCGAGATGCCCACGTTGGCCTCGCACAGGGCGGGGATGTCGTTGATACCATCCCCCAAAAAGCCTACGGTGTGGCCGTTCTGCTCCAAGGCCGCCACCAGCCGCACCTTCTGCCCCGGGGTCAGTTCTGCAAAAACGTGGACTTCCTCCACGGCAGCAGAAAGGGCACTGTCGGCCATTTCGTCCAGCTGCGCCCCCGTCAGAACCCTGCCGCAGGGGATGTCCACCCGGCGGCAGATGGACACGGCAACATCCGCCTGATCTCCCGTGAGAACTTTCGGGGTCACTTTCAGTCGTTTCAGGGCTGCAATGGAGGCTCTTGCGGTCTTTTTGGGGGCATCGAAAAAGGCCAGATACCCCACCAGTGTCAGATTTTGCTCATCGGCAGAGGTGATATGGTCGGCGGTGCCCATTTCTTTTTGTGCCACGGCGATGACCTTCATGCCGTCCTGCAGCATCTCGCTGACCACTGCCGAAACGCTTTGGGCGGTGTCCTCTTCCATGGGCAGCACCTGTCCCCGGTAGGCCACGGTGCCGCACCGGGCCACCACATGGGCAACGTCCCCTTTCAGGATCAGTTTGCTGCTGCCGTCCGCCGCCGTTACAAGGGTGCTGACTACCTTCCGGGCATAGTCAAAGGGAATTTCATCCGTTTTGCGGTATTGCGCCAGCAGTTCTCCGAAATGTGCCTCCCTGCCCGGCATGGTCTGGCAGGCCAGCAGGGCGTTGTCAATGGGGTTGCGCACCCCGGAGTGGTAAAAGCTGTTGAGAAAAGCCAGATCCAGCGCCTCGGCGCTTTCATTGCCCAGCACGTCCATGTAGTATTCCAGCAGGATGCTCTCGTTGGTCAGGGTGCCGGTCTTGTCCATGCACAGCACATCCATGCTGCCAAAGCCCTGCATGGCGTTGATGTCCTTGATGATGGTTTGCTTGCGGCTCATGGCAAGGCTGCCCCGTGCCAGACAAGCGGTGATGACCATGGGCAGCATCTCCGGCATCAGCCCCACCGCCACCGACAGGGCAAAGGCAAAGGATTCCAGCCAGTTGCCCCCGGTGAGACCCAGCAGCAAAAACACCAGCGGGATCAGCACCCCCATAAACCGCAGCATTACCCATGCGATGGAGTTAGCGCCTTTCTGAAAGGCCTGCTTTTCCTCCGGGTCGTCCTTGGAAAAGCTGCCGTAGAGGGTATTTTTGCCCACTGCCACCACAACGCCCTCGCCCTTGCCGCTAATGACGGTGGTTGCCATAAAGGCGAGATTTTCCAGTTGGGTCACGGGGCGAGGGCTGCCGTAGCAGAGGGTGCGGCAGCTTTTTTCCACCACCGCACTTTCCCCGGTGATGGCAGCCTGCGAGAGAAACAGGTCGGTGACAGCAGTGAGCCGCAAATCAGCCGGCACCCGATCCCCTGCCGACAGCAGCACCACGTCTCCCACGACCAGTTCCTCCGCCGGAATGTCCATGCACACACCGCCCCGCCGCACCCGGATGCGCTGATGGATCAGCCGGTCCAGTTGCTGGGCGGCGTTTTTGGCACGCAATTCCTGCACCAGACGGATGCCGCCGCTGATGAGAATCATGGAAAAGATAATGAGGGCTGTGGTGGCGTTCTTGGAAAAATCGGAGGCCAAAAGACCATCCGTCACCAGCGAAATGCTCCCCAGCACAAAGAGAATGACGTTGAAGGGGTTGATGAACGCCCGCCGCAGCCGCCGGAGCATGGTATCGCTACTGCGGCTGCCGAAGCAGTTGGAGCCGTATTTCTCCCGCTGCCGCTCCACCTGCTCCGGGGACAAACCTGCCGGGGAGCTGCCCAGCTCCCCGTAGAGCTGCGCTGCCTCCCGGTATGCGTATTTCTTGATGCGGCTGTCAAACAGGGTGGTCTTGGACACAGTGCGCCCCTCCTCTGGTGTTTGGATACCCTTATTGTAACATGGATGCGCTGAAAATCCACCGGCTGTTTCTTGTTTTTTTCTTGCGATTGCAGGGAGGGTCAGGCAAAAATCGACGATGCCGCCGTATCCGTGAGATTTCGGAGCATTCTTCAAGGATAAGTCCTACTCTCTCCACTTTATTGCAATAAATTTCCCAAAACCCTCTTGACGATTTTCACATGCAGTGGTATTTTTCTTGTAAATCCCACTGATTTTGTGGAGTAGCCTGAATCTCTCCACAAGATGTGGTCGTGTTCATTTTGAACATAGCCACAGAAAGTGGTTGGTTATCACCGTGAGACCCACCACTTCAGTGAGGGAAAGTCCGCAAAAGAATTTACCGCCCCGCAACACACCCGATCTATTTTGCCGCCGTTTCACCCGACAAAATCATCGCTGTGCTGCGTGGGCGGTATTTTTCTTTTAGGGAGCTGCACCTTGAAAATTTCATGAGCCGACCGAACGTGATACCGACTTTTCGTCAACGCCGCTGCACAAACAGGGGCAGGAACTTCGTTCGGAGCAAACGGTGACCCACATACACGAGCAGCGGAACTCTCTACTTATTTTTGCATCTTAACAATTCGGAAACATTTGTTGAAAATGCGTTTTGAGCGCAGCGGTAGAGGGCAAGAACTGTCCCGTGGCCACAAATTTTCAATTCTTGAAAATTTTCTGTCCATCCGGGACTTCACTTTTCAAACTCTTGCGAGTTTTCCAAGTGATCTTGTTGGGGCGTGCCTGCCCCAAACCCTGCTCATGGTTCGCACCTGACGGTGCGAACAGCAACGGCGTGTCGTGCTTACATAACTTCACC
>Susan_p2__coassemble_300_pt1 | contig 192602 bp, 199 predicted proteins | sample Susan_p2__metabat2_low_PE_039 | metagenome-assembled genome bin Susan_p2 | reverse complement strand
CGGGTGCGTAGCAGTTCTGGCCCGGAGATTTGTGCCCAGAGTGCCCTGGAAAGGGTGCGTGGAATACTGGATGTATTTCCAAGCCCTTTACAGGGTGCTATGGGGCAAATCTCTCAGCCAGAACCAATGTTTTCTTATTTGGAGGCAGCCTTGGTCAGAGGTCCGTTTTTCTCTTGCGTTTCTTTCCAAAACAGCGGCCGCAAAAGGCCCCCGTTCCCCTTTGTACCAAGGGAACGGGGGTCATTTGCATCTTCACCTCACAACAGGATACAGATCAGCCCGGTACAGCCGTCATTGATGACCTTTTCCAGGGTTTCCTGCAGGCGGGTGCGCGCCTCCTGCGGCATATGCAGCAGCTTGTTCTGCAAGCCCTCGTTTACCAGCTCGTGCAGGCTTTTGCCAAAAATATTGGACTGCCACAACTGCACGGGGTCCTCCTCAAAGCCGCCCAGCAGACTTTGCACCAGATCCTCTGACTGTTTTTCGGTGCCCACGATGGGGCTGATCTCGGTATGGATGGTGGCTTTCATCATATGGATGGAAGGAGCGCAGGCTTCCAGCCGGACGCCATACCGCCCGCCCTGCCGAACGATCTCTGGTTCTTCCAGGCGCAGCTGATCAATGGTGGGCATCACGATGCCATAACCGGTGGCTTCCACCTGTTCCAGCGCACTGCGCACCCGTTCATAGGCACGCTTTGCCTGTGCCAGCTCAATGATGCACGGCATCAATCCCGCTTCGTCTCCGATCTCAAGACCTGTCTGCTCACTGAGCACCTGGTAGAATACTTCTGGTTTCAGCTCCACCGAGATGCGCACAGCCCCCTCGGCCAGATCCATACCGCTGACAGCCGAACGCTGCACAGCTGCGCAGTCCAGCGCCCCGGGAGCCGCCGGGCCGGGGATGTCCTTCATCCGGGCCACCCCTTCCGCAAACTGCATGGCCGCTGCATACACCTCAGCTTGCAGCCAGTGGCCCGGCTCCAGCATCGTGACCCAGCGGGGCAGTGCAAAATCCATCTCCCGCACCGGGAACTCATACAGCACCTGACGGAGGATCTGGTTCAGCTGCGCCGCATCCAGGTCCACACAGCTTACCGGCAATACCGCCCGGCCATAATCACGGGCCATGCCCTGTGCCAGCTGAAGGGTCTCCGGCGCATCCGGATGGATGCTGTTCAGCAGGATAACAAAGGGTTTGTTCAGCTGTTCCAGCTCCTCCACCACCCGTTTTTCCGCCCGGGCATATCCCTCCCGCGGGATATCGCTGATGGTTCCGTCGGTGGTAATGACGATGCCAATGGTGGAGTGCTCACAGATCACTTTGCGGGTACCGGTCTCTGCCGCCAGATCAAAGGAGACCTCCTGCTCAAACCATGGGCTTTTGACCATCCGGGGCTTTTCGTTTTCCTCATGGCCCATGGCGCCTTCCACCATATAGCCCACACAATCCACCAGGCGGACCCGGCACTCTCCGCCGCCTTCCAGCTGCAGCGGGGCCGCACTTTCCGGCACAAACTTTGGCTCGGTGGTCATGATGGTCCGCCCGGCAGCGGACTGGGGCAGCTCATCCCTTGCCCTTGCCCGGGCGGCCGCTGGCCCGATGGAAGGCAGGATCAGCTCCTCCATAAAACGCTTGATAAAGGTAGATTTTCCCGTCCGCACCGGGCCTACCACCCCAATGTAGATATCGCCGCCGGTGCGTGCTCCGATCTCACGGCAGACTGCACTTTGTTCCTGTTTTTCCAAAACACTCTCCCCTTTCAGTGCATATGTATGTCCATGCAGGGAAAGTTATACCGGAAAAAAGCCCCTCTATTCTCCGCAAAAAAGCACCAGACCGCAGGTACGGACAGCCGCAGCAGCGGCTCCGACCCCACAAGGTCCGGTGCTTATCGTTCATGGTTTATTCTATCGGCTGCCAGCAGGCCGCACAGACCAGCTCCAGCACACTGCCCGCAATGCAGCGGGCCTTATCCGATATCAGGAAACAATTTTCCCGCTCTGTGCTGCGGGGGTCCACATCTGCTACCTTAAAGCCGGGCGTGACCGGGTAGCCATCCCGCAGCAGTCCCCGCAGGATCCCCCCGATCTGGGTACAGACCGGCACAGCCGGTCCCTGGGCGGGGCAGATCTCTGCCACCGCTTCCCCAGGCTGCACCAGATCACCGATTTCATGCAGGGTATGCCAGCGTCCTTCGGCCGGAGCGTGCAGCACCCGCTGGGCACCATAGCCGCCAATGACACCGGGCACCCCGGTATTGGGAGCTGCTGCCCCCTGCCGGATGATCCGCCCCAGGCGATGGCCCCGCTTCGTCTCGATCACCACATCCACATCCTGTCCGGCCGTAAACCCAGGCCCCAAGGCAATGGTCAGCGGCGCCATGCCACGATGGGTGCCAAGGTTTCGTTTGGCCAGGATCGCATCCACCAAAACGGCCGGTTTTGCCTTTGGGATCCATTGTCCCTCCGGGTCTACCAGCACCGGAACAGCTCCCTGCTGCCACACCTGCGCAGCCTCTGCCAGGCTGTGGATGCGCACTGCCCGCAGCCCCTCCACCTGGGTCTGTCCGGCATAGACAGCCTCACACAGAGAGACCTGACGGCGGATGGCTGCCGGGTGTTCGGATTCCAGCACCAACACCCGCAGCCCTGCTGACCAGAGCCGATGCACGACACCCGTGGCCAGGTCTCCGCCGCCGCGGACAAGGATCAACGGTCTTTCCTTCATTGCATTGCCTCCCCTCGCTGCAAAAACAGCGTCACTGTACCGCCGCAGGCTGCCATAGCCCCTGTGCCCGTACCCTGGGACGAAAACTCCACCAGGCAGCAGTTTTGACCTTCGGCCAGCATTTTTTGTGCCCGCTGCTGCGCCTCATGCTCCAAAATACCACCGCCCACACTGCCTGCCAGCAGACCATCCCGGCCTACCAGCATTTTTGCGCCAGGGCTCCGAGGTGCCGACCCCTGCCGGGCCACCACCGTTGCCAGGACCCAATCCGTTTTGTCGGTCATTATTTTCAGCATCGACGGTGTAAAACCCTCTCGGTTTGGCGTGCTGTTTTTGCACTGAACGATCTGCGCCAAGATGGACAGCGCAATTTCCTGCGCTGTTTCCGCTCCAATCGCAAGGCCCACCGGACTATGCAGCGCCGCCACCTGTTCCGGAGCAGCCCCGGACTCCCGCAGCTGGCTGCGCAGCAGCTCTGCCCGGCGGCGGCTGGCCATGACCCCTACATAGGACAATGGTTTTTGAAGGATCTGCGTCAGGCAGTCCAGGTCATACCGGTGGCCCCGGGTCAGTACAACATAGCAGTCCCCCTTGCTGCCCGGCAGCCGGGACAAATTTTCAGCATAGGAACCCAGAAGCACCTGCGCAGCGCCAGCTTGCTCCAGGGCTGCGGCAAACTCCGGCCGGTCTTCCAGGGCGCAGACCGGCAGACCCAGCACCTGTGCCAGCCGCACCACCGCCTGTGCCACATGTCCGCCGCCGCATACCACCAGCCGAACCGGTGCAGTCAGCGGCTGTACAAACACCCGCACCCCTTCCAGGATGCAAATATCCGGGCTTTGCATGCTGCCAAGGACGTCCATGCCCCGCACCAGCAGCGCAGATGGAGCCGACGGCCACAGCAGCTGACCGCCCCCCAGCAGGAGCTGTCGGCCCTGGTCCGGCCCCTCCAGCACGGTGGCCAGCAGGCAGTCCCCCACAGACTGCTGTGCCGACAGGATCTGAGCAAAGTTTTGTTCTTCCATACTCCCTCTCCGATCTCAAAGCGCGATCTCTACGGCTTGTTCATACGGGATATCTGTAAGCCGGGACTGCCATGCAAGCCAATCCTCCGGCCGCATCCGCCAGGCAAGGCCGCAGCCTGCCGAGATCTCTCTGGGCAGCGGGATCAGCCGCCCGGGCACCCCCTGGGCGGCACACTGTTTCTCCCATGCAAGGGCCTGCTGGGTAGTAGCAAACGAAAGCACTCTATACGGCTGTTTTGCCCTCATCCTTTTCTCCCTCTTCTGTTTATTCTGCTGCCAGCGTTTTTACCGCCTGGGCCGCAGCCAGCACTTCCTGCCGGGTATTTTGGCAGGAGAAGCTGAACCGCACCACCCCTTGCTGTACTGTGCCCAGCGCCTTGTGCATCAAAGGGGCGCAGTGTGCCCCTGCACGCACGCAGATCTGATGGTCCTCCCACAGGGCATCCGCCACCCGTGCCGAATCCTCCCCGGTCAGGTTCAAAGATACGATGGGCGCACGGAGATCTGCATCCAGATCACCGTAAAATTCCAGCCCAGGCACATCCCGCAGCTGATCATAAAACAGCCGCGCCAGCGCCATCTCGCGCCGGGCCGTCTGTTCCACGCCCTGTTCCAGCAGCCACTCCACACCAGCAGCCAGACCGGCCAAGCCCGGCACGTTCAGGGTGCCTGCTTCCAGCGCAGTAGGCATCTGGGAGGGGTGGGCCGGATCAAAACTATGCACGCCGCTCCCCCCCACAGCCAGAGGCCGCACCCGCAGCCCAGGACGCACATACAAGCCACCGGTACCCTGGGGCCCCAGCAGCGCCTTGTGGCCGGTGAAGCAGCACACATCCACCCCCAATTTTTGGACCGAGAAAGGCTGCACACCCGCCAGCTGCGCTGCATCCAGAATGAGCAGCAGCCCATGCTGCCGGGCAAAACCCGAAACAAACCCCAGGTCGGTCAGGTTTCCGGTAACATTGGAAGCCCCAGTGACCACCACCGCCCGGGTATTGGGCTTCAGCAGCTGGGCAAACTGCTCATACCGCAGCCGGGCTTTGGCGTCTGTCTGCACAAAACTCAGCTGCACCCCCTGCTGCTCCAGACGGTAAAGCGGACGCAGCACCGAGTTATGCTCACAAACCGTCGTGATCACATGGTCTCCCGGTTCCAGCAGACCGCACAGCGCAGTATTCAGCGCAGCTGTGGCATTGCAGGCAAACGCAATGCAGGCAGGGTCCGGTGCATCCAGCAGCCGGGCCACCGCCTCCCGGGCTGCCAGCACCAGGCGCCCGGCCTGCAGGGTCGGCTCATGGGCCCCACGGCCCGGATTGCCTGCATCCGAAAGCGCACGCAGCATGGCCTGGCCTACTACCGGAGGCTTGTGGAGCGTAGTGGCGGCATTATCCAGATAGATCATGGTTTGATCACGCTGGAAGCTGCCAGCAAAGTCTCCACGATGGAATACATATTGGTCACGCTGCCCACGGCCAGTTTATCCGTCAGCCCATAAAAGTTCAGACAGGTGCCGCAGGTCAGGATCTCCACCCCTTGGGCCTCCAGCTCCCGCAGATCTTCCAGCAGGGGCGACCCCTCGCAGGAAAGAGACGCACCGCCGTTATAAAACAGGATGGTGCGGGGCAGCCGGTCCTGCTGGGTCAGCGCAAACACAAAAGCCTTGAGCAGCGCCTGGCCCAGCTCTGCGCTGCCCTGCCCCATCTGGGCAGAGTCAATGGCCACCACAGCTCCGGTGCGGACATCCGGCGTGCAGGCCGGTGCGGGGGCCGCTGCCTCCTGCACCTGTCCTACCGTAAACAGCACCCGGTACTGTCCCGGAGACTGCTTTTCTGCCTGGGTCTCGTAACCCTTCTGGCGGGCCATCTTGGTCAGGTTCTGGACGGCGATCTCGTTATCCACCAGCACCTCCACCTGACCCGGGCCTTCCAACTGGGCAATGGCCTGTTTTGCCTTGACCACCGGCAGCGGACAGGCATCTCCTCTTGCATCTACTAGGACCATGCGTGGTTCCTCCCTTGATTTCCGGGGTATCCCCCTATATATGATGGTTGTTATTGCATCTTTTTGTTGTACTCCACAACGATCTCCGGGCCAGCGCCTTTTGTGATCTCGCCTACAACAGCCGCAGGCAGACCCGCAGCTTGCAGCTCTTTTTCCAGCGCAGAAGCATCCGCTGGGTCTACCGCCAGCAGCAGGCCGCCGGACGTCTGGGGGTCGAACAGGATCTCCTCCATCGGGAAAGGCACACCCCGGAACTCCACCCGGCTGCCCAGATGGTTGCGGTTTCGCTGCCCAGCCGCCGTATACAGGCAGGCGTCCGCCGCCTCCCAGGCACCGGGCAGCACCGGCAGGCGGTCGGCTTGGATCACACAATGGAGCCGATCCCCCATCATCTCCTGCAAGTGCCCCAGAAAGCCGAACCCGGTCACATCCGTAGCGGCATGGACCCGGTAGCGGCGGCTGATCTCAGAGGCTGTCTTGTTCAGGGTGGTCATAGACTGTATGGCAGCTTCCATCTGCTCCGGGGCGGCTTCCCCCACCCGGCTGGCGGTGCAGATCAGCCCCACGCCCAGAGCCTTGGTCAAGATCAGCCGATCCCCCACCTGTCCGGCATCGTTGGTGTAGATCCGGCGAGGGTCCACCAGACCGGTGACAGACAGGCCATACTTGACCCCGGAATCCGCAATGGAGTGCCCACCTGCCAGGATCCCGCCTGCCTCAGCCACTTTCTCTGCACCGCCCTGTAGAATTTGGCCCAGGATATTCAGATCCATACTCTCCGGAAAGCAGACCAGATTCAGCGCTGTCTTGACCTGACCGCCCATTGCGTATACATCGCTCAGGGCGTTGGCAGCTGCGATCTGCCCAAAGATATAAGGGTCCTCCACCATCGGCGGAAAAAAATCCACCGTTTGCACCAGGGCCAGATCCTCCGTCAGGCGGTAGACCGCCGCATCGTCCCGGCTGTCGTAGCCCACCAGCAGAGCGGGGTCTTTTTCCTTGCGGGGAAGTTTTTCCAGGATACGGCTCAACACCCCCGCCCCCAGTTTTGCGGTACATCCACCGCCCGTACAAAAGACGATCTTTTCCGGCTCATTCATCGGATATTCCGCTCCTTTTCCTCAAAGCTTGTAACGACCGCCCGCACTCCGCAGCGAGCCAGGTGCCCGGCGGTTTCTGCCGCTGCCTGGCGCAGTGCCGGGGTATCCGCTTGGTTCAGGATCACCCAAAATTCCCGTTTTTCCGCTGCTTTGCGCCCCCCTGCGGGACTTGCAAGCAGCTGCGCCAGCAGCGCCGGGGTCAGCCGGGCATCCGGTGCCACCCCCAGCAGAGCCGCTGCCAGCGGGGCGCGGAAACAGACCTGCTCCAGCGGACGGCCCAGGGCGCTGAGCCCTGCCACCGCCAGCAGGATATCGCTCTGGGGCAGCAGCACCGGCTCATGGGCGGCAGGCGCTTTGCAGGGCAGCCCTTTGGCCCCGTCTGCTTCCAGGAATACCGCATCGGCGGCCTGCATCCACTCCTCCAGGCAGGCGGGCTGGGTCAGCTTATTCTGCGCAGCTGGCTTTCCCGCCACAGCGTACGTTCCAGCCGCCCACAACCCATCCCGCCGGTACGCATCCGGTGCCCAATGCCCGTCCTGCGGGCAGCGGATATGGGTGGTGGTAGAGGCCAGCACCCGCCAGCCTTTGCGGGCACAGTGCGCAGACATCTGGTACAGCAGGGTGGTCTTGCCCCCGCCCCCCACCAGCGAAACGATATGTCCCCGCTGCGAGAGAAAGGGCAGTGCTGCTTGGTCCAGCACCGGTCACTCCTTTCTCAGAGCAGCTGCCATTGCCACCTGCTCCGGCAGAATGGGCAGCTCATAAAAACGGCTGCCGACGGCGTTATACACCGCATCCGCAATGGCAGGACCAGGGGTGTTGATGACCACCTCACCGATGGACTTTGCACCAAATGGCCCGCGCTGCTCATAACTGGGGGCAAAATCCACCCGGATATGACCGATATCCAGCCGGGTGGGGATCTTATATTGCAGCAGAGAGTTCTCTGCCAGGCGGCCCTTATCATCGTAGGTGACATTCTCGCTCAGTGCCATGCCAATGCCCTGAAGGATGCCGCCCTCCGCCTGTACCCGGGTCAGATTGGGGTTGATGGGGGTGCCGCAGTCCACACAGGCCGCATAATCCACCACCTGCACCTCACCGGTCTCCAGGTCCACCTCCACTTCCGCTGCGCCTACCATATACGGAGGCGGCGACCCCGCAGAGGTATGGCTCTCGGTGACTTCCAGTGCGATATCATGCCCGCACATCGATGCAGAAACGATTTTGGCCAGGCTGACGCTGCGGGACACATCGCCCCCCACCGTGACTGTGCGTCCGTCGAACTCTGCCTCCTGCTCCGGGCAGCCCAGCAGCTGCGCACCCAGCCGGCAGATCCGTTCCCGCAGCTGGAGAGCGCACTTTTCCACCGCTTTGCCAGTGACGTATACGGTGCTGGACGCATAGGAGCCGGAATCATACGGAGAGAAGTCCGTGTCTGCACCGCAGACGGTGATATCCTCCAGCGGACAATCCAGCACCTCGGCTGCGATCTGGGCCAGGGTGGTATCGCAGCCGGTGCCCATATCGGCCGCACCGATGAGCAGCGTATAGAACCCATCATCGTTCAGCTTGAGGGTAGCGCTGCCCACGTCCACACCCGAGATGCCGGACCCCTGCATCGACATTGCCATGCCCACAGCCCGCACCTTATGCGGACCGGCCGGGCGCACCGGGTATTTCTCGTCCCAATGGATCATCTCCCGCACGCGGGTCAGACACTGGTCCAGCGTGCAGCTGGTGTTCAGCTCCCCATAGTAAGCGGGCATACGCTCCCCTTCATGGGTGATATTTTTGGCCCGAAGATCAAAGGGGTCCATCCCCAGCGCAGCCGCCAGCTCGTTCACAGCGGACTCTACTGCAAACAGGCCCTGGGTAGCGCCATAGCCCCGGTAGGCACCGGAGGACATGTGGTTGGTGTACACCACGTCACTGGTAAAGCGGAAGGCTTCTGCCTTGCCATACAGAGGGATGGATTTGTGACCGGACAGTCCCACTGTGGTGGGGCCATGCTCGCCGTATGCACCGGTGTTGGACAGCGTATACAGGTCAATGCCCCGGATGGTGCCATCCTTCATGGCACCCAGGCGGACGTGCAGCTCCATCTCGTGCCGGGGAGAGGACGCCGTCTGGCTCTCGACCCGGGTAAACACCAGTTTGGAAGGCTTTTTGGTCTTCCAGGTAACAAAGGCCGGGTAGACCTCGCATACAGCCGTCTGCTTTGCGCCAAAACCACCGCCGATCCGGGGTTTGGACACCCGCACCATGGATTTAGGGATATGCAGTGCCGCTGCAATGATACGCCGGGCATGGAATACGATCTGGGTGGAGCTGACCACATTCAGCCGCCCATAGGGGTCCAGCGTGCAGAAGGTGCGGAAAGTTTCCATCATCGCCTGCTGACAGGCTTTGGTGTGGTAGGTTCGGTCAATGACAAGGTCACAATCCGCCAGCACCGCTTCGATGTCTCCGCTGCCGCACTGATCGTGGGCGCAGAGGTTGCGTTTATTATCCGCCCCCACCGGGCACAGGCTCTCCCAGTTTTCCTCCGGGTGCACCAGAATGGGGTTATCCTTGGCTGTGCGGAAATCCAGCACCGGTTCCAGCACCTGATACTGCACCTTGATGCATTTCAGCGCCTTATCGGCCGCTTGCTCGTCCCGGGCAGCCACGATGGCTACCACGTCCCCCACAAAGCGGACATGGCGGTCGATGACCAACCGGTCGTGGGGGCTTGGTTCCGGATAGGTCTGGCCAGCCTGGGTATAGCGCGGCCCTTCCTGGGGCACATCCTGCCAGGTAAACACAGCCTCCACCCCCGGGACCCGCAGCGCGGCGGCGGTATCGATCTGCTCCACCCAGGCATTGGCATGGGGCGAGCGCAGCAGCTTGACGACCAGGCAATCCTTAGGCGCCAGGTCATCGGTATACACCGGCTGCCCGGTAAGCAGCTGCATAGCGTCCTTTTTGCGGACAGAGCGGTTGACAGCTTTCATTGGACAGCCTCCTTTTGTTTTTTCCAATCCAAAAAGGCCAGGATGCCCCGCAGCTGTCCCTCGTAGCCAGAACAGCGGCAAAGGTTGCCAGCCAGGTACTCCCGGATCTCGTCCTCCAACGGATACGGATTCTCCCGGAAGAGAGCCAGGGCGTTCATCACAAAACCCGGATTGCAAAAGCCGCACTGCTCTGCCCCCTGGTCTGCAATAAATGCGCCGAATTCCGCAGCCTCCTGCTGCAGTCCCTCCAAGGTGGTAACACGGCGGCCTGCTGCCCGCACTGCCAGCACAGAGCAGGACAGCACCGGCTTATCATCCAAAAACAGGGTACACAAGCCGCAGTTGGAGGTCTCGCACCCCCGTTTGACACTGGTGCAGCCCAGGCTGCGGACCAGGTCCAGCAGCAATGTGTCCGGGCGGATATCCGCCGAGACGGGTTTATCGTTCAATGTAAATTGGATCTGCATACAAAGCCCCTCCCCTTTTAAGCCAGCTGCTCTGCGGCACGCCGCACCAGCACCCCGGCCAGATGGCGGCGATATTCGGCACTGCCCCGCATATTAGAGCCAGTCTGGATCTGTGCCTGAACAGCGGCAGCCATCTCCTGGGGTGTCATCCCCTCATCGAATGTGAACAGCACCGCACGCTGGGGCCGTGCGCCGAGCGCAAACCGGAAACCCGTCTCGGTGCGTGCCGCAGCACAGGTCAGCACCGGCAGGTCTGTACGGGTAGGACGCACCGACTGATAGATATGCTTTGCCGGTGTCTTGTGCAGGATCAGCCGCACCAGGATATCCCGGTCATAGGGCATCTGCGCATACTCACGCAGGGGCAGGATGCCGCCCTTATAAAGCTCCACATCGCAATCCATTGCCAGCAGCAGGGTCAGCAGGTCAGAAAAGCCGAACCGGCTGTAAATACTGCCGCCTACCGTGGCCAGGTTGCGCAGCTGCACCCCGACGATGTGGCGCAGCGCCTCCTTAAAGGCACCTTGTGCATAGGCTGCAAGACCGGCATGCTGCTCCAGCTCCCGCAGGGTGACCATGGCGCCAATGGAGAACTGCTCCGGCGTCTCCTGGATCTGATCCAGCCCCAGGGCAGACAGATCAATGGCTGTGCCCACCGGAATATTTTCCATTTTGAGCCAGACCATTCCACCCAGGACCCGGTTCGTGCGTTTCTGGTTGAGCTGCCAGGCTTGTTCCAGGCTTTCGGCCCGGACATACTCTCGGATCGTAATCATCTGCAATCCCTCTCTTTTTTTGGCGGCGGCAGGCATAGCGCCGCAATCTCCTTTTATTTTACCACATTTTTTGGTATAATCCATACTAAAAGCATACTTTTGCCCGCAATTTGCGCGGGATGAATTTTCCGGCTTTTTTCCTGTACGAGGTGTCCAAAATGAAGTACGATGCCAGTCCCGTTTTTGTCGGGTGTGTAGTGATGGCCTCCGGCCGCAGCCAGCGGTTTGGCTCCAACAAGCTGTTGGCCTCTTTTCGGGGGCAGCCCATGGTCTGCTCTGCCTTGGCGCTGGCGGACTCCCCTGTCTTTTGCGCCCGGCTGGCTGTGACCCGCAGCCCAGAGGTGGCCCAGCTCTGCCGCAAAACCGGCATACCCGCTTTGCTCCATGACCAGCCGCTGCGCAGTGATACTGTGGCATTGGGTTTGTCCGCTTTGCTGGAGCGGCAGCCCGCCTTAGCAGGGTGCGTGTTTCTTCCCGGCGATCAGCCTCTTTTGAAAGCACAGACCCTGCAGCGGCTGGTCCAGGCATTTTGCTCTGCCGGATCGGCACGGGAACAGCAGATCTTCCGGCTGGGATGGATGCCGCAAAGCGGCCCCCGTCAGGCAGGAAGTCCGGTTTTGTTTGGGCGTGCCTACTTTGGACCGCTGCTCCATCTGCCGCCGGGGCAGGGCGGCAGCGCTGTGCTTCGGCAGCACCCTGAACAGGTCCGGTTCATCTCCCCGGATTCGCCGCTGGAATTGCAGGATGCCGACACCCCGGAAGCGCTGAGAGAACTGGAAAATGCGCTGTGAACGCAAAAACAGCCGGTACGGATGTACCGGCTGTTTTCTATATTCCGGCGAGATAAAAGTGCCGGATCAATTTTCTTCTTTCGGCAGCAGCAGGTTGAGCAGGATCGCCACAGCAGCCGCAGGAACAATGCCGGACTCGCCGCAGATAAGCTGAACAAACTGCGGGCACTGTGCCAGGATATTGGGCGTAGCACCCATACCATAGCCCACGCCCAGCGCCACCGACACGATGGTCAGGTTGCGTGCGGTCATCTTCTCCTTGGTGATCAGCTGGATACCGCTGATGACGATGGACGAGAACATCATGACCGCTGCGCCGCCCAGCACAGCCTGCGGCATAATGGACACCAGGGCACCCAGCTTGGGCACCAGGCCGCACAGCACCAGGAACACCGCACCGGAAGCCAGAGCCATCCGGTTGACCACCTTGGTCATGGCCACCAGACCCACATTCTGGCTGAAGGAGGTATTGGGAAGAACGCCGAACAGCGCTGCAAAAGCAGAGCCCACGCCATCACAGATCACACCGCCGGACAGCTCTACATCGCTAGGCTCACGGCCAATACCGCCCTCCATCACGCCGGAAATATCGCCCACCGTTTCCACTGCGGTGACGATGAACATGACCAGTACCGGCAGGATCGCCCGCAGGTCAAACTCAATGGGCACCGGCATCAGCTTGGGCAGAGCAAACCAGCTGGCATTTGCCACCTTGCTCCAATCCAGCACCCATGCCTTGGTAAACTCTGCCCCTTCTGCGGTAAGGCCCGTGGTGGGCAGCACAAAGCCCATCAGGATGGCTGCAAAGTAACCAGCTACGATACCGATCAGGATGGAAGATGAGCTGAGGAACCCCTTGGTCCAGTGCTTGAAGATCAGGATCACCACCAGCACGAACATCGCCAGCAGCAAGTTCTCCGCAGAGCCGAAGTCCGCTGCCTTATTGCCGCCGCCAAAGGAGTTGACGCCCACAGAGATCAGCGACAGACCGATGGACAGCACCACCGTGCCCGTGACCACCGGCGGGAAGAACCGGCGCAGCGGTTTCAGGAAAAAGCCCAGCACCGTCTCAAACAAACCGCCCAGAATGGATGCACCCATAATGGCGCCATAGCTCAGCACGCCGCCGCCCATGGTAGCCACCACGCTGTTGAACACCCCAATAAAACCAGAGCTGGTGCCCATGATGATCGGCACTTTGCCGCCGATGGGCCCAATGGCAAACAGCTGCACCAGGGTGACGATGCCCGCAACGAACATGGCATTCTGGAGCAGGTCGATCTGCAGGTGGGCAAACTCGCCCCCCACCATACCGCAGGCACCGGTGATGATCAGCAGCGGGGTCAGGTTGCCCACAAACATGGCGCAGACGTGCTGCAGACCCAGCGGAATTGCCTGGCGGAGCGACATCTTACCGTTAAAATCGTAAGCTGCCTGTTCCAACTTGACTTCTTTCACTTGATTCACTCTCCTCAAACTCGCAAAGAACATCCGTACAGAAAGAAAGCCCGTCTGGCCTGCCAAAAATAGACCTACGGGCGCCTTTGAGAACCGCATCTGGGAAAAGGCAGTTTGGATTATAACAAAGACGGACTTTTTTGTAAAATAAGTACGACTTTCATTTCCTTTCTTTTTGCAGCGAAAAAGCCCCACTTTTTTCTGGATTTTGCCAGGTAAAACCCCTGTCGCTGTGGCATCAAGCCGCTGCGACCGGCTTTTTGCAGAGCAGTCCCGCAAAATTTTTCCGGAATTTGTGCGTTTCGTGGATTTTGTTTGGCAGCGCTTTTCGCTTTTGAACACCCCCTCCGACCAAACGAAACCGCTGCACCCACCCTGGGAAAGCGGCAGGCGGGTTGTTTCTTCCCGGTATTTATGGTAAAATGAGACCGGTCAAACCCAAGGGCGGGTCCGCCGTCCTTTGATCTAGAAAATACAAGGAGGAAAACGCATAGACCCCCCCTCCAGGAGATCTGTGCGCAACGAGAGAATGAGCGAAGAATGCACTCATGACTGCTCCCATTGCGGGGCAGCCTGCTCTTCCCGCGAGGCCCCGCAGCATGACGCCCCCAACCCTCACAGCCGCATTGGCAAGGTGATCGGCGTTGTGTCCGGCAAGGGCGGCGTGGGCAAAAGCATGACCAGCGCTCTGCTGGCCTGCGCAATGGCTCGCCGCGGCTATCACTGCGGCGTGCTGGACGCCGATATCACCGGCCCGTCCATCCCCAAGCTGTTCGGCATCCACGGCCGTGCTATGGCAGACGACCAGGGCTGCTGGCCGATCCAGAGCCGGATGGGCATTGATGTGATGAGCATCAACCTGCTGGTGGAAAACGAGGAAGATCCCGTGGTCTGGCGCGGCCCGGTCATTGCCGGCGCAGTCAAGCAGTTCTGGACCGATGTGGTCTGGAAGGACGTGGACTTCCTGTTCGTGGATATGCCCCCGGGCACCGGCGACGTGCCGCTGACCGTGTTCCAGAGCCTGCCGGTAGACGGCATCGTTGTGGTCGCCAGCCCCCAGGAGCTGGTGAGCATGATCGTAGCCAAGGCTGTGAACATGGCCGAGATGATGAAGGTACCCATGCTGGGCATCGTAGAGAATATGAGCTATATCCTCTGCCCGGACTGCGGCAAGAAGATCCAGGTCTTTGGCGAAAGCCATGTGGATGAGGTAGCCGCCAAGCATAACCTGCCTGTGCTGGCCAAGTGCCCCATCGACCCTGAGCTGGCTCGTCTGTCGGACGCAGGGCTGATCGAGACCTACGGCGGCCAGTATCTGGAAGGCGCTGCCGATGCCTGCGAAAAGCTGCTGAAGTAATCGCCGTCTTTGTCCCCTGTCCGGTACGCCGGGCGGGGGTTTTGTGTTTGCATGCCCCGGCAAGCAAAAGGCACACTTTTTCGGACGGGACACAAAAGCACGCATTGCTTTATAAAATAAAGTCATCTCCCGGTTTTTGCTTTTTATTCTTGTTTTGTGAAGCGTGTCCGGCTTTTAATCTGTTTTTTCTAAAGTTTTTGGCGCAGCGCTATTGTCAAACGCAAAGCAAAGTTTTATAATAAAGGCGCACCGGGGGGAAAGCGGTGCAAGGATGCGGCCGGTGGGCCGCCCATAAATATGGGAAAAAGGAGTATACTGTTATGCTGACGAATGAGTATCTGAAGCGGGTGTATGAGGGTCTGGCTGTGCGCAATGCCAGCGAGCCTGAGTTTTTGCAGGCTGTCCGGGAGGTCCTGGAGAGCATCCAGCCCCTGGTGGAAAAGCACCCCGAGTACGAAGCCAACGGCCTGATCGAGCGTCTGGTGGAGCCGGAGCGCGTCATCAGCTTCCGTGTGCCCTGGGTGGATGATCAGGGCAAGGTACAGGTGAACCGGGGCTACCGGGTGCAGTTCAACAGTGCCATCGGCCCCTACAAGGGCGGCCTGCGGTTCCACCCCTCGGTCAACCAGGGCATCCTGAAGTTTTTGGGCTTTGAGCAGATCTTCAAAAACAGCCTGACCACCCTGCCCATGGGCGGCGGCAAAGGCGGCTCTGACTTTGACCCCAAGGGCAAGAGCGATATGGAAGTGATGCGCTTCTGCCAGAGCTTTATGACCGAGCTGTACCGCCACATCGGCCAGTTTGTGGACTGCCCTGCCGGCGATATCGGCGTAGGTGCCCGCGAGGTGGGCTATATGTTCGGCCAGTACAAGCGGCTGACCAACAGCTTCCAGGGCGGCATGCTCACCGGCAAGGGCCTGACCTTTGGCGGCTCTCTGGCCCGCAAGGAGGCTACCGGCTACGGTCTGTGCTACTTTACCGCTGAGGCGCTGAAATGTATGCGCGGCGACAGCTTTGCTGGTAAGACCGTGGTGATCTCCGGCTCCGGCAACGTGGCGATCTATGCCTGCCAGAAGGCTACCGAGCTGGGCGGCAAGGTCGTGACCATGAGCGACTCCAACGGCTATGTCTACGACCCCAACGGCATCGACCTGGCCTATGTGAAGGATCTGAAGGAGGTCCGCCGCGGCCGCATCAAGGAGTATGCCGACACCCATCCCGGCGCAACCTATGTGCCGGACTGCCACAAGATCTGGGAGACCCCCTGCGACATCGCTCTGCCCTGCGCTACCCAGAACGAGATCGACAAGGCTTCGGCGGAGGCTCTGGTCAAGGGCGGCTGCACCGTGGTGTGCGAGGGCGCAAATATGCCCAGCACGCCGGAGGCCATTGAGGTCTACCTGTCCAACGGTATTCTGTACGGACCTGCAAAGGCTGCCAACGCTGGCGGTGTAGCCACCTCCGGCCTGGAAATGAGCCAGAACTCCGAGCGGCTGAGCTGGAGCTTTGAGGAAGTGGACTCCAAGCTGAAGGGCATCATGGAGGGCATCTTCCACGCCAGCTTTGATGCTTCGGTGGCTGCTGGCTCTGAGGGCAACCTGATGGTGGGCGCAAACTGCGCAGGCTTTTTGAAGGTAGCCACTGCCATGCTGGCTCAGGGCATCACCTACTGATCCAACTATACAAATAAAACCGGGGGCTTTCCGTCATAGTGGAAAGCCCCCGGTTTTTGCATCTTAGTAGCGAAGAACGAAATACAGCACATACACCCAGCTCATCAGACCATGGAGAATGGCCCACCCTACCGAATGCCAGGTGGTATAGCTGATGACCATTGCCAGGGCACTGCCAAAGGTAATGCCGGACTTTACAGTTTTGTTGATGACCGTCTGATTTTCCATAATATCCTCCTTACAGCTGGGCCACAAAACGCTCCAACAGGGCATTGACCAGCTGCGGCTTATCACAGTTGGAATTATGGCCCGCATTTTCCAGCCAGACCAAGGGAATCCCGGTGCAGCGATGCCAGGCTTTGTTATATCGCCGGGTGGAACCCGCCTGATCCTTCCGGCCGCAGAGCAGAAGCGCCGGGCAGTCGATACGATAAGGCAGGTCTGCCGCCATCGCCTGGGCCAGCATCCTGTATCCATGGCCTGCCAATGCCGCATATCGGGGCCGATCCCCGGTATAGGCATCCATCATCCGACGCATCATCTCCTGACCATACGGAGAGACCGCACACCCCACGCTGCCGGACCAAACCAGCAGCGACCAAGGATACCAGCGATAGACTGGCTCCATCCGCTGCAAAAGATACAGCTCTGCCCCGGTGACATACTGCCGCTGCAGCGGAGCCGAATCAATGGAGACAAAGCCCTTCGCCCTGCCAGGGAACTGCTGCATAAAAGCCTGAGCCACATATCCCCCCATCGACTGGCCTACCAGTACCGGCGGGGGCAGAGCCTCCCGCTGCAGGATCTCCTCCAGCCAGCGTGCTTTCTCCATCAGGGTAAAATCCAGCCGGAACGGCCAGGAACGTCCATGTCCCGGCGCGTCCCACACCAGCACGGGGCAGCGCGGAGCAAAATACGCCAGCTGCCGCTCAAACAGGCGATGATCCGCTGTAAGACCTGGCAAAAACACGAGGGTATACGCTTTTTCCACGGCACGGCTGACCCAATAATGGATGGGCCCGCAGGGGGTATCGTAGCTTTTTTCGGTCATAGGCCCTCCTTTTTTATTCTGGGAGCTGCTGCGCAGAGGAAGCGCCTTCCTCTGCTGACGGGGCGCTCTCGGCCGGTGCGGGCGCAGAGGATGCGGCAGGGTCCTCCGGAGCCGCCGACACCGGCACATCCCGGTCGGCAGCAATATACACCACTACGGTGGAGCCTACTTCCGCCATGGTTCCCGCTTCCACACTGGCAGAGACCACACAGCCGGAAGCATAGGACCCATCATTGAACACCATAAAGCAGCTGGGAACCAGACCCCGGCTTTCCAGCTCCCGCACAGCACTATCCTGCGGGAAACCGATCAGTTGGGGCATCTCCACCATCTTCGGTCCTTTACTGACCACAAGACGGATGGTCTCCCCTGCCGGAAGCAGTGTACCGGCCTCCGGCTGTTGGCGCAGGATCGTGCCGGCAGGCACATCATCGCTGTATTCCTCGGTGACATAGAACAGATAGATCCCAGTATACTCCCGATGGTTCTGCACCTGCGCATAGGAGATGCCCACCAGGTTGGGCACCTGATTTTTTGGCTGTGTGATCACCGAAGAGGAGTCCGCTTCCGAGGATGCAGGAGACGATGCAGGAGGAGCCTCCAATGCAGAAAGACGGCCCAGCATGCTCCACAAGGTCAGCGCCGTCAGCACCGCCAGCAAAAGCAAAATGCTGGTCAATATGGTCTGCACCGAGGGTCTCCGCCCACGGCCTGTTTTGGCCCCGGCCTCCCCCTCCTCCGGAATGGAACGCAGACTGCGGGCCAGCTCATCGGTCTTTTCCGGCGAGGACAGGGCCTCCATCAGCAGCGGTACCGTCTGTATCCGCTCGGCGGGTTTGAGCCGCAGACCCATTTGCAGCGCCTCTGAAACATAGACCGGCACCGATGGTTCCAGCGTCTTAGCCCGTGGGTTCGAGTCGGACACTGCCCGCTGTGCTGCCGGAACCGGGCTCTGGCCGCAGACCATGCGGTAAAATACGGCGGCCAGGCTGTATTCGTCGGTATAGCGGCCCTCAAATTCCGCAGTGGAATACTGTTCCGGCGCAGAATAGCCTTCGTACAGCTGTTCGTGCAGGCCGCTGCCCGCCGTGCGCAGCCCCACGGTAGCATAGCCCGCCAGACGTGCCCGGCCATTATCCAACACACGGATATTTTCCGGGCAGATCCCCCGGTGCACCAGCCCCACCCGGTGCATAGCGACCACACCATCAAACACCGGACGCAGCATCTCCCGTGCCTGTGCCGGGTCTACGGGGCCGGGGTGCTCCTCCAGCCATTTCTGCAGCGGGCGGCCGCCCGGGCTCTCCATCACAGCATAAACCGTGTTATTGGCCTCCACTACATCCAGCACAGCCTCCAGACCGTTAGCCGGGGTGATCCGTTGAATGGAACGGTACAGGTCTGCAAAATCCATCCGGGTGGTCTTGAACAGCACCTCGCTGCCGGGTTTTGGACGCAGCATCAGGCCATCGGTACGCTCGGCAGAAAGGGTCAGCGGAAGATACTCTTTGACGGTCACACGGAAAGCACCGTGGTTTTCTGCCCCTTGGTAGAGGATGCCCTCTCCGTCAACGCGGATCAGTTCACCGATGGTATAGCGCCCAGCCAGCACCGTGCCCACAGGCAGGCTGCCCGCCGGATTGACCCCCGCAAACCGGTGGGCGCAATGAGGACAGGCCGATGCAGGGATCGGTGCAGGGCGCAGACAATAGGGACACAGGCGGATCGCATCCACCGGGACTCCCCCTTTCCATTACAGCTTTGTATTTTATTGTAGCACATCCAACCGGAAAAAACCAGGCCGGGGATGTGCAGGCTGTGTGAAAGCCAGTCCCGACAAAAGCAAACACCCTCTGTCCGGCAGGGACAGAGGGTGTTTATTGTTTTTACAGCAGCGAGGGGATCGTCTCGGTCAGCAGCTGTGCCAGCTGCGCATGTCCCTGACGGGTCAAGTGCATATGGTCCACCTGGTTGAACTCACAGGCAGCGGCATCCACAAAATGCACGCCATTGCGCTGTGCTACCAGCCGCAGCTGTTCTGCTACGCCGCGGGAGCGCTCCACGCAGCCCTCGCCCATAGCGGGGTCGCAGAAGCCTTCCCCAATGGGCGGCGGCGCTACCACCAGGATGTTGGGCGCTTTGCCGCCCCAGCAATCGATGCTCTTGGCCCACTGCAGCAGCCGCTCCATACCAAGGCCGATGCACACGGCGTTGACACCAAAGCGCTCCTTTACATCGTTGGTGCCCAGCATGATCACCAGCAGATCCAGGAACTCATGGCTCTTCAGCAGCGGATACAGCACCGACAACGCATCCATCGACTCATGCAGCGGGTCCACGAACACGGTCGTTCGCCCGGAGAGTCCTTCCTCCGTTACCAGGTAGTCCGGCCCCAGCGCTGCCTGCAAACGACAGGTCCAGCGCTCCTCCTCATTAAAACGGATGCCTCCGTCTGCGCAGTCAGCCGGGTCGGCACAATAGCCATGGGTATTGGAATCCCCCAGGCAGAGAATATGTTTTTTCATTCCAAAGCCTCCTGTGTTTGGCGGAAATAATAGACTGCACCTACCAGACCTGCATCATTGTGCAGCTGTGCGGCCCGCAGCTCCAACCCCTGCGCAAAAGCCGGCATGACCGATGCCTTGACCCGGGCAGCCAGCGGATCGATCAGAAGCTCCTGCTGGGCGCTGACGCCGCCGCCGATCAGGATCAGCTGCGGATTGAAGATATGCACCAGCCCGGCCAGACCCTGTGCGATCTCATCGATCCAATCCTCCAGCAAAGCCAGTACCCGCACATCCCCTGCTTTGGCCGCAGCAAAGATCGCCCGGCCATCGCAGAGCGACGGATCAAGGGGCGATGCATTGCGCACCAGCGCCGTGGTCGCTGCATAGCGCTCCCAGCAGCCGGAAGCTCCGCAGGTACACAGCACACCATCCAGTGCATGGACCCGGCAATGGCCCAGCTCGCCGCCCAGTCCCCGGGCACCTTCCAGAAGGCGGCCGCCGGTAAGGATGCCGCCGCCCACACCTGTGCCCAGCGTTACACCAATGACATCTGTATAGCCTTTTGCTGCGCCGGCCCAGACTTCGCCCAAGGTCATACAGTTGGCGTCGTTTGCCACTGTGACCGGCAGATGGAACACCTGCTCCAACGAAGCCTTGATGGGGCTGCCGATATAGTTGGGCAGATTGCCGCAGGTGCCCGCCACGATGCCTTTCCGGCTGTCGATCTGCCCGGTAGCGGATACGCCAATACCGGAAAGCTCTGCCGGATGGTCGGCAACAAACTGCTGCGCAGCTGCCAGCACGGTATCCAGGATCGGGGTCTTGTAGCCATCAAAGCTAACGCTCTGCTCCTGCCGGGCCAGCACCTGGCCCTGCTCATCCACCAGGCCCAGTTTGACTGCTGTTCCTCCAATATCGATGCCGAGATACTGTTTCATAGCAGCCCCCTTTTTATTGCTCCATTGCGCGGATCGCACCAGTAAAGCGTGCCGTGATCTCTGCCGGGCGGGTGATCGCACCGCCTACCACCAGAGCAAAGGCCCCGGCCTGCAGAGCCTGCACCGCCTGTTCCGGGCTGTGGATATGGCCCTCTGCAATGACCTTTGCCGGGCACTTCTGGGTCAGCTCGGTGATAAAGGCAAAGTCGATATCATCAATGCCCTTGGTCTCCGGCGTATAGCCCCGCATGGTGGTGCCCACAAAGTCTGCACCGGCCTCCGCACAGGCCATAGCCTCCTCCAAAGTGGCAATGTCTGCCATGATCAGCTGCTGCGGATACTTAGCCTTGATCTGCCGGATAAAATCTGCTGCCGTGGAGCCGTCCGGACGAAGGGCACTGGTGCCCTGTACTGCCAGGATATCCACGCCGCACTCCACCAGAGCATCCACCTCTGCCATAGTAACCGTGATATACATAGGGGTGCCGGGATAGTCCTTTTTGATGATGCCGATCACCGGCAGATCCACCACTGCTTTGATCTGGGTGATGTCCCGCACCGTGTTGGCACGGATGCCCACTGCGCCGCTTTGTGCAGCCGCCTTTGCCATCAAAGGCATCACGCCGCCTTCCTTGGTATACAGGGGCTCATGCTCCAGCGCCTGGCAGCTGACGATCAGCCCGCCCTTGATCTGGTCAAACAACGCTTGCTTATCCATTTATTGTTCCTCCATTTTAATTTTGATCACGATCTTATCCACTGCGGTGCTTTCCGGGCTGCACAGTCCAGGGTGATGCAGCTCCCCCGGGAAGAACAGCATAAACCGTCCCTGTCCCAGCGTGCCATTCAGCGCCGCGGGGCTATTCTGGAAACCGATATCCACCCGGTACTCTCCCACCTCAGCCCCCGGCTCGCTGGCATAGGCCCAAGCCTCGGCGCCTGTGAGATCCAGCTGCAGATCCGCATAGATGCGATGGTATTCCGGATAGGTGCCCTCTGCGGGATGAAGCTTAGCCTCCATCCGCATCACATAGACTTCCTCACCATCCACAGGGGTCGTGCCCATCGGCAATGCGGAGAGGTCCTGCCGGGCCAGAAAGTCCAGTGCGGTGTCCAGATTTTTGTGCAGGCCGCGATACCGGCCCAGATGCTCCAGTGTATCACAGATCATTGTTCTGCTCCCTTCTGCGGTGCAAGCGGGATGGACAGCTCCTATTGCTGTCCCCCCTGCCCCGCCAAAAGCCAAAAAACGCCCGCCCTCCTTGTATCGGGCAAGGCGGCCGGGCGGACCCCGGCTGCACTTTGCCCCACGGGAGAGAGGGCGCTTTATCCTTTGTAAACTGAGAGGATCTGGCTTTGTGTTTGATGTTACAGCTTGGCCACTGCCTGCTCGATCATCCGCTGTGCCTCGACCACAACAGCCTCATCGCTGGGCACAAGACCCGGCATCGGAGCACGAACGCTGCCCAGATTCAGGCCATACATCCGATGCAGCAGCTCCTTCTGTACTGCATAGAGGTTGCCGTGCGCCTCACACATCTTATAGATGATGCGGTTGGCATCGTACTGGATGGCACGAGCCTCTGCAATGCGGCCTTCGTCCACCAGGCGGTGCATCGCGTTATACAGCTCCGGCATCACAGCATAGGTGCCGCCGATGCCGCCGTCTGCGCCGATGGCGCGGCCTGCCACAAACTGCTCATCCGGGCCATTGAACACCACAAAGTTGCCTTCGCCGCGGGCTGCAATGCCGGCATCCTTGAACATCTGGATATCCTGGGTGGGCATCGAGCTGTTTTTCACTGCGACCACGTTGGGGTTCTTCAGCATCTCATTCAGCAGGCTCATGGTCAGTGCAGTACCTGCCAGCTGAGGGATATTGTAGATCACGAACTCTGTATTGGGGGCTGCCTCGGACATTGCGTTCCAGTAGCGGGCAATGGCGTGCTCCGGCAGGTGGAAGTAGATGGGAGGGATGGAGGCAATGGCATCCACGCCCACGCTTTCGGCATGGGCAGCCAGCTCCACACTGTCGGCGGTGTTATTGCAGCCCACATGAGCAATAACGGTCAGCTTGCCCTCGGCCTCGCTCATCACAGCTTCCAGCAGCGCTTTGCGCTCGTCCGGGTGCTGGTAGATGCACTCGCCGGAAGAACCGCCCACATACACACCCTTGACCCCTTTGGAGATCAAATGGCGGGTAAGTGCTTTGGCGCCTTCGGCCGAAACGGCCCCGTTTTCATCATAGCAGGCATAAAAGGCAGGGATAACACCCTGGTATTTGCGGATATCTTTCATAAGATGCAAACCTTCTTTCGTTCGATCAGCCCTTGACGGCACCCATAGCGATGCCCTTGGTAAAGTACTTCTGGAAGATCAGGAAGATGATGATGATGGGCACAGCTGCCAGTGCTGCACCTGCCATGATCAGGCCAAAGTCGGTGCTGTTTTCTGCCTGGAGCTTTGCAATGCCCAGGGAGATGGTCAGGTTGCTGGTGCTGGACAGCATGATCAACTGCATGAAATAGTCGTTCCAGCTGTTGATGAAGGTAAAGATCGCCAGAGCGCCGATGCCCGGCTTGACCATGGGCAGTACGATGCTGATAAAGGTCTTTGCCTCACTGGCGCCGTCGATGCGGGCCGCTTCGATCATCTCCGTCGGTATGCCCTCACTGAACTGTTTCATCAGGAACACGCCGAACGGCCAGCCCACAATGGGGAATATGACGGCCCAGATCGTGTTGTACAGGTGCAGAGAGCTCATCTCACGCAGCAAGGGGATCAGGATGACCTGTTTGGGCAGAGCCATGGCACATACGATCAGAGTGAACAGCAGCTGCCGGCCCACAAAGCGCTTTTTTGCCAGGGCATAACCAGCCATAGCGGCGGTGATGCAGGTAAGGATCATGGACATGACCGCCATGAACACGGTGTTCACCATCCAGCGGATGGCAGCGGGGACCACGGGGCCTACCGAGAAGTAGATGGGCTCGCCGTCGGCGCTGAACATACTGCCAAAGGGCACTGCCAGCTGCCACAGAGGGGCGCTTTTGCCAGCAAACAGCTTCTGATAGTTGGTAAGCACCCACTCGCTGGGCCACCACTCCGGAGTAGTGGCATTGATGGCCGCACCGGTTTTGAAGGAGCCGGTGATGATCCAGTACAGCGGGAACGCAAACAGCACCGCCACGATGCTGATCAGGATCAGGGTCAGGATCATATAGGCGCTCATTTTCTTGAGCTTGCCGGGGTGTTTTTTTCCCACTTTTTGTTTGGTCTTCATCCAAAGCACCTCCTTTTAATTATTTTGGTTGCCCAGCTTGAACTGGATGGCCGACAGCAGCGCAATGATCACTGCAAGCACAACACCCATTGCATTGCCGTAGCCATAGCGATACATCTTGAAGGCCGTATAATAGATGTAGTACATAATGGTATCGGTGCTGTGGTTGGGGCCGCCGCTGGTCAGCAGCTGGATCAGCGCAAAGCACTGGAAGGAGTTGATGGTGGTGATGACCAGGATATACAGGGTGGTGGGCATGATGGCGGGCCACTTGATCTTCCAGAAGCACTGGAAAGAGGTAGCGCCGTCCACCTCAGCAGCCTCTACGATGGACTGATCCACGTTGCCCAGTGCCGAAACATACAGCACGATGGGCTGACCTACCGAGGTAGTGATCAGGATGAGGATGATGCAGCCCAAAGCAAACCGCTCATCGCCCAGCCAGTTGATATTTTTATCGATCAGGCCCATATTTTTGCCCAGGTAGTTAAAGATGCCGTAGTAGTTGTTGTACATCCACTTCCACACCACTGTGACGGCTACCGAACCGGTGACCACCGGCAGGTAGAACACACAGCGGAACAGGCTGGTAGCCCACTCCGGCAGGTCCACGATGGCGGAGCTGACCCACAGGGAGAATACGCAGGTGACCGGCACCGAGACCACAACAATAACAAAGGTGTTGCGCAGTGCCCCCAGGAAGATGGGGTCGGAGAACAGCTCTTTATAGTTTGCCAGGCCCACAAAGATGTCGGCACGGTTCATCGTGGAATCAAAAAAGCTTGTTACCACACACAGGATCATGGGGTAGATAACAAACCCCACAAAGAAAACCAGGCTGGGCAGCAAGAACAGGTACGAGGCGACGGTCTCCCGCCAAACCAGTGCGCTGCTGCGCTTGTGCTGCTCCAGGGCTACAGTCTTAGCAGCCAATAAGATCACCAAACCTTTCTTTCAACGTTCGGCCAAAAGAGGATCACAAAGGCATCTTGCCTTCCGCAAAAAGCCCCTCCCTCGTTTGGGAATCTGCGAGGAAGGGGCGCTCATTCAATAAAACATGTCTGGTATGGCAAGCATCGGCACCCCAGCGCCTGCCCTATGCCGGACACACCTTGTGGATCTTTTAAGCCTCAGCTGCCGCAGCTGCGTTGGAGTTGTCCACAAAGGTCTTGACAGCGGTCTCCACCGGCTCACCGGTGCCCACACGCTGCAGCATATTCCACCACTCGGTGCGAGCAGTAGCCCAGCCCGGAGTGATCTGATAGTAATCGCCCAGGTATGCCATGAACTTGCTGTACTCGCTCATGATCTCGTTGTCGGCATACAGATCGCCCACGCTGGAACGAACCGGGAAGTAGGTGGAAGCCAGAACGCTCTCCCCTACCTGTGCGGGGTCGGCTGCGATGAAGTCGATGAAGGTCTTGGCAGCCTCTGCCTTTGCCTCGTCGCCGTTATCAAAGATGCCGAAGCCCCAGATGCCGCCGCACAGCTTGGGATCGCCGCTGTCGGTGGGGAATGCCATGGGCATGATCTCGTCGCCGTTGTTGGTCAGACCAGCCTCGTTGTTATCGGTGTTCAGCTGCTGTGCGATATTCCAGCAGAAAGCCATCTGCAGGGTGCCGTTGCGGAACAGGGTGATCTCGTCGCCGCCCACGATGGAAGCGTCGAAGTTGATGCCCTCGGTGTCGTACAGAGTCTGGATCGCCTTGACGTTCTCGGCAGAATCAGCGGTGTACTTGGTGTGATCTGCATCGGTGAAGGTGCCGCCATACATATTGTTGATGATGGCGCGGGTGCCCTGGTCACCGCCCTGACCGCCGCAGTACACAGCTGCCACGTTCTCGTAGCCGCCCTTGTACAGTGCATCCACCGTTGCCAGGAAGTCCTCAGTGGACCAGGTGTGGGTATCGGTGTTGACGTACTTCTCAGCGCCCACCTCACGGACCTTGGTCATGTTGACGGCCATGCAGTGTGCAGTCATGCACAGGGGGTACTCAAAGTAGTTGCCGGCATCGTCCTTGCAGGCCACAGCCACAGACTCGTAGATGTCCTTCTTGGCCTCATCGGTCCACAGGTCGTTCAGCGGCAGCATCACGCCCTTAGCGCCCCAGTTGGCCACCAGGCGCTCGGGGCCTTCCATGATCAGGTCCGGTGCGCTGCCGCCCTCGATAGCGGTGTTGACCTGGTCGTCACCGTTGGTGTAATCCAGATACTCCACAGTGACCTTGATGTCCGGGTACTTGGCATTGAAGTTGGAAACGATCTGCTGCACCGTCTCATCCTTGCCCCAGCCGCCGATGGGGTATGTCCACAGCTTGATGCTGGTGGAGGAAGCAGCTGCACTGCCGGAAGAAGCAGCTGCACTGCTGGAAGGAGCAGCCGAGCTGCTGGAAGAACCACCGCAGGCAGCCAGCGCACCAGCCGCGCCCAGGATACCGGCGGCAGCCAGGAAGGAACGGCGGGAGATCAGATTTTTCATAGGAAACTCCTCCTTATATATAGTCATGAGAGCGGCCGTTCGTGCCGCGGCCGCATTTTGTGCCTTTATTATAGAAAAAATTTTTCATTTTGTCTATGCACGGCATTCACAATTTTTCAATAACTTTTCAGTGCAAACGCACAATTTTATGGGATACTTCCTAAAATACTGTTAAAAATCCCGCAATCTTCTGGTCATTCCCCCATTCAGCGCCTTGTCCTCTGGATAAAGTCAAAAATTATTTTCGTAAGTTTTTTATCAAATTGAAAATCTTTTTCTAAAAAGAGACATACTTTTCCGCAAAAAGTATACTCTCTGCACAGAAAAACCGCTGCAAATGTGGGCAATGCGCCTCTTGCCAAGGCTGAGCGTTTCTTTTATACTTTTTGCAGGGTATGCATCTGCAATGAATTGGGCCGTGCCGTTTTGTGCCCGCAGCCCGCCCCTGCTGACAGATGCCATGATAAGAGCCGGCCGCGCTGCCGGTACAGAAGGTATGGTAAAAACAGCCCTATGCTGAACGCACTGCTCCCTGCATAGGGCACCGGGCACATTGATAAAGGAGAAGGATATGGCGATCAATTTTTGGGAGCTGCTGCAGCAGCGGCAGGACAGTCTGACCAAGTCCGGGCGGATGGTGGCCAACTATCTGATGCAGCATGCGGACGAGGCACAGTATCTGTCCATCTCTTCCCTGGCGCGGGAGTGCCGGGTAGCAGAAGCGACCGTGTTTCGGTTTTGCCGGGCGCTGGGGTTTGAGGGATACCATGAGATGCGCATTGCGCTGGCACAAGCCAACGCCACCGGCTCTATGGTCAGCCAGCAGGAACCAGAGCCGGGAGCCAGCACCGCCACCTTGTGTGAACACGCCAACGCCCTGTTTCTAACAGCCATCAGCGGGACACAGAACACCCTCTCCCCGGAGGCTGTGGACAAGGCATCGGCTCTGCTGCAAAAGGCTCAGCAGGTATTTTGCCTGGGACAGGGCGGCAGCATGCTGCTGGCCAATGATATCTGCGCACGGTTTGCAGGACTGAACACAAAGTTCCGCACGGCTGGCGACAGCCACTTGCAGCTGATGACTGCCAGCCTGATGGGGCCGGGGGACGTGGTGCTGTTTTTGTCCTACTCCGGCGCCACCCGGGATATGATGGAGACCCTGCGCACCGCCAAAGCCGCCGGGGCGCAGGTGATCCTGATCACGCATTACGAGGACTCCCCCGGCGCCGAGCTGGCCGATGTGGTCCTGCTGTGCGGCGCACAGGAAAACCCGCTGGATTCCGGCAGTCTGCCCATCAAGGTTGCAGTGCTGTATGTTGCAGAGGTGCTGCTGCTGCGGTATATGCTGGACGACCCAGAGCACACTAACGCCGCCAAAGACCGCACCAGCGAGGCCATGGCTGTTAAGATGGTTTGACCCGCAAAGCGGCCCCGTCAGGGGCTGCTTTTTGTTTATAAGGAGGGTTTTATGGATCACACGCAACAAGACCTGCTGGCCTTTTTCAGCCAGCAGCCTCAAGCGCTGCCCCTCTGCGAAGCTTTTCTGCAAAAATTGCAGGCTCAGCACCCCGAGACCCATACCCGTGTGCAGAAGACCCAGATCACATTTTCCAACCGGCATATTTTCGCCTGCCTTTCCTTTGCCCGGGTGCGGAAAAAAGCGCTTCTGCCCGATCCCTACCTGGTACTGACCCTGGGGCTGCCCGCACCGCTGGCCTCGCCCCGGGCAGAGATCAAAACAGAACCCTACCCCGGCCGCTGGACCCATCACATCCTGCTGTCTACCCCGGATGATCTCAACCCGGAGCTGATGGGCTGGGTGGCCGAAGCCTATGCCTTTGCCCAGGAAAAGTAGGGCGGGCAAAGCAAAAGAGAATCCTTACAAGAATCGCAGATATGCACAATTTTTAGGGATTTTTTTCTCCCTCAGGATTTTTCTTCTAGATATTGATTTTTTAGGGATACAATTTTATACTTGTATTAACGAATCACCCTTTTACAGATTGGAGGTTTTGGCATGAGATCAAACAACAAGCTCGCTATCAGTGTCCTTTCCCTTGTTTTACTGGTAAGTTACTTAGCTGTCGGTGCATTTGCTATTACCCCCTCTCCCAACAATACGCGTTCTCTCCACTCTCCTTATGGTGCTCTTGCCTTGTGTTGTCCTCGTTGTTCTACTGACAACTGCGTACAGGCTGAAGTCAAAAAAATATGGATAGAGTATACATACTACTACACTTACCATTGGGCCACTCTTTATTGTAGTGGATGTAAGCAGACTTGGAGTGTCGTACTGTTGGAAATTCCCAATATTACAACCCGCAACAAAGACAGCTCCTCTAAGAGCGAAAATAGTTTTGATATAGCAAACTAAATATCAGCTATATTCGCCATTGATAAGAAAGGTTTATCCTGCAATGTTTCATAGAAAACAGGCAGCAAGCATTGTACTTGCCTTGCTTTTAATGCTCAGTGGTTGTACCCCAGCAGAGCCTGCACCTCCCAACACCTATATTTCCACATTTTCAAAAATAGCGCAGGAGGCTTTTTCTCCTCCCGACGTATTTGCCCAGCAAGCCCCTCACGGGGAGGACTATGAGATCCAGTGGGCCGACCCCCAGATGGAAGCCCGGGTGCGGAGCCTGCTGGACCGGCCCACCGGGGAGATCCGCCACAGCGATGTATGGGACATCCAGTCCCTCACCCTCTCCGGCGGCACCCATATCACCGCCTACCAGGGTCTGCCCCAGGACACCGAGCTGGCTAAGCCCACCAGCAAGCTGGACGAGACCTGCCGTATCGAGGGCGAAATCCCCGCCGATGCCCCCAAATTGGAATCTCTGGAGGATCTGCGCCACTTTGACAGCCTGTGCGTGTTGCGCTATACCGTCCCCGTCAGCGGACCCTATTTGACCCAGCTGCCGGACCTGAGCGGCTGTGAGGACCTGCGTTCCCTGGAGCTGGCGGTACAGGACACCGCCGACCTCTCTCCCCTGGCCGGGATGGACCAGGTCACCAGCCTGAAACTCCAGGTAATGGGCGATACCGTGCCAGACCTGACCCCGCTGACCCAGATGGAGAGCCTGCGCTATCTCTGGCTGGATGCGCCCCGGGTGGACCTGTCCGGCCTGGCGGGCAGCGGCATCACCCAGCTGCAGCTGCGGGCCTCGGAGATCCTCTCTCTGGAACTGTTGACCCAGATGCCGCAGCTGAATGCCTTGCGTCTGGATGGCACCCCGGCGGTGCCCAGCTATGAGCCTCTGGCCCGGACCGCCATCCAATATCTGGATCTGGGGCGGGATGTTGCCGGGCGGGGTCAGTATACCGAGCTGGATTACACCCCTATCTCCCAAATGCCGGAACTACTGTTCCTGGACATGAGCAACCACTCTGGGCTGGAGCTGTCGGTGTACCAGATGCTGCTGGACGATACCCCCAAGCTGAGATACTGTAGTTTTAACTTCTGCCTGCCCAACCGTCAATCCAAACAGCTGGACGGAAGCCGGATGGAGATCTATCTGGATGCAGCGCCCTGAGCAGCAGTGTCACGGTAACATCCATAAATAAAGCTTCTCTGCCACGGCACCTGCCGGGCTGTCTGCGCACTGCACAGGCAGCTCGGCATTTTTTGCAAAACTACTTCCGTAAAAATAACCATTTTATGTAAAATTGACGGTTGACATCCCCGCCCTGCCGGTGTATAGTAATTTAATCCACTTTGCGGAACTTACTGTGTCCCGCATGAAAGCCGTACCCATGCAAGGAGAAACAGCCTATGGAAAAAATATTGATCCTGGATTTTGGCGGACAGTACAACCAGTTGATCGCCCGGCGGGTCCGGGAATGCAATGTGTACTGTGAGGTCCACCCCCACACCATGACAGCGGAGCAGATCCGCCAATTTGCCCCTATCGGCATCATTTTCACCGGCGGGCCGGGCAGCGTATACGAACCCGACTCTCCCCAGGTAGACCCCGCAGTATTTACCCTGGGGGTCCCGGTGCTGGGCATCTGCTATGGCTGCCAGCTGCTGGCGCACCATCTGGGCGGCCGGGTGACCCCTGCCCAGGCAGACTCTGCACGGGAATACGGCAAGACCAAGACCTATTACGACGTCAGCTCTCCCCTGTTCCGGGGCCTGCCCGCAGAGGGCATCTCCTGGATGAGCCATGGCGACTACATGGCCCAGGTCCCCGCCGGGTTCCGGCTGACCGCTCACTCGGATGCCTGCCCCAATGTGGCCATTGCGGACGAAGCGCGCCGGTTCTATGGTGTACAGTTCCATCCGGAGGTCCACCACACGGAGATGGGTACCCAGATGATCCGCAACTTCCTGTACGAGGTCTGCGGTGCCTCCGGCAGCTGGACCATGGCGGACTATAAGCAGACCGCCATCCAGCAGATCCGCCAGAAGGTGGGCAGCGGCAAAGTCCTGCTGGCCCTCAGCGGCGGCGTGGACAGTTCGGTCTGTGCCGCACTGCTGGCAGAAGCCATCGGTAGCCAGCTGACCTGTGTATTTGTGGACCACGGCCTGATGCGCCTGCATGAGGGGGACGAGGTCGAAAATGCCTTTGCCCGCTGGACCATGAACTTTGTGCGGGTAAACGCAGAGCAGCGCTTTTTGGACAAGCTGTCCGGCATTGCTGACCCGGAGCGCAAGCGCAAGATCATTGGCGAGGAATTCATCCGGGTCTTTGAGGAGCAAGCCAAGAAGATCGGCGCGGTGGATTACCTGGCTCAGGGCACCATCTACCCGGATGTGATCGAGTCCGGTCTGGGGGATGCAGCGGTGATCAAGAGCCACCACAACGTAGGCGGCCTGCCGGACTACGTAGACTTTAAGGAGATCCTGGAGCCGCTGAACCTGCTGTTCAAGGACGAAGTGCGTCAGCTGGGCCGGGAGCTGGGCCTGCCGGAATATCTGGTCAGCCGTCAGCCCTTCCCCGGGCCGGGCCTTGCCATCCGCATCCTGGGAGATGTGACCAAAGAGAAGGCAGACACCCTGCGGCTGGCAGATTTCATCTTCCGGGACGAACTTGCCAAGGCTGGGCAGGATCAATGTCCGAGCCAATACTTTGCTGTGCTGACCAACGCACGCAGTGTGGGCGTGATGGGCGATGGACGTACCTACGACTATACTCTGGCCCTGCGCGCTGTAACCACCGATGACTTTATGACCGCCGATTGGGCCCGCATCCCTTACGAAGTGCTGGACCGCATCTCGGTGCGCATCGTCAACGAGGTAAAGGGCATCAACCGCATCGTTTATGATATCACCAGCAAACCCCCTGCCACGGTGGAGTGGGAATAAGCTGCCCAACACCAACGGATACAGCTCTGTATACCCGGCCGATCCATCCCATCGGCCGGGTATTTTGTTTTGGATGAACTTTTGCATCTCTTATGGTATGATCTCACCAAGCAAACCTCTGCACCCTGCTACTGTCCAAAGGAGCAACCTATGCCGAATATCCGTGCGATCACACAAAACAAAAAGCAATACCTTCCCCTGCTGCTTCTGGCCGATGAGCAGGAGGATATGATCGACCGCTATCTGGAGCGGGGCACGATGTACCTATTGGAGGAAAAGGGCGCAGCAAAGTGTGTCTGTGTTCTGACCGACGAGGGCGAGGGTGTGCTGGAGGTCAAAAACCTGGCCACAGCACCGGACTGCCAGCGCCAGGGCTACGGAAGATCCATGCTGGACTTTATTGCCCAAACCTACCACGGCCGCTACACTGTACTGCTGGTAGGAACGGGAGAAAGCCCCCTCACTCTTCCCTTTTATGAAAAATGTGGCTTTGTCCGCAGTCATCGGGTGCCAGGATTTTTCACCCAAAACTATGACCACCCTATCTGGGAGGCCGGCGTCCAGCTTGTGGATATGATCTATCTAAAAAAAGCGTTGTGACGGCTCTATACGCAAAACACCCCCTGCAGCGTTCCAAAAGAACGAACTGCAGGGGGTGTTTTCAGGTCACAGGATCAATCCGTCCACACCGGATGCGGGTAATTCAGCCGATACTCTGCCAGCCAAGCAGAGGCTTCCGCCCTGCCCATGCTGTCTGCCAGAGCTTGTTCCAGCGTGTGAAGCGGGAGGCCCAGGTCCTTATAGGCATCCTCTAACCCCTGATAGTACGAAAAGGAGGGAAATTCATGGGGACGGGGTTCCATCCGGTAGACCATAGCCGTCAGCGGCTGCGGTGTGCCCTCATCCAGAGGGGTACATTCCACCGCCAGCTCTGCCTTGCGGTACAGTTTGGGATAATCCTCGTATTCATCCAACTGCTGTTCCTGCGCAGAGGTGATCTCCCAAACCAGCACCGGCGTGCTTTTGCCCTCGGCTGGTTCCACTGTGGCATAGTACCCAAACAGCAGCTGCCAGCCTTTCAGCACAGCGCCGCCCACGATCTTTGCCCCCGGGCAGCGCTGTGCCATCTGCTGCCGGGACAGATTGCTGCCATAGGCGATGTAATATTTTTTTGCTTCCATTGTGGGTTCTCCCCTCTGCATTTTCAGTCTTTGGCGGGAAGGAAGGTTCACATACCCTCCTGCCGGCCTTTGCGCATCCGTTTTTCCCGGTACATATTTTCGTCTGCGGTATGCATCAGGTAGTGGTAGTCCTATTCGTCTGCCCCGCTCAATACTGCCTGTTCCCCCCACTGTTCCAGCACAGCAGGTGTGATGCCTGGAATAGCCAGCAGATCCGACATCCGGCCAAAGCCGCCTGCACGGACACGATAGTCAACGATCGCCCTTGCCCGCTTTTCCCCCACGCCGGGCAGCGTACAAAGCGCCTGCACATCCGCTGTGTTCAGGTCCACCACAGCCGCCTGGTACAGCGGCGCAGTCACAGACCCAGAGACCGCAGGTTCCGTCGTTGACACGGCAAAGAACACAGCCAGCACACCGCACAGCACCACAGATGCCAAGCAGAGTGCCAGAAACTGGCGCTCCTGCTGGGGCAGGCGCTCAAAGTCTTTCCGTCCCATAGCGCACTTCCTTTTATAAGGCCCCTTACTTTGGACACACCGGGCGCTTTTGGGGCCAGCGTATGATCCCCGCCGCCGCATCGTAAAACGGCAGCGTCTCCTGCTCCCGCATCGAATAGTACTCCTCCTGGGTGACGATGATATGGTCAGTAAGCTGGATGCCCACCAGCCCCAGTGCCCGGACCACCTCCCCGGTGGCCCGCATATCCTCCATAGAGGGCAGCACCATGCCGTTGGGATGATTATGACAGAGCACCACCACGCTGGTGCCGCCTTTCAGGGCAGCGGTCACGATCTCTTGAATATCCAGCCAGACCGCCTGCCGCCCGCCTTCCCGCAGCCAGACCGCAGACCGTACCTGGCGGCTGCGGTTCAGCGAAATCAGCATGGCCCGCTCCTGCTGCAAATGCAAAAACTGCGCCTGCAAAAACTCTGCCAGCGACTCGGTGGTATTCAGGCTGCGCTTTTTTCCCGCACAGGTACGAGCATAATACCGACTGACCGGAAGCAGGCCATGGAGCAGCCGGGCTGTGGCCGGGCCGATTCCATCCACCTGCATCAGGTCCTCTTCCGATGCTTCCAGCACCGATGCAAAGTCGCCAAAGCGGTCCAGCAGAGCGTGTGCCAGGGCGTTGGTATCCCGCCGGGCATTTGTAAAGTAAAGAAGATATTCCAGTGCCTCATGGGGAGCCAAGCTGTCAAATCCATCCCGTTCTACCCGGGCGTACATCCGGCGGCGGTGACCTTCATGGATCTGCTTTTCGGTAGGCATGAGCTGCTGCGCCCTCCTTTTTGCGGCTTGAGCACCGTATTTTTCAAACGATCTCCATAAAAGCAGCCTGTAACAAGACGCAGGCTGTGATACTATTATAGTACCTGATTTTTTGCAAAAGACAAGGTTTCTGGGCCAGTTTTTGGGGAGGACCGGCTTTTTATCCCGCAGACAGAACGAAAAACGCCGCCTGCGCTCCGGCAAAAGCCGGGCAGGCGGCGTTATATCGTCAGGGGTGAAAATGGGCCTTATCCACCACATCGTAGATGCTTTGCCCGCCGCAGGCCTGTTCAAAGCGGCGCAGCAGCGCAAGATTTGCATCCCACTTCATCTGCGGGTAGGCGCCGTAGCGGCGGCGGACATCCTCCATCCGGGCTTCGATCTCCAGCACGCCCTCTGCCCCGGCCAGCGCATCGCAGAGCTGGATCAGATAATCGTACACATCGTATTCCATCCGTCCCAGCTCCCACTCCAGCAGTGCAGTTTCAGCAGGAGTCGTATCCCGACGGCCCACATAATCATCCAGGTTTTTATCCGGGAAGGAGTGGCTCAGGCAGACCCGGGCGGGCTCATCCCAGCCCAGCCGGGTCATATAGACAAACCCGTCCACCACATGGCCCAGATGTCGTTTGCCAAAACGCCGTCCAATATCGTGCAAAAGCCCCAACACATATGCCTTCTCCGGGTCCAGTCCGCATTGGCGGGCAATGCAGGCGGCACAGTGGGCTGCTGTGCGGCTGTGGTCTCCCCAGGGACCCGGGTTACAGGTTTCGGCCTCATAAAGGAGAGACTCGGCCTCACTGCGGGACGGATACATGGACGCCCTCCTTTCGGCAGGGATCAGTCCTGACGGCTGTTGTCCTGCTGTTCCTCCTGCTCCTTGCGCAGGCGCTTGATCCGGGCCTTTTCGCTCTCCACATGGGGCCACGGCCAGGAGAAACCCTCGTTGGTGCGGCACCAATTCATCAGCGGGTAAAACGCAAACGCCAGCCCAAACACATACAGCAGCACATACAGCACACCATCCAGCGTGACCAGTGCATCCAGCGCACCGATAAGCGCCATCACCAGCCCCGCTTTCAGGAAGAACTGACCATTCTGACGGCAGTACTCCGGGAAGTTTTCTTCCTTAACGGCACGGCGGCCCTGATCCCCCCAGACGCGGGGATTTTTCATCACCGAATAGCCGTAAAAAACCAGCATCAAGCCGCAGGTAAGCTGAAAACCAAAAAACATAGCACGCCTCTTTGTTCAAATACGCCGGCCGCTCAGGTCTCGGTCAGCGGCTTCATGAAAGGCAGAAAATCCAGGGTCGCAAAGTAGTCCCGGGGGGTCTCTGCACGGCGGATCAAACGATGCGAGCCATCTTCACACAGCAGCACCTCAGCCGAACGCAGCTTGCCGTTGTAGTTATACCCCATTGCCGAACCATGGGCACCGGTATCGTGGATGTAGATAAGATCCCCGATATCGATCCGGGGCAGCATACGGTCGATGGCGAACTTATCGTTGTTCTCACACAAACCGCCCACCACATCGTACATATGGTCGCAGGGGGCGTCCTCCTTGCCCAGCACCGTGATATGATGATATGCCCCATACATAGCCGGGCGCATCAGGTTGGCAGCGCAGGCATCCAGGCCGATATACTCCTTATAGATATGCTTCTCGTGGATGGCAGTCGCCACCAGCGCACCGTAAGGACCGGTGGTAAAACGGCCCATCTCACTGAAGATGGCCACATCGCCCATCCCGGCAGGCACCAGGATCTGCTCAAATTTCTGGCGCACACCCTCGCCAATGGCCAGAATATCGTTCTCCGTCTGCTCCGGGCGGTACGGGATGCCCACGCCGCCGGACAGGTTGATATACGCAATATGGGCACCGGTCGCCTTTTTCACCCGAACGGCCAGCTCAAACAGGATGCCGGCCAGCTCCGGATAATAGGCATCCGAGATGGTGTTGGAGGCCAGGAAAGCATGGATGCCAAAGTCCTTGGCGCCCTTCTTCATCAGCTCCTTATAGCTGTCGATCAGCTGCTGCTCGGTCATGCCGTACTTGGCATCGCCGGGCTTGTCCATGACCTGGAAGCCCTCCTCGCTGGCGCCCAGCTGGAAGGTCCCGCCGGGGTTATAGCGGCAGAAGATGCTCTGGGGCACACCGGCCACACGATCCAAAAAGCCCACCATAGTGGCGTCGTCCAGGTTGATATATGCCCCCAGCTCACAAGCCTTCTGCATATCTTCCACCGGGGTCTGGTTAGAGGAGAACATGATATCCTCCCCCGTAAAGCCGCAAGCCTCGCTGAGCATCAGCTCGGTCAAGGAAGAGCAGTCCACGCCGCAGCCCTCCTCCTTGAGGATCTGCAAAATCACGGGGTTGGGCAGCGCTTTGACAGCAAAATACTCTTTGAAGCCCTTGTTCCAGCTGAACGCCTTGTTGATGCGGCGCACATTTTCCCGGATGCCCTTTTCATCGTACACATGGAACGGCGTGGGCACATCCTGCAGGATCTGCTGCGCCTGTTCCTCGGTCAAAAACGGTTTCTTTTCCATACGATACGTCCCTCTCTTTTCAAACACGGCTGCTGCGCCGTGGGTATGCAATGCTTTTTACAGTTTCAAGTTGTCCCGCACCGGGGTAAAGGTGGGGATCATCTCTACCAGCTGCTCCACAACGCCCTCGTCGTTGTGCTCGGCCGCCTGCGCCAGGCGGTTCAGCTGATCGTAAAATACTGCCAGGTCGATCTTACGGGGAGGTGCCACAAAGATCTTGTTATGCTCTGTGCGGCGCATCTTATCCTGCTCCTCGTCCATCATCAGCTCCTCGTAGAGCTTTTCGCCGGGGCGCAGACCCACGATCTGGATCTCCATGTTGACGCCCGGCTCATAGCCATAGAAGCGGATCAGCTGCCGGGCCAGGTCCATGATCTTGACCGGCTCGCCCATATCCAGAACATAGATGCTGCCGCTCTCTGCCAGCGCACCCGCCTGCAGCACCAGCTGCGCAGCCTCCGGGATGGTCATAAAATAGCGCTCGATGCCGGGGTCCGTCAGGGTGACCGGCCCGCCCTTTTTGATCTGAGACTCAAACAGCGGGATCACGCTGCCGTGGCTGCCCAGCACGTTGCCAAACCGCACCGCCACACACTTCATATCTGTGTTGCGGGCAAAGGTCTGGATCAGCATCTCACACAGGCGCTTGGTGCAGCCCATGACGCTGGTGGGGTTGACCGCCTTATCGGTGGACAGCTGCACCAGCCGCTCCACCCCATGCTCGCTGGCGCTGGTGAGCAGATTTTTGGTGCCGAACACGTTGTTTTTGACCGCCTCGGCAGGGCTGACCTCCATCAGAGGCACATGCTTATGCGCCGCCGCATGGAACACCACCGTGGGATGGTAGGTCTCAAACACTTCATCCAGCCGTTTTTTATCCCGGATGGAGCCGATCAGCACCGTTACCGGCACATCCCGGCCATACTTCTGCTGCAGCTCCATCTGCAGGTCATACGCGCAGTTCTCATACACGTCAAAGATCAGCAGCCGTTCCGGGGAAAAACGCATCACCTGACGGCACAGCTCACTGCCGATGCTGCCGCCGCCGCCTGTGACCAGCACCGTTTTGCCCGTCAGGTAGCGGGAGATCTTGGCGGTATCCAGCCGGACCTCCTCCCGGGAGAGGAAGTCCGCTGTATTCACCTCACGAAATGCCCCCTGCTGAGGGGTGGCTGCGCCTACCAGCTGCGGATCACTGAGGATCTGCACGGCACAATGGGTGGACATACACAGGTCGATCACACGGTTCAGGCGGCTGCCCCGCAGCGTGGGGATGGCAATGATGATGCTGTGGATGCTGTAACGCTCACACAGATCCGGGATCTGCTCCAGCTTGCCTTTGACCGGCACACCGTGGATCGTCTGGTTCAGCTTAATGGGGTCGTCGTCCACCGCTACGACGGGGTGGCCGTAGATGCGGTTGGACTTGCACACATTGATGGCCCAGGCACCGGCTTCGCCTGCGCCCACGATCATCACCGGACGGTTGGGGTCCTTATTGGCGCTGCCCCGTATCCGCTCCCCCAGGGGATGGTTCAGGAACAGACGCCAGGCCAGACGGCTGCCGCCCACAAGCAGAAAGATCAGCACCGATGCCATACAGTTGGCCGAGTTGAACAGCACACCATGGATCAGCAGCCGGTTGACCAGAAACACCCCGACCGTGGGCAGGGCGATCATGCCTGCCAGACGCAGCAGATCCCGCTCTCCGGCATACTTCCACAGGGTAGAGTACAGCCCCCCTGCCAGAAAACTAGCCAGGTACAGCACAATGATCCAGGGCAGGTTGCTGTACAGCAGGTCCCGGTTATGAGGCCACCAGGCCGCATCCCCGGCGCCGTCTGCACGCAGCAGCAGCGCAAAATAAAAGCTGAAGGCCACAATGGCAGCATCCAGCAGCACCAGCACCAGCCGGCGCAGTACGATCTTTATTTTATCTTTTTTCACAAACTAGCCTCTTTTGATCCGGCACGGCAGACCGCACCTTTATAATCTATAGTATTATACTAAATCTGTCGCCTCATGTCCAGACGCTTTGATTTTAACCGCCGGCGCTGCAAAGTTTTTTTCAAAAAACAGCCTGTGCCTGCTGCCCATCCCAGTGGCTTTTCTGTTTCAGGCGGGGCTTTTGCGCCCCATCGCCGCACGCATCTCCTCCCCCAGACCCAGGGGCCATGCTGCTGCCGCCCCTGCCAGCGCTGTGCCAAAAGCACCCAGAGCCAATGCCGCCAGCTGGACAGCCCTGCCCTGCGCCAGCACAGGTCCCAGGCGGCAGCGCAGCCACAGCCCCGTAACCGACGCCGCCAGCCCCGACAGTGCAGGCGCCCCCAGCCAGCGCATCCATTGCAGCGGCAGACCACACACCGAGAGCAGCCGTCCGGTATTGGCTGCGCAGGTATAAAGACTGGAGACCAGGATCACAAAGAGGAACCCTTTCATCCCAAAACGTGGCAGCAGAAACACCACCCCCGCAATGCGCAGGATGGAATCCCACACGCTGTAACGGAACACCGCCTTCTGCTCCCCCAGTCCCTTCATGGCTCCATCCACCATACTTTCCAGGTACATCAAGGGCATGGCAGGGGCCAGGACACGCAGGTAGAAACCTGCCTCTCCGCTGCCATACAGCCCCTGCGCCAGCGGCACGCCCCACACCCAGAACAGCGCCGCCGCCAAAGCGGAAAAATACCCCGTGAGCCGCAGCATCCGATCCAGCAGCGCAGCCAGGCGGTCCTGCTCCCCCCGGAGCTGCGCCTGGGTGATCTCTGGCATCAGCAGCACCGACAAACTGCCCAGCAGCCCAAAGGGAAAGGTCAGCAGCGGCAGCGCCATGCCTTTCAAGCTGCCGTACTGCGCCACCGCTGCACTGCGCCCCCCTGCCCCCGCCAGATATACGCCCAGACAGGCAGGCACCAGCATATTTTCCGCTGTATGCAAGGCGCTGGCAAGGCACCTTCCGCCCCCTACCGGCCACAAGATCTCCCAGATGCGCCGGCCTGGCTGCCTGGGCGCACGGCAGGCAGCGCCCTTAAAATAGCGGCGCACCTCCCGCCGGTAAAACAGCAGCATGATGCCCGCAGAGATGCCCTCGCTCAACGCTGTACAGCCCATCACCACCGCGCAGCGAACCTCCAGCGGGCCGCCTGCCGTATACCCCAGCCCCAGTACCACCGCACTGATCCGCACAGTCTGCTCCACCAGTTGACTGCATACATTGGGTTTCACCTGCCGCCGGGCCACAAAAAAGCCCCGCAGCACAGCGGACACCGCCATCCACGGCATCCCAAATGCGGCGGCCCGCAGTGCAGGCGCAGCCCGCACATCCCCCAGCCACCACTGTGCAGCGACCTGCGCCAGAGCCAGCTGGCCTGCCAGGGCCATGCAGCCCAGCCCTGCAGCCGCTGCCAGCAGGCGCACCAGCATCCCCCTGGCCTGCGCCCTGTTTTGGCCCAGCTCCTCTGCCATCAGCCGGGTCGCCGCCACCGAGACCCCTGCCGTAGCCAGGGTGACAAACAGAGAATAGACCGCCAGCACCAGCTGGTACAGACCCATCCCCTCGCCGCCCAAGGCATTGGCCAGGTAGATCCGCAGTCCCATGCCTGCCAGCCGCAGCATCACATCCGCCCCTGTGAGCAGAGCCGCATTTTTCAGATATCCATGCCGCATCCTTTGCCCCCCTTTTGCATCCTCTTCTCTTACCCTATGCACACCGGGCGGGGGGCTATGCGCAAAAATGGAACAAAGCCCGCCTCCGGTCAGGGAAGCGAGCTTTGTTCTGAAAGGGACAAGAAGGACAGATCAAAAGCCTCTGTCAAGCATGGGGGAAAGTCTTTTTTTAAAAGAGTTACCGGGTCTTGTAATTCTGGTAGCCGCCCTCCCGGTGAGGCAGAGCGTCCCAGATCTCATCTGCCGCCTTCTGCCAGGCATCGGCATAGTTCTGGCACTTGTCGCACAGATGATCCACCGACTCCGGAGATTGCAGGTCGGTGCTGTGTGCGCCGGTCTCGTGGACCATGCAGCGCAGTTTTTCCGGGTTTTCCAGCATGGGGCAGGGACGCAGATGGTTTTTGTTGAAGGGCTGGCCGTCCCGGTAGGCCATGAACAGCGGGCTGCGCAGGATCTCCAGGATGCTGGAGCTGTGGATGTTGCGGTCCGAGTAGTGGATAAACACACACGGCTCTGCATCGCCGGCGGAATTGATATGGAAATAGTTGCGGCCGCCTGCAATACAGCCGCCTACATACTGTCCATCGTTCTGGAAGTCCATGGGGAAGAACGGAATATCGCTTTCTGCCGAGCGCAGATAGCGGATACGCTGGATCATGTAGCGGCGCTGTTCCGGCGTGGGCAGCAGCTCCGGCGCCGCATCATTGCCCACCGGCATATAGTGGAAGTAGAAGCCAAAGTGTGCTCCCTTGTCGGACAGCATCCGCAGGAACCGGTCGCTGGTGACCGCCTCCAGGTTGGCACTGGTATAGCAGATGGAGGTGCCGAACAGGATGCCGTGGGTACGCAGACGATCCATGGCATCCATGACGGCGGTATAATGACCGCTGCCGCGGCGGGCATCGTTGGTCTCCGGGCTGCCCTCGATGGAGAGCATGAAAGCGATATTGCCCAGGCGTGCGACTTCTTCACAGAACGCATCGTCGATCAGCGTAGAATTGGTGTAGATAGCAAACTGCACGTCGTTGTGCTTTTCTGCCAAGCGCAGCACATCCGCCTTGCGCACCAGGGGCTCGCCGCCGGTAAGCATATACAGGTAGACGCCCAGCTCCTTGCCCTGGGTCACGATACGATCCATATCCTCAAACGAGAGGTTGTTTTTATGGCCGTACTCGCCCGCCCAGCAGCCAGTGCAGTGCATATTGCAGGCCGAGGTGGGATCAAACAGGATCAGCCAGGGGATATTGCACTGGTAGCGGACCCGGTTTTCCCGGATGGTTTTGGTGCCCCGGAAGAAGGCTTCGTACCCCAGGTTCAGGGCCGTAGTGCGGGCCACATGGGGATCCAGCTGACCCAGCACACAGTCGATCAGCTTCGGCCACTTCCCTTCCGGGTCGCTCAGGGCGGCGCGCGCCTGGTCGTACACTTCCGGGCTATAGCTGTCGCCCCAGAACTGCTGTGCCACATCCACCAGCTGGGACACCGTCCCCACCCGGTCAGAAGCAGCATGGGCCAGCACAGCGTCCACCAGCTTGCCCACAGCGGCCCGCTGCATTTTATGGGTCAGGCTCTGCATCTCGATCTTCATGAGTCAATCCTCCGTTTGTTATAAAACTTCAGCTGCGCGGCCACAGACCACCCAGCTGAATGATCGCAAGGTTTTCATGGTTTCGATGGATACAGCATACCACTGCCCCTGCCAGGCAGCCACTATCAGACAAAGCGCCGTGATAGAAAACCTATCACGGCGCAGATTCTGTCTAATTTTCGTCCTGGAGGGTCTCGATCGGGGCATCGGTGCTAAAGCGCTTCAGCGCCCGGCGCAGGCCTCCCCGCATCATCCGGTCCAGCTGCGCTGTGATGCGGGCGGGGTCCTCCTTCATATCCTTGCGTATCCATTCCAGCATGATGCCCACCAGGGCGTACTTATAAAAATCCACCACGAACTGCTGGTCGTCCGGGCGCACAGCCATGCCCTGCCGTGCCCGGGCAGCAAACTCCTGCAGCATCGAGTCCAGCAGACGGTACAGGTAGACCTCGATCTGTTCCCGGCTCATGGAGCGGTAAACGTTCAGCACCAGGGTCTTGTTTTGCTGTACTTCCATCATAATATTCAGGAATGCTTCGTGCCATGTATCAAATGTGCGGTGCCCCTCCATCACCTTGGCGGCATCCCGGGCCAGCACCCAATCCACCAGGTCGTAAATATCCTTGAAGTGATAGTAAAAGGTCATGCGATTGACACCGCAATCCTCCGTGATGTCATTGATCGTGATCTTATTCAGCGGTTTATGGAGAAGCAGTTTTTTAAGAGAGGCCTCCAATGCCCGCTTGGTCGTCTGAGCCACAAATATCATCCTTTCTGGGGCGGGGCGCGGCTCCCGCTGGCCATGATTCTTTTTTCCATGATACCGCACATTCTTTGCCGCATCAAGCGAAAAAAGGATCTTTTTTGTAAAATTTTTTCGGCATCCAGCGGCCCCTCCGGCAAAAAACCCGTGCAAAAATCCCCCTTCCCTCTTGGATTTTATGCCCCACTGTGGTTAAATAGTCGCAAGCGGGGCGCAAAACGCCCCGGTCATGCTATGAGGGAGGAACCAAGCCTATGTTTGAACAGATCGGTTTTCTGGGCTGCGGCAATATGGGCGGCGCCATCGCCCGGGCCGTCTGCCGGGCTGCTGCCCCCAGCAGCGTCTATCTGGCCAACCGCACCGCAGCCAAGGCACAGGCCCTGGCCGCACAGCTGGGCTGCCGCACGGCAGACAACCGCCAGGTCGCGGCGGACTGCCAGCTGATTTTTCTGGCGGTAAAGCCCCAAATGATGGAACAGCTTTTGCAGTCTTTGCAGCCAGTATTTGCTGCACGGCAGGACCGCTTTGTGCTGTGCACCATGGCAGCAGGGCTTTCCATCGCCCGTATCCGGCAGATGGCCGGCGGGGACTGGCCGGTGATCCGCATCATGCCCAACACTCCCGCCGCTGTGGGTGCCGGTATGATCCAATATTGTGCCGAAGGCATCACCGAGGCCGAACAGGCGGAATTCTGCCGGGTCATGGCACCCGCAGGCCGTTTGGACCCTCTGCCGGAGAATCTGATCGATGCAGCCAGCTGTGTGTCCGGCTGCGGCCCGGCCTGGGTCTATCAGATGATCGAGGCGCTGGCTGACGGGGGCGTGGCCTGCGGACTGCCCCGGGCAAAAGCCCAGGAATATGCCGCCCAGATGGTGCTGGGCAGTGCCCAGATGGTGCTGGAAAGCGGCAGCCACCCCGGTGCATTGAAGGATGCCGTATGCAGCCCCGGCGGCAGTACGATCCAGGGTGTGCGTGTGCTGGAACAGCATGGGATGCGGGGCGCTGTGATGGACGCTGTGATCGCCGCATTTGATAAAACGAAGGAAATGGGAAAGGGTTGAAAACGCAATGCGTATTGTTGTAAAAGTAGGCACCTCTACCCTGGCCTATCCCACCGGACGGATGAACATCCGCCATACGGAAGGGCTGGTAAAGGTGCTGAGCGATCTGAAAAACGCCGGACATGAGGTGATCCTGGTCTCCTCTGGCGCCATTGGCATGGGCGTCGGGAAACTGTCTCTGCCTGCACGCCCTACCGACATGGCCTCCAAGCAAGCCTGCGCCGCTGTGGGGCAGTGCGAGCTGATGTACACCTACGACCGTCTGTTCAACGCCTACAATCACACTGTGGCGCAGATCCTGCTTACAGGTGTGGACGTAGAGCACAACAGCCGCCGGGTCAATTTTGAGAACACGCTGCACCGCCTGCTGGAGCTGGGGGCGCTGCCCATCATCAATGAGAACGACTCGGTCGCCACCGATGAGATTACCTCCATCGGCGACAACGACACCCTGGCAGCCATCGTGACCTGCTGCGCCCGTGCTGACCTTTTGGTACTGCTGAGCGATATCGACGGGCTTTATACCGCAAACCCCCATACCCACCCGGAAGCACAGCTGATCCCGCTGGTCGAGCAGATCACTCCGGAGATCCTGGCACTGGCCGATGGCGCCGGTTCGGCCCTGGGCACCGGCGGCATGGCCACCAAGCTCCGGGCTGCCCAGATGGTCACATCCAAAGGGGCCGATATGGTCATTGCCAATGGCGCTGACCCGCGGGTGCTGTACGACATTGCAGAGGGCCGCAGCGCCGGCACCCGGTTTGCAGGCCGCCAAAAGAAGGAGGGCTGATCTATGACCACCCTAGAGATCCTATCTGCCGCCCGGTCCGCCAAACGCGCGGTGGCTTTAGCGGACAGCGAGACCCGCCGCCGGGCGCTGCTGGGCATGGCCGATGCCCTGTGCCAGGAGGAGAACCTGGCCGCCATCCTTGCCGCCAATGCCGCCGACATGGAAGCCGCCCGGGGGCAGATCACCGATGTGATGCTGGACCGCCTTTCCCTGACGACCCAGCGTGTACAGGCTATGGCCAGCGGCATCCGGGAAGTGGCCGCCCTGCCCGACCCGGTGGGCCAGGTCCTGCGCCGGGTCGAACGCCCCAACGGCTTGGTGATCGAAAAGACCGCCGTCCCCATGGGTGTAGTGGCCATCATCTACGAGAGCCGCCCCAATGTGACCAGCGATGCTGCGGCTTTGGCGCTGAAAAGCGGCAATGCCTGTGTGCTGCGCTGCGGCAAGGAAGCCTGGCGTTCGGCCCATGCCATCGTTCAGGCACTGCGGCAGGGTGTGCGGGCCAGCGGCCTGCCGGAGACAGCGGTCTGCCTGGTGGAGGATACCACCCACGCCTCTGCAAACACCCTGATGACCGCTGTGGGCTATGTGGATCTGCTGATCCCCCGTGGCGGCGCCGGATTGATCCGGGCTTGTGTGGAAAATGCCAAGGTCCCCTGCATCCAGACCGGTACCGGCATCTGTCATATCTTTGTGGACGAAAGTGCCGATCTGGACCGCGCCCTGGACATCATCGAGAATGCCAAGGCCAGCCGCCCCAGCGTCTGCAATGCAGAGGAGGTCTGCCTGGTACACCAGGCCATTGCCCCCTTGTTCCTGCCCCGCCTGGCCCAGAGACTGGGTGCGGACCGCATCGCCCAAGGACTGCCCCCCGTACAGCTGCGGCTGGATGAACGCGCCGCCGGGATCATCCCCGGTGTACCGGCCAATGAGAAGGATTTTGACACGGAATTTCTGGATTATATCCTGGCTGTCAAGGTGGTGGACACCGTCCAGCAGGCCATAGAGCATATCGCTCTGCACTCCACCGGTCACAGTGAATCCATCCTGACCCAGGACGAAAGCCATGCCGCACTGTTTACTGCAGCGGTGGACAGCGCCGCCGTGTACGTGAACTGCTCCACCCGCTTTACCGACGGCGGTGAGTTTGGTCTGGGCTGCGAGATGGGCATCTCCACCCAGAAGCTCCACGCCCGTGGTCCCATGGGGCTGGAGGAGTTGTGCAGCTATAAATACATCATCCATGGCAGCGGACAGATCCGCTGAGCCTGTCTGAACCGCAAAAAAAGTCTCTCTGTGAGCCAGAACCGGCTTGCAGAGAGACTTTTTGTCTTGTGGGTATCCTTTAATGCGGCAAAGGGTCATTCCCGGGGGGAAGGGCCCGGCCAGTACTTCCAGGATTCCAGGATCGCAGACTTGACCGCCTTTTTGACGACCCGGTACAGGATATAAAAGGACAATGCTGTCATCCCCAGATAGGCCAGGGTCAGCCACAGAGAGTACAACATACCGCGCCACACTCCTTTTGCGGTCAGGCCCCCGGCACCAGCAGGCGGCGGGGCTCCTCCAGTATCTGGACCGCAGGGTCCAGCTGATTGGCCGCCAGCATCTGACCCGGAGATACATGGTAATGCCGGGCAATATCAAACAGCGCCTCGCCGGTCTGAGCATAATAGATGCGCAGAGAGATCTCCGGGTCTGCGGGTGCCAGTGGCTCCCCCAGCTCAATGGCACCCACACAGGTCTGGGTGCTGCGGCTGAGCACTGCCCCCTCCGCATGGACCGTTACCGACACCTCCAACGTGCCCCCGGCGCAGCTGCATTGCAGATTTTCTGCCGAGAGCCAACATTCCGGATAGAACTCACTGTCCGGCGGCGCAGCCAGCTCCAACGGCAGCGACAGGTCCATGGTTTTATCGTAGCTTTCCAGCTCACCCAGGCTATTCTCCGCAAATGCCGTTGCGGTGACCTTGGCAGTGAGGGCATACCCCTCCCCCTGACTGCTTACCTGGACCGGGCTAAACGAAGCAAAACAGGCCAGGATCTTTGCCCCGGCATCCGGCAAAGGCCCGGAACCGCTGACCACGGCACTCTGTTCCAGCAGACACGCAAGCCCCTCCACCGGCACAGTCTGGGGGGTCAGGCTGGCTTCATATTTTGTAGAAAAGGCATCTGCGGTGCATTGCAGCTGAAAACTGCGCCAGGCCCGGAGATGCAGCATAGCGGTAGCCGTCAGGCTGGTCGCCTCGCCCTCCCCTTGTGCCAGGGTGAACCCCACCGGCTCCACCACACACAAGCACCGACATTCCTCCGTAAGGCCCTCCACATCCAGCACCTGATTGAAGGGCAGGGTCACTGCCTGGCTTTGCAGGCCAGGCTCGCCTTCTGCCCGCCAAGCGCACTGGGCTTGCAGCTCCCCTTTGATCACAGCTTTGCCTGCCAGCAGCTTGACCTCCCGCACGGCAGCGGTCCCGCTGATATCCAAAATGGCTTCCGGGGGCCGGGGAAAGGTCAGCTCCCCCTCTGCGGTGAGGAGCTTTTCCTGCACGGCCACGCTCCTGACGCCGGACAGCGTACACATCCGCTGCTCCACCCCGCCATCTGACAGCGCTGTGATCACCTCGGTCTTGACCTGCGCCCGCACCGACGCCACCAGTCCAAAGGCGCCCCTGACCTCGATGCGGCGGGGGTTGACCACCCGGCAGTTCAGATATTCGGTCGCCCCTTCCACGACCGCCGTCCAGGCTGTAAAATCAAATACCGGCAGTTCCAGGGATTTTTCAAAGGGGAGCTTTTGCTCGGTCTGGCACAGACCCGCCCCCTCCTCCCCTTGGTAATAGACGATACAGCGCAGGTACCCCTCCAAGCTCAGCCGCCCGGGCTGTAATTGTTTTTGCAGCACCACCGGCTTTGCAAAACATTTTACCAATTTGAACACCGGTGGCAGGTAGTCCGAGATCAGGATCTCGGTCTCCAGCGGCAGCTCCGCCTTGACGGTACAGCTGCCCCCTGCCGCCGGCAGTGCGTCCCGGAAGATCTTTAGTTCCATAAATGTACGCTCCTTTCCTGTCCGCTTACCCTCTACTTTATTCCTGCTGCGCACACATTAGAACAAAAAGCCGCCCCGGCTCTGCTGTACTGCAAAGCCGGGGCGGCGCTCCGGATCGTTTTACTTCTTTTGGATGCCGAAGATCCAGCGCAAAACTCCGCACAGACATTTCGGGCTTTTGATCACAACGACCTGCATCCCACTCACCCTTTCCCTTGTTCTACCCCCATTATAGCGGCAGAACGCAAAAAGGTGCAGCTTACTCGTTATCCGGGAGAGTTTCCACCACCAGCAGCGCACCCGTGCGCACCGAGATGGTGATGCAGTCGGAGCCGGGGGCATACTCATTGCTGACCCCCAAAGGGTAATCCATCGTAAGGACTGCATCGGTCAGCTCATAGAAAGAGCCACGCTCATACACTCCTTCGGCACGGCCTTCCAGCGGGAATACCGAAAGGTAGAAAAACGCTTCCTTCGGATAGCGGCGGGTCTGGCCCGGCAGCACATAGGTGATGCGGCTGCGCTCGTTTTGCAAAGTAGCCCGCAGGCCCCGTTTTTCCAGCCCCAGGCCGGTGCCCAGGTTTGCAAAGGTGTGCTCCACCCTGCGTCCCCCAAGGCCGCCCAACAGCAGCACCTCGTCAAAGCCTTTTTCGGCTGCAAGGCGGGCAGCGTATTCCGTGTCGGTATCGTCCTTGACATGCGGAAGCACCACCACCTCCCCCGTCTGCGGCGGACAAGGCGCCGAGTCGAAATCGCCCACAATGATATCCGGGCGGCGGCCCAGCCGGGCACAGTTCTGATACCCAGCATCGCAGGCAATGATAAAGTCATCGGCACGAAGCAGTCCAGCCAGCTCCGGCGGAACCGGACAGGCCGAAAGGATCACACAACGGGACATCCTTTTCCTCCTTACATCATTGGTCTGCGCTGCCAGTCTTTGACGTCCTTGACCTCATCATACATAGCGCAGTAACTGGCGTACCGGCTGGGGGAAAGCTCCCCTGCCTCCACAGCAGCCCGGACCGCACAGCCTTTTTCGCTGCGGTGAGAGCAGCCTGTAAACTGGCACTTGCCCAAATATGGCCCAAACTCCGGAAACACCTGCTCCAGATTTTCCTTCGGGATAAAGCCAGCCCGGCCAGCCTCCAGGCTGGCAAAGCCCGGCGTGTCTGCAATGCGGCCTCCAAAGGCCTCAAAGATGGTCACTTCCCGGGTGGTATGGCGGCCACGGCCTAATTTTTGGCTGATCTCGCCCGTCTGCTGCGCCAGCTCCGGCACAAGGGCGTTCAGCAAAGTAGACTTGCCCACGCCCGAGTTGCCGCAAAAGGCGCACAGACGCCCGCTGATCCAGGTTTTCAGTTCCTCCAGCCCTGCGCCGGTGGCATAGTCCACACAGATCACCGGCAGCGTCGAATGTGCGTAGGCCTGCTGCAAAAAGGCAGTCTCGGACAGATCGCCTTTGGTGCAGACGATCACCGGCTGCACCCCCTTATCCACTGTGATAGCGGACAGCTTATCCAGCACCAGCGTACTGGGGGTGGGCTGGGTCGTGCTGGCCACCAGGAACAGCACATCCAGATTTGCCACCGGCGGACGGACAAAGACATTTTTTCGCGGAGCAATGGCAGCGATCACCGCTGCGCCATTCTCCATCTCCAACGTCACTTCATCTCCCGCCACAGGGGTGATCTTCTGCTTGCGGAACAGGCCCCGGGGCTTACATTCCACCACGCCATCCGGCGTGCGGACGTAGTAAAAGCCGCCGATGCCCTTGAGGATATATCCGTTCATGCTGTTCCCCCTGTCAGCCTACCAGCGAAGCCCACCAGTCGCTGAGACTGGGGGTACTGGACGGCTGTTCGCTTTCAGACCCTGCCGGGGAGGAAGATGCCCCGCCGCCGAACAGACCGCTCCACCAATCCTCCGGCGTAGTGGGGACTTCCGGTTCCGGTGCAGGCTCCGGCCCGGCACTGACCACCACATTGATCCGGCTGTTCAGCTTTACCGATGCGCCGGCTTCCGGGCTTTGGCTGAGCACGGTGCCCGGAGGCGTATCGCTGTACTGTTCGGTCTGGCTGCCCAGGCCCAGGCGGTTCTGCACCAGCAGGGTGCGGGCATCGTTGACATCCATGCCCTCCAGGGCAGGCACACGGGTGCTGGTATTTACCTGCGGACGGCTGACATACACAATGACCGTCGTGCCCGCTGCCACCTGGCTGCCCGCTGCAGGCTCGGTGCGGATGACCGACCCCGTGGCCACCGAAGGCTCCACTGCCTGGGTGACCAGCACCGAGACGCCCTGCTCCCGCAGCAGACGCTCTGCATCGGTCTGCAGATAGTTGGCAAGGTCCGGCACCGTGATATATTTTGTGCCAAGGCTGACCGTCAGGGTGATGGTCTGCCCCTCCCGCACGGTACGGCCGGACACCGGCGACTGGCGGTAGACGTAGCCCGCTGCATAGTCGTTATTATACTCCTCTTCCCACTGGATAAGGATCTGTCCGCTGGTGACCTGGGGCTGGGCATTCACCTCGTCCCGGGTCATCCCCAGGTAGTCGCCCAGGGTAACATCGGTCTTTTCGTTCATCAGGTTGCTGGAGTCCTGCAGGATGCTCCAGCACATGGCGCCGCAGGCCAGGGCAAAGGCCACTGTAATGCCCAGCAGCACGGGCAGAAAAACAGAGCGGCGCTTTTTAGCGGGCTTTTTCTGCCGGCGGGCCGAGCTGGTATCCGGCTGGCGGCGGTCTCTTTTTTGTTCCATGGGCTTTTGTACCTCCTTTGCAGGAGCCTGTTCTGGCTGATAAACATAATGGAAGGTGATGGACGGGTCATGGACATAGCGGTCCAATGCGTCCAGCATCTCCCCTGCATTGGCATAGCGGTTGACCGGATTTTTGGCCATAGCCCGCTCGGTGATCTCCACCAGGCCCAGCGGGGTCTGCGGAGCGATCTCCCGCAGGGAGCGCGGCTTTTCGGAGATCTGCTGCAAGGCCACATCCACTGCATCCTTTGCGTCAAAGGGCAGCTGACCGGAGAGCATCTCATACATCATCACGCCCACCGAATACAGGTCGCTGGTGCAGTCGGTCTCCTCTCCTTTCGCCTGCTCCGGGCTGATGTAGTGTACACTGCCCATCGCTTTGCCGCCATTGAGCTGGTTTTCGGCCCGGGAGATGCGTGCAATGCCAAAGTCCATCATCCGCAGCTGGCCATTATCCAGCAGCATGATATTCTGGGGCTTGATGTCCCGGTGGACGATGCCGTTGCGGTGGGCATGCTCCAGCGCCTTGAGGATCTGGGAGATGAAATGCACCGTCTCCCGGCTGGTCAGTTTGCCCCCACGCTGGTTCAGGTACTGGCGCAGGGTCATGCCGTCCACATATTCCATTACGATGTACTGCAGCTGGTCTGTGACCGATACATCGTACACTTTTACGATATTGGGGTGATTCAAAAGCGAAATAGCCTTGGACTCGTTCTGGAACCGGCGCACCAGATCCGGGTCGTGCATCAGCTCCGAGCGCAGCACCTTGACCGCTACGACGGTACCCTGGGGCACCGGGCCGCCGGGAGCCACTGCCACTGCTTTATAGACATTGGCCATACCGCCGGTGCCGATCATCTCCTGCACCTGGTACAGTCCATCCAGTGTTTTACCGATCAGATCCATAGGCATCCTCCATCGGCTCTGTATCCATCAGCAGCGCGGTGATATTGTCCGTGCCGCCGGCGGCATTTGCCGCTTCGATCAGGCGATCCGGCAGTTCATAAAAGATCTGACGGCCCGCCAGCAACTTTTCCAGCGCAGGCTGCGGCACAAGGTTGGTCAGCCCATCGGAGCACAGCAGCAGCCGATCCCCCGGATGGAGCGTCAGGGACGTTGTGTCCGGATCCAGGCGGTAATCCACCCCAAGTGCCCGGGTGATGATGTTCTTTTGGGGGTGATGCTCTGCCTCTTCCGGGGTGATGGTACCGCAGTCCACCAGCTCCTGCACATAGGAATGGTCATGGGTCAGCTGGGTCAGCCTGCCCTCCCGGTACAGATACGCCCGGGAGTCCCCTGCATGGCAAAGGAATGCACGGCCGCCCCGCACCAAGGCACAGACTGCGGTGGTGCCCATACCGGCCAGCGCTTCCTCCTGCGATGCACGCTGGAACACCTGGCGGTTGGCCTCCACCATTGCCCGGCGGAGAAACGCCTCCTCCTCTCCGGGCATACACTGACTGTACTGCTGCTGAAAGCTGCGCTCGATCATATCGCAGGCGCCATGGGAGGCCTCCCGGCCGCCCCGGGCACCGCCCATGCCATCGCACACCAGGCCCCAGGCTCCGCCGCCGGGAAGTTCCCCTGCGCGGAAATCATCCTGGTTATCCTGGCGCACCCGGCCTACATCGGTTTTTCCTGCAAGTTTCATAGGCTGTTTTCTGCCTCCCTTTTATGCCTTTCCCGTCATCTCGTCCCGGCGGAGCTGGCCGCAAGCGGCGCTGATCTCACTGCCCAGACGGCGGCGGACGGTGGCGTTGACCCCCAAGGTCTCCAACTTGTGCTGAAAACGGCGCACATTGGCTGCATCGGTGGCGGAATAGGGGCTGCCGTCCACCGGGTTGATGGGGATCAGGTTTACGTGGGCACCCATGCCCCGGATCAGGTCTGCCAGCTGTTTTGCACATTCATCCGAATCATTGACGCCCCGGACCATGGAATATTCAAAGCTGACCCGGCGGCCGGTGGTGTCCTGATAGCGGCGCACTGCCTTGATGAGCTGGTCCACCGGGTAGGCGTTGTTCACCGGCATCATGCCGCTGCGGATCTGGTCGTTGGGCGCGTGCAGGGATACCGACAAGGTAAGCTGCAATTTATGCTGCGCCAGCCGGTCGATCCCCGGCACCAGGCCGCAGGTGGACAGGCTGATATTCCGCATCCCGATATTGACCCCCTCCGGGGAGGAGATCAGATGCAGGAATTTCAGCACCTGGTCAAAGTTATCCAGCGGCTCGCCAATGCCCATCAGCACGATATGGGAGATGCGTTCCCCGATATCCCGCTGCGCTGTATAGATCTCGGAGCAGATCTCTCCCGCCTCCAGGTCGCGCACCCGGCCCGCCTGGGTGGATGCACAGAAGCGGCAGCCCATCCGGCAGCCCACCTGGGTGGATACGCAGACCGTATTGCCATAGTGGTAGCGCATGACCACCGTTTCGATGCAGTTGCCGTCCGCCATGCGCAGGAGGTACTTGACCGTACCATCCTTGGCCTCCTGGCGGCGCTGGATCTGGGGGGCGGCGATATAATATGCCTGCCCCAGCTTTTCCAGCAGGGCTTTGGGCTGGTCCGTCATCGCAGAAAAATCCGTCACTAGCTTTTGGTGCAGCCAGTGGAAGATCTGCTTTGCCCGGAAAGCGGGCTGTCCCAGCTCCTTGAGCACTGCGCCCAGCTCCTCCAGCGTCAGGGAGGATATGCAGCGTTTTTGTTCCATAGCGTTCTCCTCAATCTATCATCAGAACCCCAGGGTCAGCAGGGGCTTTTCTGCATTGCGCAGATGAAAAAGCCGTCCATGCCGGTCTCCGTGGGGATCGAAAGCATGCCATACGGTGTGCAGCGCATCCCCTGCGGCATTGCCGGCGACGGCGATGCCAGCGTAAACTCCGGATGCCGCTGCAGGAAAGCCTGGATCTGCTGCTGATTCTCCGCCGGATGGATCGTACAGGTGGAGTAGACCAGACGTCCCCCCGGCTTCAAAAGCCCTGCGGCGGCATCCAGGATCGATGCCTGGGTGGCCAGCAGCTGGGCATAGCGTGCCTTGTCCAGCGCTTTATAGCGGATATCCGGCTTTTTGGCCAGGATCCCCAGCCCGCTGCACGGCACATCGGTCAGGATGCAGTCTGCCATCGGCAGGTCCGGTGCGGGGTGGGCGGCATCGTTGCAGCGGGTCTCCACGCAGGCAAACCCCATGCGCTGCACAGCGGTGCGGATAAGTCCCACCCGATTCTCGGTGACATCGCAGCTTACCAGCCGGCCGGTGTCCTGCATCTGCTCGGCCAGCAGCAGAGTTTTGCCGCCTGGGGCAGCACAGAGGTCCAGCACCGTTTGGCCCGGTGCGGCCTCCACACACAGAGCTGCCAGCTGGCTGGCCTGGCCCTCTACATGGTAATACCCCTGCCGGAACAACTCTTTATCCGCCGGGCTGCCCTCAAAACGAGCCAACACACTGCCCTCCACAAAGCCGGGATGCACATCCTGCACGCCCAGTTCTTCCAGCAAAGAGCAGAGTTTTTCCGGCGTTGCTTTCAGCGGGTTTGCCCGCAGGCTGGTCAAGCCCCCATCAGCAGGCTGGGTCAGGATGCCCAGCGCCTCGTCCGGATAGTAGGTATGCAGCACCTGTGCCACATCCCGCCCGGCAGAGCCCAGCACCATCAGCTGCTCACAGGCATCTGCAAAGCTGGCGCCGGACAGATCATAGGCGCAGGCACGGCGCAGCACGGCATTTACAAGGCCGGATGCGCTGGATTTTTTGAAGCTCCGGGTCAGTTTGACCGCCTCATTGACCGCAGCGGAGACTGGGACCTGCATATAGCGGGCCTGGGCCAGAGCGGAGCGCAGGATCTCCCGCACCGGCGGATCAAGCCGGGCAAGCCCTTTGGGAAGAAACTGTTCCAGGATATAATCCAGCGTTCCACGGTGCTCCAGCACGGTATAGAAGATGGCGCTGGCAAAGGCTTTATCCCGGCCGTCCAGTTTTTGGCGCCGAAGCTCTGCGTCCAGGATCAGGTTGGAGAAGCCGTCCTGCTCCTGCCGGATCAATGCGGACACTGCCGCTGCTCGGGGACTGGCACCCATCACAGCGCCTCCCCTGCTTTGAGCCGCAGACCGGCCGCAAAGGCGCTGCCGTCCATGGGCTTCGAGCCTTCCGGCACCACCCGCAGCAGCTCCACAGCGTCCTCGGCACAGGCAACGGTCAGCGGCTTTACCGCCAGGACCGTACCAGGGGCCTGCCCTGCACTGGGGACCACACGGCAGGACAGCACCTTGACCTTTTTGCCGCTGGAGGCTGCAAACCAGGCCACCGGCCAGGGGTTCATACCGCGGACCCAGTTATGGATATGCGCAGCAGACTGGTCAAACGTGAACTGTGCCATCTCTTTGGTGAGCATGGGGGCCAAACTGGGCTCCCCCTGCTGCGGAACCGCCTGCAGGCTGCCCTGGGCAATGGCGGGCAGCGTCTCGCACAGCACCCGTGCACCCACAGCCGCCACCCGGTCAAACAGCTCGCCGCTGGTCTCTTCCGGGTCGATGGCGATCTTTTCACAGCTGAGCACCGCGCCGGTGTCCAGCCCCTCGTCCATCTGCATAATGGAGACGCCGGTCTCTGCATCTCCGTTCAGCACCGACCACTGCACCGGTGCGCTGCCCCGGTAATTCGGCAGCAGCGAAACGTGCAGGTTGATGCAGCCATGGGGCGGGATCTGCAGCACCGAAGCAGGCAGGATGCAGCCATAGGCCACCACCACGATGATCTCCGGCGCAAGAGCACGGATCGTATCGTCCTCTGCGCCGCCCCGCAGGGTGCGGGGCTGAAAGACCGGAGTACCGTGGGCCAGCGCCACCTGCTTGACCGGCGGAGCGGTGAGCACCTGTTTACGGCCCACCGGCTTATCCCGCCGGGTGTACACGCCGCAGATCTCGTGCCCAGCGGCATACAGAGCCTCCAGGCACTGGGCGGCGATATCCGGCGTGCCCATGAACAAAACTCTCATTTACTGCTTCCCTTTCCCCTGGGCTGCCTCAGCACGGCCCTCATCGGTGTCCTCATAGAAAAACTCGCTGGACTCCATGATGGTCACACCGTCCAGGTGGTCGTTCTCGTGCTGGATGCAGCGGCCCAACAGACCGTCGGCCTCCAGCTCAAACCAGTTGCCATTGCGGTCCTGGGCGCGGACCTTGACCGCCGCAGGGCGGGTCACGGCGCCATTGTGTCCCGGGAAGGACAGGCAGCCCTCGTAAGCGGTCTCCTCATCCTCGGACACAGCCAGGATCTCGGGGTTGACAAAGTCGATGAACTTATACTCGTAATCTGCCGGGATCTCCTCCGGCGCATCGGTGGTATCCCACACCACGAACAGGCGGCGCAGCATACCGACCTGGGGGCCAGCCAGACCCACGCCGTCGGCATGGATCATGGTCTCCCGCATATCGTCCAGCAGCTGTGCCAGACGGTCATCAAAGGAAGTTACCGGGCGGCAGACCTTGTTCAGGATCGGATCGCCCTCTTTTACGATAGTACGGATAGCCATTGCAGTTTTACCTCCTAAAATTCAAATATCCCCATCTGCGTGCAGATCCACGGTCACGGTCGCCTTTGCAGGCAGTTTTTCCTGCTCATATGCAGCCAGTGCGGCCCGCATCAGGTCCCGGAACGCGCGATCATTGCGGCACTTAAGGGTCAGTTTATAGCGATAAGTCTCGTTGATCTTCAAGATCCCCGCCGGGGTCGGCCCCAGCACCCGCAGGGGCAGCCCCGGCCTTTGCGCTGCCAGCTTTGCCAGCAGCACGGCAAACCGGGCGGCGGCGGCGCCCACCTGCGCTTCCTGTCCGCCGGCAAAGCCCACTACACACACCGAACAGAAAGGCGGATACAGCCCCAGACGGCGGTAGGCGATCTCCTGTTCAAAAAAAGCGTCGTAGTCCTGGGCAGCGGCCAAGGACAGCACCGGGTTTGAGGGGTCGGTGGTCTGGATCAGGGCAAAACCAGGGTCAGAAGCCCGGCCGCTGCGGCCCACCACCTGGGTGATCAGGCTGAACACCCGCTCGTAGGCGCGGAACCCCTGGGCAAACAACAGCGAATCCACACCCAGCACCCCTACCAGCGTGACCGCCTCAAAATCCAGCCCCTTTGCCACCATCTGGGTGCCCACCATGATATCATACTCATGCCGGGCAAAGCGGGCCAGCAATTTTTCGTGGGCATCCTTCGCGGCGGTGGAATCCTGATCCATGCGCAGGATGCGGGCCTGGGGGAACAGCTCTGCCAGCTCCTCCTCCGCTTTTTGGGTGCCGAAGCCCCGGTATTGCAGCTTGCCGCCGCAGGCGGGGCAGCGCTGCGGCGGGGGTTCCATCTGGCTGCCGCAATAGTGGCACAGCAGCCGGCGGGCGGCCTTGTGGTATACCATCGGGACGCTGCATTTGCTGCATTTCAGCACCTCCCGGCAGTCCTCGCACTGTGCGACGGTCTGGTAGCCCCGGCGGTTCAAAAGCAGGATGGTCTGTTTTTCTTCCTCCAGGTTTTTTCGGATCGCATCTTCCAGTGCCAGGCTGATCTCCCGAGGGTTGCCCCCGGCCAGCTCTGCCCGCATATCCACCATCCGCACACGGGGCAGCGGATTGCCGCCATAACGCTGGGTCAGCCGCACCAACTGGATGCGCCCTTGCTGGGCTGCATAAAAGGTCTCGGTGCTGGGGGTAGCACTGGCCAGCAGCAGCAGCGCTCCGCTGGAGGCCGCCCGGCGGCGGGCCACCTCATGGGCCGAGTACCGGGGGGCGGACTCTGAGCGATAGGTGTGCTCCTGCTCCTCATCGATAATGATAAGGCCCAGATCTTCCAGCGGAGAAAACACTGCGCTGCGGGTCCCCACCACGATATCTGCACCGCCATCCTGGATCATCTGCCATTGCAGCAGCCGTTCGGTGTGGTTGAGCGCAGAGTGCTGCACCGCCACCCGGCTGCCAAAGCGGGATTTCAGCCGCAGGATCATTTGAGGGGTAAGGCTGATCTCCGGCACCAGGACCAAAGCCCGGCGCCCCAGCTCCAGGCAGCGCTGGATCAGCTGGATAAACACCAGGGTCTTTCCGCTGCCGGTGACTCCATACAGCAGCGCCGCATGGGGGTCATGGTCCTCCAGAGAGGGGCGCAGCGCCTCATAAGCAAGCTGCTGCTCCGCCGTCAGCGCCAGCGGCCGGTTCTGCAAAGGGATGTCCCCATACAGGTCCAAAGAGCGGTTGACCTTGCGGCACTCCAGCACGCCTTTGGCGCACAGGTTGTCCAGTACCGCCCGGCTCACGCCCCTCTCTTCCAGCTCTGTAAGAGTACGCTCGCCCCCGCTGAGCAGGGTCACCGCCGCCATCTGTTTGGCGGTAGGTTTAGGCTTTTGGGGCAGACTGCCGGTGAGACGGTAGGAATTTTCCGTATGGCGGACCAGCTGTTTTTGCAGCACCGGGGTCACACCGTCTGCCGCCACCGTAGGCTTATACTGCGCCCCATAGGGGATCACCGCCTTGACCGCCTCGTAATAGGTGCAGAAAGTGCGTTCCTTCAAAAAATGCACCAAAGCCAGCAGCTCCGGGGTCAAGCAGGCGGAAGCGGGCGCCACGTCAAACAGGCACTTGAGTTTTGCATTCTCCGGCTCCGCATCACAGGCCAGCACCACCCCCATCCGGGCGCGGCTGCCCCGGCCAAAGGGGACCAATACCATGCTGCCCAGCCGCACAGCATCCTGCTGCTCCGGCAAGACCGCATACGTATACAGTTTATCGAAATGAAAGGTCGCATTGCTGACCGCGACCCCCACCGTTTTGGGCATTTACTGCTCCTTGCTGTCCAGGCCAGCCAGGGTGCGCATCATGGCATACAGCCCGGCGGCACATTCATCCACGTCATGGTTCACCAGGTTCTGATCGAACTGGTCCTTCTGGGCCAGCTCGTTCATTGCCTCGTTCAGGCGGCGCTGCACGCTGGCCTCATCCTCGGTGCCGCGGCCGCGCAGGCGCTGCTCCAGCTCCTGAATGGAGGGCGGCAGCAGAAAAATGGTGTTGGCGCCAGGGTACAGCCGCTTGATGTTGGCCGCACCGTGTACGTCGATGACCAGCACCACCATGCGGCCCGCTTCCAGGTGACGGTTCACCTCGGAACGCAGGGTGCCATAGTAGTTCTGGTTATAGTAGTTGTGCTCCACGATCTGATCTTCCGCCAGCAGCTGACGGAACTTCTCCTGGGTGCAGTAGTAATAATCCACCCCTTCCTGCTCACCGGGACGGGGGGCGCGGGTGGTAGCGGAGACGGTCTTTGCGATCTCCGGATGTGCATCACGCAGCTTTTTTACGACACTGTCCTTGCCGACGCCGGACGGACCGGACACGACAAACAGAAATTTCTCATTCTCCATGGGATTCTTCCTCCTCTGATGGTCTGCCTTCGGGCTGGCCTGCTGCCCGGCTGGCCACCGTTTCCGGGGTCAGCGCCGACAGCACCACATGATCTGAGTCCATGACCAGAACGGCCCGGGTACTGCGCCCATAGGATGCATCGATCAGCATCCCACGCTCCCGCGCCTCCTTGACCAGGCGCTTGACTGGTGCGGAATCCGGGCTGACCACCGCCACCAAACGGGCGGCGCTGATCATATTGCCAAAACCGATATTGACAAGTTTCATCTTCTGCCTCCCGGCGGTATCACTCCAGGTTCTGGATCTGCTCCCGGATCTTTTCGATCTCGGCTTTCATATCCACCACGATACGGGTGATGTCCAGGTCCTGGCACTTAGAGCCAATGGTGTTGGTCTCCCGGTTCAGCTCCTGGGTAAGGAAATCCAGTTTACGGCCCACCGGCTCATCCAGAGACAGGATCTCCCGATACTGGGCAATGTGGCTGCGCAGACGAACGGTCTCCTCGTCCACAGCGGTCTTGTCCGCAAAGATCGCCGCCTCGGTCAGCACCCGTGCATCATCCAGCTCCCGGTCCTCCAGAATGACACGGAGCTTCTCGTACAGGCGGGCGGTATAGTTTTCTACACGGCCAGCGCTCAGGCTCTCTACACGGCCCACGCACTGCTCCAGGAAGGCAAGGCGGCTCTCGATATCCGCCTTCATCTTCTCCCCTTCTGCTGCGCGCATCGCCACAAAGCGATCCAGCGCCTGGGCTGTAACGGCGGAAACATCCTCCCACAGCTGTTCCTCATCCACATCCGCATGATGGGTGGACAGCACCTCCGGAAAACGAGAAACGAGGCCCGCACTGACATCGTTGCGCATCCCGAGCGTCTGGGACATCTGTTCCAGCGCCTGCTGATAGCTGCGGGCCAGTTCCAGATTGACTGCGACCACGGTATCTGCGGCGTCTACTTCCTGCATTGTGAGGGACAGCTCCACCTTGCCCCGGGAGATGCGCTGGTTCAGCTGCTTTTTCAGGCGGCTGTCCAGATAGTTGCAGGTGCGGGGAATCCGGGAGGAGTACTCAAAGTAACGGGAGTTTACGCTGCGCAGCTCCACCGTGATCTCACGGCCATTGCGCACCGCAGTGCCCCGGCCAAAACCGGTCATGCTCAAAATCATCTGCTGCACTCTTCTTCCTTATCGTTGGATTTTTTCAGTGTAGGTATCTGTTGCGGGCTCGACCGCCCATATTATGATACATACTCTTTTATTTTACTATGGCAGGGCGTGTTTTGCAAGCAAACAAGGCAAAAAACACAGGTCGCACACAAAGGCAGTCCCCTCAGATCCAGACAATTTTGACTATCTGCGGACAAAAAAGCCGCTTATCCCAGCCGAGCGTCCGCCCTCCCCTGTCCGCCAGAGAAACACCCCTATTGGATATAAAATGCCCCCCGTGGAGATTCCACAGGGGGCACAAGATCAAACTATACCCTTAGACCGGGTGAGACTTATTGGCAAAGTCTGCATGGGCAGCATCCACGCCCTGGAGCTTTGCATTGCGCTTATCGAAGAACTTGGGTGCGACCTGGGGGAACATTGCGTAGGTCAGCACGTCCTCCTCCTGGGTGGTCCACTTGGCAGCTTCTGCCTTCAGCTTATCCATCTCAGGTGCCAGCGTGTCTGCAAAACGGCAGGTGATGGGCTGCTCGTCGCCCAGGATCTTCTTGGTGAATTCCGGGCTGATGGGAGCGGGAGTACGGCCGTAGTCGCCATGGACCAGACCCTTGAACTCCTTGGTGACCATCTTGTAGCGCTCGCCCAGGATCACGTTGAACACAGCCTGGGTGCCCACGATCTGGCTGGTGGGGGTGACCAGCGGCGGATAGCCGGCATCCTCACGGACGCGGGGGATCTCGGCCAGCACTTCGTCCAGCTTATCCTCCTTGCCTGCGTCCTTAAGCTGCTTGAGCATGTTGGAGAACATGCCGCCGGGCACCTGGTACAGCAGGGTGTTGGCGTCCACGCCCAGAGACTTGGGGCTGATCTGGCCATTGGCAATGTACTTTTCACGCAGCTTTGCAAAGTATGCACGCACCACGTTCAGCTGGTTCAGATCCAGGCCGGTGTCGTAATCGGTGCCCTGCAGAGCAGCCACCAGGCTCTCGGTGGGCATATGGCTGGTGCCCAGGCTCAGGGGGCTCATAGCAGTATCAATGATATCTGCACCTGCCTCGATGCCCTTCAGGATGGACATGGAGGCCAGACCGGCGGTGTAGTGGCTGTGGATATCCACAGGGATGGAGACGGTCTCCTTCAGCTTCTTCACCAGCTCATAGCAGGTGTAGGGGGTCAGCAGGCCAGCCATATCCTTGATGCAGATGGAGTTTGCACCCATCTCCTCCAGGGTCTTGGCGTAGGAAGCGAAGTAGTCGTTGTTATGCACCGGGCTCAGGGTGTAGCTGATGCAGCCCTGGACATGAGCGCCCTCCTTGTTGGCAGCCTTGATGGCGGTCTGGAGGTTGCGGGCGTCGTTCAGTGCGTCAAAGATACGGATCACATCGATGCCGTTGGCGACAGACTTCTGCACAAAGTACTCCACCGCGTCATCTGCGTAGGGGCGGTAGCCCAGCATGTTCTGACCACGGAACAGCATCTGCAGCTTCTGGTGGGGCAGCTCCTTGCGCAGCACGCGCAGGCGGTCCCAGGGGTCCTCATCCAAAAAGCGGATGCAGCTATCGAAAGTAGCGCCGCCCCAGCACTCCACAGAGAAGTAGTTGATCTTGTCCATCTCAGGCAGGATCGGGCGCATCTCATCCAGGGTCATGCGGGTGGCCAGCAGAGACTGGTGGGCATCGCGCAGGACCACCTCGGTCACTTTGATCGGCTTTTTCGCCATGATTGTCACCTCTCTCTTAGTTCATGGAGACCAGCACGTCGCCGGAGTTGACCGTGTCGCCCTTGTTGACGTTGACGGATGCAACGGTGCCGTCCTGAGGAGCCAGGATCTCATTCTCCATCTTCATGGCCTCCAGGATCACCAGCACGTCGCCCGCCTTAACGGAAGCGCCCGCTGCCACCTTGACATCCAGGATGTTGCCGGGCATGGGAGCCTTGACCGAGACAGCGCCGGCAGCAGCAGGAGCAGCCGGGGCCTTGGGTGCAGCAGGAGCGGCCGGAGCCGGAGCAGCCGGAGCGGCAGGAGCAGCGGCCGGAGCGGCAGCCACGGGGGCAGCACCTGCTGCAGTCTCCTCCACGGAGACGCTGTAAGCAACGCCATTGACGGTAATGTTATAGTACTTCATCGAAGAACCCTCCTGAATCAGATCATCAGATGTAATCGTATACGGTCAAAATTACAGCGCCATGTTGCCGTGCTTCTTGGGCAGACGGGAGGCGCGCTTGTTGCTGAGGATCTCCAGTGCGGCTACGACACTGGCCCGGGCACCAGCGGCGTCGCAGGTCAGATCGGCTGCACCGGCAGCCACGGCGGCGGCAGCGCTGCACTGCTGGGCAGTGTACTCGGCAGCCTTCGCGTTGGTTGCGGCGATGATATTATCGGATGCGTCGATCTCGTCCTTATACAGGACAGAGACCGCTGCGCTGGGCTCCAGCGGGCTGACCAGGCAGCCCTCCACAGCAATGCGCAGGTCGGCGCAGGCCAGAGCGGTGTAGACCGGGCCCACAGCCTTGCCAGCCAGCAGGCAGATCTTGGTGGTGGTAGCGTCGGCATACGTAGCAGCCAGACGGGCAGCCTCGCGGATGCCGCCGGCAATGTCCTCGGAGCAGCTGGGTGCAAAGCCCTCAGCGTCCACAATGGTCAGCACCGGCACATTGAAGGCGTCGCACAGGCGGACAAAGCGGGAAGCCTTGGACACGCAGTTGTGGCACAGCTGGCCGCTGACGGCCACCACGCCCACAGCGCTGCCGCCGATGGTAGCAAAAGCGGTGTACACAGCCTTGCCAAAACCAGCATACAGCTCCACGGTGCTGTCCTTATCCACCACAGCTGCAACCGCCTTAGCGGGAGCAGTACCAGCAGCCAGCACGGTGGAGGGCTGCTCGAACTCGAACACAGCGGGACCGGTCAGGTTGTTGGCAGGCAGCAGACCCACGATGTGGGCAGCCGTCTCCGCAGCAGACTCGGCATCCTCTGCCAGGACAGAGGCCACGCCTGCCTTAGCGGCAGCCTCGGCGGTGCCAGCGGCAGCAGCCTTATCGCCCTTTGCGGCAGAGGTGAACGGCGGGGTGAAGAACAGCTCTGCGTCCTTTGCCACCACGCACACATCGGCGCTGGCAGCGTTCAGCGCACTGGTGCCGCCGCAAACGCCCAGCACCACTGCCACCTGCGGCACAACACCGGACACCTTTGCGATGGCAGCGTTCAGCTTGGAACCCGCAGTCAGCACATCCAGACCCTCGGCCAGCTTTGCACCCACCGAGTCATAGAAGGTGACCACCGGGCAGCCAGTCTGTGCAGCCAGCTCCAGCACCTTGATGTTGCGTTCAACGTCCTTGACGGCGACGGCCTCGCCGTTCTGGTACACGGCATAAGCCTGCTGGCCTGCCGCATAGCCGCTGGCCGCGCTCACCGCACCGTCCGCAAACAGCGTGGTGTACTGGCCGTCGTCAAAAAACTTGGCGAGAATTGCTCCTTTGTTGCTCTTTGAAGCCATGGTAAGACCTCCTGCTTGTCTAAAAAGCTTTCAAAATTGTCTCTATTATACTATGTTCTCCCTGGTTTCACAAGTACTATTCGACCATCTGCACCGACAAAACGTGCAGGCAGTCACTTCTTCTTATGGGTGCGGCGCACCGAGCCGCCTGCTGCCTGGGCAGCGCTGCGGGTCTGGGCACGGCCCTTTGCAGCGGCAGCCCGCAGACCGGATACCTCCTGCTTGGTCAGCTCCCGGTACTTGCCCGGAGCCAGCATCCCCAGCTTGACCACGCCTTCGGCGTTGCGCTTCAGGCGCACCACTTCCAGACCCACAGCCTCACACATGCGGCGGATCTCACGGTTTTTGCCCTCTTTCAGGGTCATTTCCATCACGGTACGGCCCGGCTCGTCCGACACCACATTGATGGCGCAGGGCAGGGTCTTGGTCCCATCATCCAGCACCACACCGGCGCTCAGACGCAGGATCTGGTTCTCATCTGCATGGGGCTGCACCGTGACCCGGTACAGCTTGGAAATGCCGCCGGACGGATGGGTGACCGCCTGGGCAAATGCGCCGTCGTTGGTCATCAGCAAAAGGCCCTCGCTGTCCTTATCCAGGCGGCCCACCGGGTAGAGCCGGGCGGGGATATCCGACACCAGGTCCATCACCGTTTTACGGCCCAGCTCATCGCTGGCAGTGGTGACATAGCCGCGGGGCTTATACAGTGCCAGGTAATAGAGCTTCTGCTCCTTTTGGATATAGATGCGCTCATCGTCCACATGCAGGATATCCCGGTTGGGGTCCATCTTGTCCCCCACTTTTACCGGGTGGCCATTGACCTTGACCCGCCCTTCGGCAATGATCTGCTCTGCTGCCCGGCGGGAGCACAGCCCCTGCTCGCTCATGATCTTCTGGATACGTTCTTCTGCCATAAAATCTCTCTCCTTTGTGCGCCTCCCGGCGCTCAAACCCCTGGTGCAAGGACCCGGGGTGCAAAATCAGTTCGTCTGTGCTGCCGGGGGCGTCTGCTCCGGCTGCTGCGGAGCAGCCTTACCCTCTGCGGGGGCAGCCTCCTCCTTTTTGACCGTTGCCAGGATCTTATCCACCAGCTCCGGCAGCATGGTCAGTGCCCGGTCCACCGAGTTGGACGCATTGGACAGCTGGATGGTACGCACGCAGCCATCCTTGACCACCAGAAATGCCACCGGCTGGATGTTGACTCCTGCGCCGGAACCGCCGCCGAACAGCTCCCGGTTGGCGGCGTTCTTGCCGTCAAAGTCCGTGCCGCCGGAAGCGAACCCAAAAGACACTTTGGACACCGGCAGGATCGTGGTGCCATCGGGGGTAGTGATCGCCTTGCCAATGATCGTATTGGAGTCCACCATCTGATGGATCTTGTCCATCGTAACGTCCATCAAACCTTGAATGGGATGCTCAGCCATAACAATCGGCCTCCTTTGATTCTCTGTTTTTCTTTGTGTAGAAAACCCGCCCCGTCAAAAACAGAGCGGAGAAAACAGCTTGCTCACTGGATATTGTACCATAGTTCAGAGGAAAACGTCCAGCACTTTTTCCCTCCACATCTCCATCAGCACCTGCACTGTGGTGATCACGATAAACAGGGCCTGGGCAGATACCCGGAACGACACGTGGTCCTGCACGGACGGCTCCGGCCCGCCAAAATCCGGCAGGATGCGAAACCGGTCAAATTGCAGGTAAAAGGTCCGGTCCAGCACGCCCAGCACCGGGTAAAGCCAGGCATTCAGGCGGCCATAGCTGCGGGCTGCCTCTGCGGGGTCCTCTCCGCGGACTCCCAGACAGACATCGATCTTTGTAAAACGCAGCGCCCCAAGCACAGCCCCCATGATCCGCCCGCAGCCCCGTGCCAGGGTGCAGACCACTTGCAGGGTCAGCTTTGCCTTTTGCTTTGGGGGGGTGGGTTCTTTTGGCTTAGCAGGCGCAGTTTTTTTGGCGGCACGCTCTTTGCGCTTGGCCCGCCAGGCCGCGAACCGGGCTTTCAGCTTCCCGCGCCAGCCGGTGGGCGGTGTCTGCGGAGCGGCAGGCTCCGGCTTTGGGTACTGGAACACCGGAAAGGTCAGCCCCATTGCTCCCGCCCGGACCGTAAGGGTCTCCCCCTCCCAGCAGACATCGGCACAGAAAGGGCAGAGCAGCAAAAACACGCCGACCGCCAACACAAGCAGCACCAGGATCAGCAGCAGCTTGCCCAAAAACAGCAGCACCGTGCCCAGTACAGCCAAAAATGCGCTCATGGTCTTCCCTCCTCTTCCTGCGGGTGCACGGGGGGCAGCTCCGCCAGGCTGGAAAGCCCAAAGGTGCGCAGAAATACATCGGTGGTCCGAAAACTGACCGGACGGCCCGGCAGATCCAGACGGCCTGCCTCCTCGATCAGCCCCTTATCCAGCAGACTGGCCACGCTGGAGGAGGAGTCCACCCCCCGCACCTGTTCAATGAACGCACGGGAGACCGGCTGATTGTAAGCGATCACGGTCAGCGTCTCCATCGCAGCCGGTCCCAGGGGCACCGCCTTGCGGGTGTCCAGCACCCGGCGCACCCACACAGCCTGCTGATTTTTAGAAGCCAGCTGCCAGCGGTCTTCCAGCTGCAAAAGACACAGTCCGCAGGACGGGCGGAGATAGCTGGCCTGCAGCTTCTCCAGTCCGGCTTCCACCGCTGCCTGGGGCTGACCCAGCGCCTGGGCCAGCTTGTCCGCCCCAATGGGTTCCCCGCAGGCAAAAAGCATGGCCTCTAAAGCGGCACTCAATTCAGTCTGGTTCATTCTCTCTCCCCTTTTCTGGTTTTGCCAGCCGGCCCCGGCGCAGCGTTACCGCTCCGCCGTCATCCAGCTGCACCCGGCCGCCCCGCACCAGCGCCAGCAGCGCCAGAAAGGTAGCGATGTTGGCACTGCGGGATTGCCGGGGCGTGAACAGCTGCCCCAGCCGGGCAGCCCCGCCCCCCACCAGCCGACGCAGGATATGGACCACCCGGCTGACCACCGAGACCTGCGGCGCTGCCACCACCGGCTCGAATTGCTGCGGTGTGGGCTGCGCCGGACGAACGACCGCCCGGCCGTTCAGGGCCTGCCAGCTATCCACCAGCATCTGCGCCGGATGATGCAGCGCATAGGTATCGTCCCACTCCAGCACCAGGGGCTGCCGCACAAAAAGCGCCGTTTGTTCCGCCCGCTGGCGCAGGTTTTCAGCCAGACGCCGGCACTGGTCGTATTCCACCAGCTGACCGGTCAGCTCCTCCTTCATCCGCTCTCCTTCTTCGCTGCGGGGCAGCAGCAGAAAGCTCTTCATCTCCACCAGCCGGGCGGCCATCTCGATGAATGCACTGGCCACCTCCGGCCCGGCCTGACGCGCCGCATCCACCGTTTGGGTGTACTGGTCGATCAGGGTCAGGATCGGGATATTGTGCAGATCCATCTTATGCTTGGACACCAGCGCCAGCAGCAACTCCAGCGGGCCGTCAAAGTCCTCCAGATGGAAGGTGATCTCCCCGTTCAAGTCAGATCACCGCCCCGATGCTGGCATAATAGATGGAGTAGGCGATGCGGTCGATATAGCTTGTCCCGGCGCTCAGCAGGTCCCACACCATATTGTTCAGGTAATACAGCGGCGTATCCAAAAAACCGCTCCACACAGCGGCCAGCATCACCACCAGGATCACCCGCTCATAGCGCATCAGGCCAAAATAGATCCGCTGCGGCAATGCCACCAACAGGATGCGGCTGCCGTCCAGCGGCGGCACCGGCAGCAGGTTGAACACGGCCAGGCCCACGTTCATGGAGACCATATACTTCAAAAACATTGCAACCAGCATCGTGCCCTGGTTGGCCGGTGCCCAATAATACATCAGCTTCCAGCCTACCATAGCCAGATACGCCAGCAGCAGGTTCGCCACCGGGCCTGCCAGCGCCGTCAGCGCCATGCCCACCTTGGGGTTTTTGAAGTTCCGGGGATCGGTGGAGACGGGCTTTGCCCAGCCCACCCCTGCAAACACCATGCACAGGGTGCCCAGCAGGTCAAAGTGGGCAAAGGGGTTCAGGGACAGGCGCCCCTCCCGCTTTGCGGTATCGTCGCCCAGCAGCCAGCTGGCCAGCGCGTGGCCCGCCTCATGGAAAGGAATGGCCACCAGGGTGACCAGAGCCCGGATCAAATAGTAAATGCCTTGTGCGGTCATGTCATTCTCCTTTGCACATCCTGTCCGCCAGCAGACCCAGCGGCTGCTGCGGTATTGAAACACCTTCTATAATACTATTTTTGGGCCGGACAAACAAGCGTTTTGACCCGAAAGCAAAAAAGCCGACGCAAATTTGAAAAAACACTTGCATTTCCTACGGGAATCTGGTAGAATAGTCAAGCTGATTATTTTGAATTCTTCAACTTCATTGCTAGGAGGTGCAAATACCATGGCAAAGTGTGAATGCTGCGGCAAGGGCGTGGCCTTTGGCATTAAGGTCTCCCACTCCCACCGTCGTTCCAACCGTACCTGGAAGCCGAACGTCCGCCGTGTCAAGGCGGTCGTGGAGGGCTCTCCCAAGTATATCTATGCATGCTCTCGCTGCCTGCGCGCTGGCAAAGTCACCCGCGCTGTCTGATCTTTTGCATGTTGCCGGTCACTTTGTCGAGTGACCGGCTTTTTGTTTTGCCGGGCTTTGTGTCTGCATCTGCGCCCGGTCTATGAAAGGAGGCTTTCCCCCATGGTTTTGCCCAAGGACCCTGTCATGCTGCTGAGCGTGCTGAACCTGAAGCTGCGGGACTATTACCCCACCCTGGCCGCCCTGTGCGAGGACCTGGAAGCGGACGAAGCGCAGCTGTGCAGCACGCTGGCCGCCATCGGCTATGTGTACGACCCGCAGCGCAACCAGTTCGTGTGATCCGCTGAAACAGAAAGGGAGAGGATACCAATGATCGAAGGCACATATTACAAGGAGTGGAGCCCCACCCTGGGCCGGGATATGGAGTTCAAGGTGTTTGGGCACAGAGGCTGCCCTGTGCTGGCATTGCCCGGCCGCGGCGGACGCTTTTATGATTGGGAAGATCAGGGCCTGGTGGCGGCCTGCGCTCCCCTGCTGCATGCAGGCAAGATGCAGCTGTTCTGCGCAGACGGCCTGGACGGCGAGGGTCTGCTGGATGCAGACCTGCCTCTGCGTCGCCGGGCTGAGATGCAGGAGGAATATTTCTGCTACCTGACCCGGGAGCTGGCCCCCCGCATCCTGGAGCTGAACGCCGCTGGCGGCAAGACCCCCAAAACCTCCCTTTGGTGTGCCGGTGTGGACATCGGCGCTTACCAAGCAGTAAACTGCCGTCTGCGCCGCCCCGCCCTGTTTACCGGTGCGGTGGGGCTGTCCGGCCTGTACGACCTGCATCGTTTTGCACAGGGGCAGGAGATCGCCCGGGATGACCTTTGGCTGCGCAACAGTCCCACGGAATATCTGCACAAAGACGGCCTGACGGACAAGACCCTTCTGGCACAGGCAAAGCCGGATCAGCTGACCCTTTGCGCCGGACAAGGCCCCTATGAGCAGGATGCTCTGGCCGACACCCAGGCGCTGGCGCAGCTGCTGCAGGCGCAGGGACTGCCGGTGCATCTGGAAGTCTGGGGCTACGATGTAGCCCACGATTGGTACTGGTGGGGACGGCAGTGGAACCTGTTCGCCGAGCGTCTGTTCGGCCAGCAGGGCAAGGAGGAGTAACGCTATGCCCAAGTTTATGATTGGCGCACGCGGCCATGATTTTGGCCGCCAGACCCCGGAACAGCTGTTCCAGGCCATCGGGGAGGCGGGCTTTGCCTGCACTCAGCTGGCGTATACCAAGGCCATCCAGGGCGTATCCAGCTACGGGGACGTGACCCCTGCCCTGGTAACCGAGACCCAGGACGCCATCCAGAAAAGCGGCGTACAAGCTGCGGTCTACGGCACCTATGTAGAGCCGTCCTATGCAGACGAGGAGCGCCGCAGAGCCGAGACCGCCAAGGTACTGGGACAGATCCGCAATGCAAAGCTCCTGGGCAGCGTCTGCATGGGCAGCGAGACCACCAGCATGAGCAAGCAGCCCGGTGTCACCCGGCGGGAAGCCCAGGAAGCGCTGCTGCGCAGCCTGGCAGAGATCCTGCCCGCCTGCGAGGAACAGGGCGTATTGTTTGGCGTGGAATGTGTTTACCACCATGCTATGAATACCCCGGAGGCGGTCAAGATGGTACTGGACACCATGGCCAGCCCCAATCTGCGGGTGATCTTTGACCTGGCCAACTATATCGGCGCCGAGGATGCCAGCCTGGACGCACAGCGCCGGATCTGGGATAAAGCCGCCAACTGGTACGGCGACAAGATCGCTGCGGTCCATTTTAAGGGCCAGGCGTTCCGGCCGGACGGCAGCCACTATTCCACCAGCCTGGAGGACTCGGTCATCGACTACGCCGGCGGCTTTGCCATGCTGCGTCAGCTGCCGCAGGACAGTCTGCCTGTGCTGCGGGAGGAAGCAGTCCCCGCCCGTGCTGCCAGCGACATCGCCTTTATCCGCAGCTTCTGCGGCTGATCTTTCCTCTATATATTTCTGCCGCTGTACGGCCCTTGACGGCTGTACAGCGGCTTTTTTATTTTTTGCGCAGCGTTTTCACAGTATTTTCACAATCGCAGCAAGCATTGCCGCTTGTTTTACGGGACAAACCATGGTAGAATCAGTTTGCAGATATACCCCCATAGGGTATATTGCTTTTCCCGCACCGACCACCTGCAAAGGAGAACTGCCGGAGCCGGAAAGTGTCCGCCGCCGTTCTCTCAGGAAAGGAGTTTTTTATGTTATCCGATCATCCGCAGTGCTCCCCCGCCCCCCAGGAAGAAGCAGCGTGCTGCTGCCGCCACCGCAAACGCACCCCCGAGGAGACCAAAAAGCTTTCCAACCGGCTGAGCCGGATCGAAGGACAGATCCGGGGCATCCGGGGCATGATCGAGCGGGATGCCTACTGCCCGGATATCCTGATCCAGGTCGCCGCAGCCAGCTCTGCCCTGAACAGCCTGACCCGGGAGCTGCTGGACCAGCACATCCGGGTATGTGTTGCAGAGGACCTGCGCCAGGGCAAAGAGGACAAAGTGGACGAGCTGCTGGATGTTTTGCAGCGCCTGATGCGCTGAATCGTTTGACCAGACCAAGGAGGAAGGATGGAACAATACAATGTTACCGGCATGAGCTGTGCGGCTTGCTCTGCCCGGGTAGAAAAAGCCGTAAAAAGCGTGCCTGGGGTCACCAGCTGTTCGGTCAGCTTGCTGACCAATTCCATGGGAGTGGAGGGCACTGCCAGCGAGGCAGAGATCCTGCAGGCAGTAGAGACTGCTGGGTACGGCGCCAGCCCGAAAAACGCCGCCTCCCCTGCCGCCCCCAGCGCCCAGCTGGATGCCCTGGCTGACCACGAGACCCCGCAGCTGCGCCGGAGACTGATCGCCTCTTTGGGCTTTTTGCTGGTACTGATGTACTTTTCTATGGGGCATATGATGTGGGGCTGGCCTGTGCCCGCCTGGTTTGAGGGCAACCACATCGCCATGGGGCTGGTGCAGCTTTTGCTGTCCGGCGCTGTTATGGTCATCAACCAAAAGTTTTTTATCAACGGCTTTAAGGGGCTGCTCCACGGCGCACCCAACATGGACACCTTGGTCGCCCTTGGTTCCGCCGCCAGCTTTGGATGGAGCACCTACGCCCTGTTCCAGATGACCAGCGCGCAGCTCCACGGCGATATGGCTTTGGTGGAACACTACATGATGGAGTTCTACTTTGAGTCTGCCGCCATGATCCTGACCCTGATCACAGTGGGCAAAATGCTGGAAGCACGCTCCAAAGGCAAGACCACCGATGCACTGAAAAGCCTGATGAAACTGGCCCCCCAGACGGCCACTCTGGTGCGGGATGGCGCCGAAGTGACCGTCCCCATTGCAGAGGTGCGCAAAGGCGATCTCTTTGTTGTGCGCCCCGGCGAAAACATCCCTGTGGACGGCATCGTGCTGGAGGGCGAAAGCGCTGTGAACGAGAGCGCTCTGACCGGCGAAAGCATCCCCGTGGACAAAACCGCCGGGGACCGGGTCTCGGCAGCCACGGCGAACCAATCCGGCTTTTTGAAGTGCGAGGCCACCCGTGTGGGTGAGGATACCACCCTGGCACAGATCATCCGCATGGTAAGCGATGCCGCTGCCACCAAAGCCCCCATCGCCCAGATCGCAGACAAGGTCTCCGGCGTCTTTGTCCCGGCTGTGATCACCATTGCCGCTGTCACCACCGTGGTTTGGCTGCTGCTGGGCCGGGAGGCAGGGTTTGCCCTGGCCCGCGGCATCTCGGTGCTGGTCATCAGCTGTCCGTGTGCTCTGGGTCTGGCCACGCCGGTGGCGATCATGGTGGGCAACGGGCAGGGTGCAAAAAACGGCATCCTGTTCAAGACCGCTGCCTCGCTGGAAGCTGCAGGCCGCACCCAGATCGTGGCGCTGGATAAGACCGGCACCATCACCCAGGGACAACCCCGGGTCACCGACCTGCTGCCCGCCGAAGGTGTGACCGAGACCGAACTGCTGAACCTGGCCGCTGCGCTGGAGCGCAAAAGCGAGCATCCGCTGGCAAAGGCCATCCTGGACTATGCCCAGCAGCAACAGATGAGCCCGCCGGAGGTGGAGAGCTTTACCGCTCTGCCCGGCAACGGCCTGACCGCCAAACTGGGCGGGACCGAGCTGTTTGGCGGAAGTGCTGCTTTTGCCAAGACAAAAGCGCCGCTGTCCCCTGCTTTGGAGCAGGCAGCACAGCGCCTGGCTGAAGAGGGCAAGACCCCGCTGTTCTTTGGCGGAGCCGGACGGCTGATGGGTCTGGTGGCGGTTGCAGACACCTTAAAGGAGGACAGCCCCCAGGCGATCCGGCAGCTGCGGGAGATGGGCATCCGTGTCGTGATGCTGACCGGCGACAACCAGCGCACAGCCAACGCCATCGGACGTGCCGCCGGGGTGGATGAGGTCATCGCCGGGGTGCTGCCGGACGGCAAGGAGGCCGTGATCCGCCGTTTGCAGACCGAAGGCAAGGTGGCCATGGTGGGCGACGGCATCAACGACGCTCCGGCGCTGACCCGGGCAGACACCGGCATTGCCATTGGCGCTGGGGCGGATGTGGCGCTGGATGCCGCCGATGTCGTCCTGATGAACTCCCACCTGTCCGACGTGCCCGCCGCCATCCGGCTGAGCCGGGCCACCCTGCGCAACATCCACGAAAACCTTTTCTGGGCCTTTTTCTACAACGTGATCGGCATCCCGCTGGCAGCCGGCGTCTTTATCCCCTTTGGGCTGACGCTGAACCCCATGTTTGGCGCAGCTGCCATGAGCCTGTCCAGTTTTTGTGTTGTCAGCAACGCGCTGCGGCTGAACTGGGTGGACCCCCACGACCCCAAAAAGGACCACAAATATCTCCCCCGCTCTGCTGAACGTGTCGTTCAGCCCGACGCCACCGAACCACCGGCAGCCCCTGCTCCGGCAGAGACTGCCCCCATTTCCACTTCAAAGGAGGAACCCATTATGAAAAAGACCATGAAGATCGAAGGCATGATGTGCGGCCACTGTGAGGCCCGTGTCAAAAAGGCACTGGAAGCTCTGCCGGAGGTAGAGCTGGCTGAGGTGAGCCACACCGCAGGCACTGCTGTGGTGACTCTGCGCAGCGACCTTGCCGACGAGGCACTGAAGCAGGCTGTGGAAGCACAGGATTACCCGGTGCTCTCCATCCAGGACGCTGAATAACCGCTTTTATCTGCAAAATGCCCCGCACCCAACGCCTTGCAAAAGGCGCAGGTGCGGGGCATTTTGCTGCCGGTGTTTACTGGACATAGAATAAGACACGGGTGATATACTCCCGCTCATCTCCGGTAGAAAGGTAATCATTCAGGGCAAATTCGTAGGAATCGGACTGGATGTGAAGGTCGTTTTTTTCGCAGTAGTCCAGGATGCGCTCGTATGCTTTGCCAATGGAAAGATAATCCCCCACGTGGTAGGTGCATACGCACCGCCCCGCCGGAAGCTCCCGGATCTCCGGCACGGCGGGGATCTTTTTTTCAATGGGGAGAAATGCATACTCGGCCTCGGTATACCGGCCCGCACAGATACGGTCATAGGGGACCACGGCGCCGCTTTGGAAATAGACCGGGAGCTTCTCCTTAAAAGCACGAACAAAGCACTGTTTTGTAGCCAGGCTGACATCCTCCAGCGTATGCGGCTGCGGTACCGGCTGGAGCAGGATATACTGCCGCTCGATCTGCTCCAGCGTCACCTTTTCCCCCTCGTGCTGCGCACAGAGGCAGGATTCCATCTGGGTGCACCGTTGTTTGACCCGGCTTTTGAGCATCTGCAGCTCCTCGATGCGGCGATTGATGACCACCAGCTGCTTTTGGAGCGCTGCAATGGACCGCTCCATGGTGTAATGTTTCATGTGTTCTTTGATCTCGTCCAGGGAGAAACCGATCTTTTTCAGGATCAGGATGGTGTCCAGATAATCCAGCTGTGCAGGGCTGTAATAACGGTAGCCGTTGCTGGGGTCGGTATAGGCTGGGCAGAACAGCCCGATCTTATCATAGTAGATCAGTGTTTGCCGGGAAATATTTTGATGTTTGGATAGCTCCCCAATGGTGAAGCAGCTGTTCATAAGATCCCCCTTGACATTATAGTTACTATATAGTTTATGATATAACACAGACCGATATTTTACAAGGAGGAACTTTTCATGAAAGCCCGCATTTCTGCTCTGTGGAGCAGGCTGACCGACGGTATAACGGCCAGGAAGATCTTTTATATTATCCTGGGTGCCATGATCTGCTCGTTTGGCATCCACAACATTCACCAGCGCACCAACATCACCGAGGGGGGCGTGATCGGCATGATGCTGCTCATTGATCACTGGCTGCACCTCTCCCCCGCCTATATCACCCCTGTGCTGGATGCATCCTGCTATCTGCTGGCATTTAAGATCCTGGGCGGCAATTTTATCAAAATGTCGCTGATCTCCACCTCCTGCATCTCGCTGTTTTATAAACTGTGGGAGCAGTTTCCCCCCATACTGCCGGATCTGTCCGGACACCCTCTGATCGCTGCGGTCCTTGGCGGTCTGTTTGTGGGCGTGGGCGTCGGCTTGATCGTGCGGCAGGGCGGCTCCAGCGGCGGAGACGATGCCCTGGCGCTGGTGATCGCTCATCTGACCCACTGGCGGCTGTCCCGCTCGTATCTGTTTACCGACCTGACGGTGCTGGCTTTGTCCCTCAGCTATATCCCCGTCCGCCGGATCGTGTTTTCCCTGGTCACGGTGACCATCTCGTCCTACCTGATCGACTGGATCAAGGACTATAAGGCTGCGCCATCCGCTACGCCCCAGACATGACCCGATCCTTCCTGCCTTTTACGCATTGACCGCAAAGATCCCCCGCCGATCCATCGACCGGCGGGGGATCTTTTGTCCGTCTGCTGCTATACAGGCTTTTGGGGGGTTATGAAGTGCGGAGGCTCAGTCCTTTTCTTCCAGGCAGCTCGGACGATCTGGACACACCACAAAGCTGACTGCTGCCAACCGCTCAAGCAGTGCGTCCGCATCGTGTTCCAGTTTATACTCCATCTCCTCCCGGTAGAGCGGGAGGACCTGATAGAAATTGACCTCCTCGCCGCCGGGCAGGATGCAGACTTCGCCGCAGGTATCAAGATCCATATCCTGGGGGCCGGTCAGGATCGCAGCGCAGAGTTCTGTATCCTCCGCAAACGGCGACTGTTTATCCATCGTGTGACCAAAACCCAGCCAGGTATCGTTGGAAATGGGCAGGCGGGCCAACACTTTCAGCAGACCTACCGGCCAATACCACCGCTGCTCCTGCATGGAGTCCTTATCCAGTTTCCAGTCCGGCGGCAGAGCAATGGCCAGCTCTGCCCGCTCCAGCTTGTATTCCGCCAGCTCCTTTGGCACATTCATTCGGTGAGCGCCCATGCCCATGGTCACCAGCGTGTAATAGTTCCGCCGCTCCGAAGGCGGAACCACGCAGATATCCACATGGATATCCGGAGAGTCCAGCTCGTGGAACACCTGGTCAAAGGCGCCGAAGGTGCTTTGAATATGCTGCTCTATTGCAGACATCTCATCCTCCGAATAAACCTCCGGCTCGCTGTTTTTTCTTGAGGACCAGAAGGCATCCGCCTTCGTGCCGTCCGGGTTCAGGAAAATCTGAAAATACTGATCGTCTCCCGGCTGTTGATAGACAAGACCAATGCGGCGGGTCTGGTCCACAAACACACCTGTTAGAATGCCCTCTGGTTCTCCTTCGGGGGTGTGGGTCAGCCATTCACCGCTGTCCAGCCGTTCCTTGAGCTGCCGCAGCCAGTCGGCTCCCATCTTAGAGAGGCCAGCTTCATTCATACGGAAGGAGAGCTCCACAAGATGTTCCTCCACCGGGTATTGGAATTCACAGCAGGGGGAGTTTTTCTCATAGTTATACCGCTCTGGGTGGAACAGCTCATAAAATTCAGCAAGCCCTGCTTCGTCTACTCGGATACAGGCTATGGCACGCTGTTTATCATCCGCATTCTCGTCCAGTCCCCGCTGGAGCGTTTGGTCAGCATCGGGATTGATCCAATGATATTCCATCTGTTCCAGGGTGGCTCCGGCTTTGATCTCTTTTTTTAAGGTCAGGAACTCATAATCTCCCGGTTCCAGTTTTAATCCTTGCTTTACGGCATCCAGCGCACCGGATTTATCGCCAAAATGTGCCCGCAGCTTGCCCAGATGGAGCCAGATCCAAGGGTAATCCGGCTCCTCTTTTGCACCCCGCTCCGCATATTCCAGTGCTTCTTCCAACCTGCCGCAATACATCAACGCCACAGAATACCGGTAGTACCAGGTAGCGCAGCCCGTGGCGTTTTTCTCCGAATCCTTCATCCATTCCGCAGCGCGGTAGTAGTGGATGTAATCGTCCAGGTTAAGGCAGGCAAAGGCATACCAGAGGGCAATCTGCAAATCCTGGTGGGCCTGTTTTTCGCTGAATCGTCCTTCTTCTACGCCATTTTGGATAAAATCCTGTAACAAGCCGAGCATTTTTCCAAAGTAACCGGAAACCCCTTCATCAAAAGCCGCCAGGGTCTCGATATCCTCTGCCGAGAGCAGGGAGCCGGTCTCCGGATGAATGTCCGGCTCTATTTCCTTCTCCCACAGGCGGACCGTTCCCACATCTCTGCGGAAGGTATGGAATCCCCCCTGGTCTATCTGGGAGTCCTCAAAGAAATCTCTGGCAGCATCCAGCACAGCGGGCAGATCCCAGGCGAGGAAGTCCAGATACCCATAATACAGGCCAGTGGCCCCGCCCAGGAAGGTCACCGCCTCTGCTCCGGCCTTTTCCAGGATGGCATCCCGCAGATCATCCCGGAATTGCAGGATCTGTTCTGCCCGGTCCTCCCCCGCAAAACCGTCCACCGGATAGCACAGGAACCCGGCGGCAATGCCGTCCCGATGATACTCGTCCACCGTATCTGCACGGGCTGTCAGGTAGTCGTTGATGAGTACCGGCAGCCGGCAGATCCCGGTATAGACATCCAGCCGCCAGTCAGCCTCCGGGTCCTCCACCGGTTCCAGTTCATAGGCAAGATAACTGTTTTCCAAGTAGTCGCCGCCATCCCGCCAGAGAGAAAGCCCCATGCTTTGCAGCAACTCCGGCAGTTCAGAAAGCAGCTTGGCCGGTTCGTCTTTCGGCTGAGCGCAAACATCAAACCCAGCAACAAAGGCGATAGCGGAAACTTCTCCGATGGTCTGATCCACCAGCATAGAGAGTGCCCACCAGACCTTGTCTGCATCCTCTTTCAAAAGGGGCGTCAGCTTTTCACAGTAAAGGACCAGACTTACCTGATGATCCTCTGTTTCCTCTGCCCACATTTGCACATCCTCAGCCCGAACTTCGATCTCTCCAGCCCGCAGCTCGAACCCCTCACAGGGCTGGCGGCCTACCCAGATATTCCAATGCTCAAGCACCGATTCTGGGGCCTGCTTCTGGAAGTACACCAACGGGAACAGGCGGGAGCGAAGGCCCTCTGGACTGAGGATCAATTCATACTTTTCGCCATTGAAGCCCAGCTCAAAAGAAGTATCACGCAGGGCCGTTTTGAGCGCATTCCCGCATTTTTCAACCAGTTCTTCGCCGCGCTGGTGTGTTTCGTCCGTATCTATGATTTGACGCAGTTCTGCCTCAATCTGAGAAAAGGCTGCCCATGCTTCCTGCGTCCTTTCACGGAAGTTCTTTTCAAAGCGGGGCAGGGACAAACGACGGCGGCAATCGTCTATGTACTCCTGGGTATCGTTATCTCCGGGGCGGGCTTCCAGGGCCTTTTCAAAGTAACGCAGGGCGGGGCCTTCCTCATCCAGACAGTAATAGGCCAAAGCGATCCGATAATTCCAGCAGTGATCGCCCGCAAAATACGCCTCATGGGGGGTCAGAAGTTCCAGCGCCTTTTCAAACGGCTCCCGGTCGCCTATATCTGCGATGGCGATATACGCCTTGGCCAGTTCGCTGTCTAGCTCCGGGGTGCGCTCCCCGGTGGGGATGGCTTCCAGGGTGTCGATTACCTTCTGCGCTTCATCCTGTTCAAACCATTGCTGGCATTGCTCCAATAGCTCCATAACGGTACCTCCTTTTTATTTTGGGAATATACGGGCCTTGCTTTCAGCACTGCTTATTTGGTGGAAAACGTATGCAGGAAAAAGTCGGTGAACGCCTCCAGTTCCTCCTTTTGATAGAGATAGAGATACAGGCTCTCGTTCTCCAGCCACTCATATGTCACAGTTGTTCTGAATGGCTTATATTTTTATTATAGGCACGAATATTTGAAAATACAAGACCCTTCTCCATGTTTTATTTGACCTTTTTATCCCTCTATGAAGGAATGACTCATAATATAAAATTCGTCTTGGCTTGGAAGATACTTTTTTCCATTGGTTCTAATGTGTCATCATAGCGTTCCACTTCCTCTTCGCTGATTGCCATAACAGGGCTAAGAGTGGATTTTCCCACACCGGAAGATCCAATAAATGCAATCGTTTTTCCCTCCGAAATAAAAGACACAAGTTCCTTGTATCCATTTTCTTCTGTTGAAGTCGTAACCAGAATATCCACACCAAAGCAACTGAAGATACTTCTGAAAGTTTCTGTTCCAAATCATCGCATAGATCCGATTTTGTCAGAACAATGACAGGCATAGCACCGCTGTCCCACCCAATGGAAATATACCGTTCCAACCGTCGCAGGTTAAAATCATTATTCAACGCCATGCACAGAAATACAATATCAATGTTCGCAGCAACTACCTGCTCCTGCTGTGGTTCTCCGGCTGCTTTACGGACACCTCCGCCAATTTCTCCCCTTTGTCGGATATAGTCGCCATCTTTCATGGCCTGCCGCGATTGTGCTTTGATTTTTCGTCCAATGTCCAGAGCATAGGCTTCATTGATCATACCCGAACAAGCCGCTCAGCTTGACATGATAGCCACAAAAGACGATGGCTACGAAAAAACGTCCTGATGTAGCCAATTTGTAGCCAGTAAAAAAGAGTCCCGAAAAGTGCTGTGTTTCCAACACTTTTCGGGACTCTGAAACCTATTATTTTGGATTATTCCCACTCGCCGAGTTAAATCCATTTCTAAACTTTTTTGTATAGAGGATTTGATTCGTCGTGGTTTTATTTGATACAGATTATCCTAAGGTCTATTCGGACTTTTGCTATCAAAAATCCATCTGGGCCATCCTATCATGGGTTTTGCTTGAGATGGATGATTGGGTGGCTTATAAGTATTATACCATCGTTACACTGTAAATGCTGCATTTTACTCTAGCAATTTTTTTATCTCTTCCTCATACGGCTTACCTTCTATTTTTAAAGCTATGTATTGCTTGGCGAATGACGCATAGGGTGTTTTATCATCTACCAAGCAGGAAATTCCTTCTATCGCATCAAGCATTCGATCACTTCCATTTTCATATGCAAGATCAAATGCCATAAGAGCAGTTCTACATTGTAATCGAACTCGTTTCCTTGCAGCATTAAAGAGATCCCAGTTATATACTGCTCGGCTTACATTCACTCGCGTCCGCTCCCATGTATCTGAGGACAGCGCAATAATAGCACCGTTATCATCGAACCCTATTAGTTTTGTGTCATTGTACTCGCACGGGTCAATGAGTAGATAATCTACCTCATTTTCAGCAAATGGTTCTGAAGGAAGTATATCTTGCTTCAATGGGAAAATATCTTTTTTTCCTCCTTCACCAGATGGTCGATTACATACTTCACAGCTCAAGCGATAATTCAAATAGTCATATGCGAGCCACCAGTACCCATCAGGCAAGATACACTCTCCGTTCGCTTTGGTTGACTTATTCTTTGGCCTAAAATGATCTACATCCCCATATGCTCCCGTTAGGGCACATTCAGAATACCAACACACATGACCATAATACTTAATCAATATTTCTTTGAAATCTCTCCAAATTGCATGATCCTTCAAATACTTGCATCTTGCCGTGTGATTGACAGCCCGTCTCATATCTTCTGTTGCCCGATGCGCTTTTTTAAGCCATCGCCTTACTTGTGGATCAGTGGTATCAATTTCCGATAAATCTATATATCTCATTTCTCCATCAAGCCTTTAATAATTTCGTGCGTTTTTCTGTTTCTCTCCTGAATTTGTTCCTGAGTTAGTTCCGAAATGGGGTTTTCTTGCTGCAGTTTGTGCATTGCCACAACAAATTCATCATAAAGGTCATCTGTCGGTATATTTCTTGAAAAAGTAAGATCTTCAATCTCCTCTGTAAGCGAGTGCAGCTTTTCCTGTTCTTTAGGGCTGATAGTTCCTTCCTGCCTCTTTACGAGAAGATCTCTTTTTTCTTCCAGTTTGGATTTAGTTTCCGCATCTAGGGTACTATTCAGTCCGTAATACTCACTTTGTAAGATTCCATCAATACCCATACCAGCTGTATCTTCTTCTGGTTCAACCGCTCGGGCAAAATACCAGTTGTTATTACGAACAATGTCACGGTTATACATAAAGATACGAATAAATTCTTTTCCTACACCGTTGATAACCAATGGATCATGCGTTGCAATAATGGCTTGTGTGTTGATTGCTTCCTGCAGTGATTGATCAATCGTCTGTTTGAGGTCATATTTCCATTTAGGATTCATATGCGCATCTGGCTCATCCATAAGGACGAGAGTATCTTCACTTTTACAAACGCCAAGCATACCGAGTATCTTAATTAGTTGCCGCTGCCCTTCGCTTAGGTCAGAACACCTAACTCGACTTTCTCCAAAGGACACATACACCTCTATGTCCGCATCAAAAAGAGTTAGGAGCTTTTCTAATAGTTCGTAAATTGATATCTGATCTGCATACGCGTCATAAATGCCATTGATTTCAAAATAAAACTTCTCGCCATCATCATACAAATAACCTTTTTGAAACAGCTCTGTAAAGCTGTCATCAATAAACGAGATGATTTCTAAGATGCCGTCTTTTCCAACTTCTGAAACATCTTCTCGGAGACGACCTGGAAGCTTGCCCAAGTCCAGGGAAATCGAGACACTTTCTACGCGCTCTATATGACACTGGGAATGCAAATAACGCTTTTCAAAAGAGTCTTCGCCGGCAAGGATGGAGACTAAATATATAGGTGTCAGTTCTTCTCTGAAGAAATTGTATTTGCGCTTTGGAAATTGCGATGTGAACTCATGGTTTAGTAAATACACTGTATTCCAATATTGTGTAATCGAATCTCTGCAAGCTTTGATATATTGTGAGTTGACAAGCTTAAAACTCCCATTCGCTTTATTGTTTGCTCCAGAGTAGAAATACATAATTCTTTGCGGGAAAATAGATGTGTTGTTATTCTTCAGATAGGAGCGAATCGTGGACATAGTCCCAACGCATAAGTTTTTGTGATCAACATCTATTTTGTATCTTTTATCAGAGTGGTATATCTGAATGATGCTCCCGGCAAACAAGTACTCAAGCTCGTAACTATAATCAATCTGTTTCTCAACAGCCAGAGAATCAAAGGACATAAAAATGTCCAGAAGTGTTTCCAGCATAGTGCTTTTACCAGTGCCATTTTCACCAATTAGAATGGTCGAACTACCACCATCAAGGGTATGAAACTTCACCGAAAAATCCACAAGGCACTTGTGATCATCAATTACCAGCCTGCGTATTTGCATAATTTCACCTCACCAACTTATAGTTGCCATTAGGCAGCTTTTTTATGATTCCCCGTTGCTCCAGATTTCGGATACTTTCAAGGACTTCAAATTTTTTGGAGCTGACTTCTATCAATGTGTTGATTGGTAAACTCTGCGAATCCGAATAATAGTATAATTTCATGATTTTTCGTTCCAGTTCGCACTTCAGCTGTTCTTCAACTTCCCTTGGAATCGAAACCGCCTTGGCTCTGGCCTTAGGCGGTGGCTCTACTGCAAGGACTCTTTTTACCAGCTCCACCGCACTCTCCTCGCTGGGGTCGTTGGTGCCTAGCTCGCCTCGGAAGGCGCGGGCGAGGATGGCTTTTTTGATAAGGTCGATCTGCTCCAACACCTTTTCGGCGTTTTCCTTGGCCTGCTGCTCTTTGGCGAGGAGATTGTCTAGGCGGCGGACGATTTCGGCTTGTTCTATGACCGGCGGAATGTTCATCTCTACAGCATTAAGTATTTTTAGGTTTATATTCTTCTGTGCAGTTGCCGGAGCATTGTCCTCTAATTCCTTTTGTAAAACGCTCATCATATAATAGACAAACTTAGAAATAGAACGGTTGTTAGGGATAAAACCAACAACGCTGTCAGGGAAGCAGCAGTCATATGACAAAATAGCAACATCACCAATATTTGCCGCAATTGTTATACACAATGTTTCAGCGGAAAACATACGACTCTGTTCCATGCCAAACTCGCTAAGGGTTTGATGATGTTCTGTAATATACACATTTGCAGAAGCCACATCTCCTGTTTGTATAAAAGGATATGGACCTCCAAACAGCCGCGGGTCATTCCGAGGTCTATGCTGCGAACGACCTCTTTCCAGTGTGCCAATTTCGCCAAGTTTTAGCCGCTCCCAACTATCCATCCCTATGCCACGCTCTTTTCTCCACCGGGCGGTGAGTTCGCCGGTGAAAGCCCTGTGGAGGATGGCGGCTTTGCGGGTTTCAAAGCTATCAAGTGCATCCTGCGCCTTTTGTTTGGCCTCGTCCAGCCTGGCAAACAGGCTTTCAATGCGGTCAACAATGCGCTGTTGCTCAGCAAGAGGAGGGCAAGACAAAGCATATCCACCTAATTTTGTTATATTGATATTCGCAATATTGGTTGTCTGCGTAGATTCTCCCATAAAGTGCCCAGAAAGAAACTCTAATCGCAAGAAATAAAATAGATACTTACTTATGATGGTTTTGGCGCGAATTGTTAGCACAAAGCCGCCAAAAGTCATTGGAAACGGAACATCATGCACATATGATGTTTTGCCTACAAGCTCTCTGGAATTTGCTGATGACATGATGATGTCATCTTTTTGCACCAGTTTAGCTTCATTACCTTTCATGTATGCCTTATCAACATAAATAAGGTCATCGATTTCAAGTTCGTCTTGGACATTTGCTGTTCTCAAGCAAGGAATATTAGTATTTGTAGGTTCTTTTTCTTTCGCTGACGCCGGAAAAGTTATCCCGCGTTCAAATTCACAAACACTACTTACTCTAACCCAACACCAATTCCTCGGCACCTTATAAGGCTGCTCGCTCTCCGGCACCAGGGCCGCCTGCAAGCGTTCCTCGGGTGTCAGGGTTTCTTTCTTCTTTCCTCTTGCCATCAGTCCTGCACCTCCAGCGCCCGCAGCTCTCTCACCACGCTCATCAACAGGTCCACGGCCTCTTCCAGATTGGCGGCGGCCTCCTCGGCACTCTCCGCCGGGTCAGGCAGGTCGTTATAGTCCAGCACCGAGTCATCCCGGATAAGACCCAAGTCCAGGCTGTTGCCCTTTTGGGCAATCTGTTCCCGGGTAAAGACGCTCCACCGCTCGTCCTGTACGGCATGGCGGTCCTCAGCCTCGTAAGCCTTCTCAAAATCCGCAAAATGCTCAGGTTTCAGCGGAGTGGTCTTGCCAAAGCTGGGCATATTGGTGCGCAGGTCATAGAACCAAACCTCCTTGGTGTTGCCCTTGTCGCTCTTGCACCGGGTGAAGAACAGCACATTGGTTTTAACACCCTGGGCATAGAAAATGCCGGTGGGCAGGCGGAGGATGGTATGCAAATCACACTTGTCCATCAGGTCGCAGCGAATCTTCTCGCCGTCACCGTCGGCAAACAGCACATTGTCCGGCAGCACCACGGCGGCCCGGGCCTTCCCGTTGGCCTTCAGGCTGCGGTAGATGTGCTGCAGGAAGTTCAACTGCTTGTTGCTGGTGGGGAAAGTGAAGTCATCTCGGGTGGCACGCTCGCCGCCCTTCTTGGTACCGAAAGGCGGATTGGTGAGCACCAGGTCAAAATCATGGAGGGCCTTGCCCTGGTTGGACAGGGTATCGGCCAACAAAATTTGGCCGTCGATGTCGTGGAGCATGGCGTTCATCAGTGCCAGACGGTGGGTGTCGTGGACCAATTCGCAGCCGGTAAAGGCCTCTTCCCGCTCGAACTTGGCCTGGTCTGCATCCAGATCGTAAAAATCATCGGTATGCTCTTTGACATACTGATGGGCTGCAATCATAAAGCCGAAAGTGCCGCAGGCGGGGTCGTTGCATCGCTCGCCGGGCTGGGGCTTCATCAGGCGGGTCATCACATCAATGAGGACACGGGGGGTAAAGTACTGGCCTGCGCCGGACTTTTTCTCGTTGGCGTTCTTCTCCAACAGCCCTTCATACAAGTTGCCCAACCCCTCTTCCCGGGCGGAGTACCAGTCCAGGCCGTCAATGGTGGTGATGATCTTTTCCAGGTTCTTGGGCTCGTCGATGTTGGTGGCGGAACCCTGATAGATCTCCCGCACCCGGCCGGTACAGTTTTCACCCAGGTGGGCCAACAGCTCTTTATAGAATTTCTTCAGCTCGATGCCGCTTTTGGCAGTAAGCTGGTCCCAGCGGTAGGCAGCGGGAATCTGGCTTTCTGCACCGGTCTCCTTTGCCATCTTCAAAAATAAAATATAAGTAAGCTCGGTGACATACTGGTGATAGGTAATGCCATCATCCCGCAGCACATTGCAGAGGTTCCAGAGCTTGGATACGATTTCCTGTGTGGTCATGTGCGGTTCCCTCCGTTATCGATAGCGGCCTGACGCAATACTTCGGCAAGACAACAGTTCATAGCTGTCTGCTGGTAATCGGCATCCACTTTTCGGGCTGCCTCGCAAAGATCAGAAATCGCCTTGACCATGTCACGGATATTTTTCTGCTGCTCCAGGTTTCTTTGCGCTTCCAGCTGTTGTGCCTGGAACTGGCTTAAATACTGTGGGTTAAAAATCCCATACGGATAGGTATTATAGTTCATGCGCTTCTTCCTCCGTCATCGTACAGATATTCGTTAAGTTCCAGCACGATGTTCTCTAACTTGTTCTGGAAGATCCGGTCGATCTTCTTGCATCCGCCCTCACTTCTGAAACGAGTATCTTCATCAAACACGCCTACATTGAGGACAGATTCCTCCATGAGGTATTTTTCCATACGGCCAATCCACTTTTGCTCAATGGCAGTGAATTTATGGGCTTTTTTCAGTTTGTCCACTGCCCGGCGGATGCGGGCTTCATGGCTGATGAGGGTGGAGCCAATGGCATACCGGCGAATCAGACTGATGATGTCCGCTGCCATCTCCTCGTTGGTCAGCTCCGATATGGCGGTGTTGAGCTGCTGGGTTGTGAAACCCTCCCGATCCAGCGTCAGGCGCAGATCTTTGAGGCTCGCCCGGGTCAGTTCCTTTGGCCGGGTGCAGACGATGTTCAGAGCCGCAATTTCATTGATATGGGTCTTTACATAGTCAGCGAAGGCATCCAGGTAGTCCTCCGGGCGACTGCCGGTACCATAGCCACGGGTGTGGCTGACCAATTCATCCGGCGCGTCAGAGATAACCACTGGGCGACCGCCGTTGGCCCGGGTCTCCCCAAGCAGTTCAAAGAGGTCCCGATGGGCCAAAATGCGGTTACGGGCCTGCTGCGGCGGCTCCTGTTCTAACTGCTGGATAAACTGGGTGGGGTCCATGCCGCCGGTCATGCTGACAAAATGCTCCATGGTCTTTCCGTCCAACTTCCGCTTTTTTCGCTGGAGTTTGGCTATGATCTGATCTACCTGGTACGCGATCTGCTTTTCATCCTCCAGCACCTCGAGACCATCCAACAGTTGCCCAAAGGAGGCAGATGGGTTGACTACCACCGGTTTCATGGTGTTGACCGCGTCCAACGATTCATAGACACCGACAGGATCATAAATCTCGAAGTGAGTCTTATGGATCTTGGGGCACAGACGGGTGGCACGGCCCAACATTTGTTCAAACAGAATGCGGGATTTCACCCGGCGCAGGAACACCAGATTGGTGATTTCTGGCACATCGATACCGGTAGTCAGCAGGTCCACGGTGACGGCAATACTGGGATAGCGCTCATTCTTGAACCGCTTGATAGCTTCCTGTACTTTTTTGGGGTTGCCGCCGCCCACGCTGCCGGTGATCTTCATAATGGCGTCGTTGTCCACGCCGTATTCCGAGTAGATATTCTTGAGGATGTCCACGATCATGTCGGCATGTTGGTCATCCACAGCATAAATGAGCGTTTTGCCCTGTTCCTCCGGATTTTCCGGGTCGATGTCTTTGGCGATCTCGGCCAAAACTGCCTCGTTAAATGGGCGAGTGATGACTTTCTTATTAAACTGCTCCACATCGAAGTTGAGCTCATCATTCAACAACTCGCTGTTGGTGATCTCCCCGGTCACCGGATCGTAGACAGTGACGGTATCGCCGGATTGGTAGTGGATGCCTTCATCCCGCAGTTTGGTATGGAGATCGTGGGGAGCGTCGTGATCCACCAGATACCCCTCGATAACCGCTTCACGGTAGGTGTATTTGAAAACCGGCTGGCCGAAAATCTCGGTGGTCTGGAGGGCAGGAGTAGCGGTCAGCGCGATTTTCACCGCATCGAAATACTCAATCACGCTGCGGTATTTGCTCTGGTAGTCTCGCTGGTCTCGGTAAAGAAGTTCAGTATCCCCCATCTCCTTGTCCAAAAGGTAGCCCCGGTGGGCCTCGTCTATGATAATCAGGTCATAGTCGTTGACCGCGGGCATGGTTTCTCCATCATTGTAGAGAATACGCTTTACCATTCCCTGTACGGTGGCAACCTGGATACGAGTCTCCCTCTCAATTTCTTTGTCTTCCAGACCCTTAATGTTATAGATATCCGCCAGGGGCATCAAATCCTCCAGCTTGACCTCTTTGAATACATCCAATGCCTGCTCTCCCAGAGCTGTGCGGTCCACCAGGAACAGGATTCGTTTGAAACGGCCTGTTTTCAAGAAACGGTAAATCATGCCCAGCACCGTCCGGGTCTTGCCGGTACCGGTTGCCATGGCTAGCAAAGCCGTATTTTTCCCATCCATGATGGTCTGCTCCGCTGCCTGAATAGCCCGCAACTGATAATCACGGAGGTTTAGTCCATCTTTGTCCCGGAGCAAATCAAAAGGCATTTGTTCCAGCGCACGGTTGCCGGCGTCGATGTCCTTCCCCAACAGGTCCAGAAGGTTTTCAGGGCTCATCCACCCCCGCAGAGCCTTTGGAACACTGGAAGACCGACGGAGATCCAGAAACCAAATACCGGACTTTGTTTTATACTGCTCCAAATATGGTCTGCCATTAGTCGCAAAGGTAAACGGCACTTTATAGCTGCCCCAAGTTCCAACTTGGTACCGAGCATCCTCAACACGAATATTACGGGGATAGTCTTTCCCCTGATAGTCGATCACGGAGGGAATATCCTTGTGTTCCGCTTTTGCCTCAATGATACCGACAAATTGCAGACCAATAAAAAGGGCATAATCAGCCCGGCCGTGATTTCCCACAGTTGAATCAGTGGGCCACTCAGCTATGGCAAGATTCCGACCTTTGGCTGGGCGAGTGCCATTAGAGAAACGCAGATTCTCGGTATCAGCCTCCCAGCCCACTTGACGGAGTTGCTGGTCAATGATGTAGCGTGTTTCTGCTTCTGTCTTTTGCCGCTGGCTGGCTGCCCTGGCTGCCTGCTGGCGGCGTTTTTCTTTTGTGACAGAACCAGAAGCGGCAGCCTTTTCTTCCGCTTCTTTGACCAGACTTTCTTCCTGTGCATCGTCAGTATCTGCAATATCTTGCTTCTGCAAGGCAGTCGGCATCACAAAAGGAACAGTTTGATAGTTCCAGTCACCGTAGGTCTGCATGAACCATTCGCATAAGCTGTGCGCCATTTGAAGCAGCACTTTTCCCTCTTCAACGGAGGAGTAGTTCTCATGTGCTGCCTTATTGCGCACCTTGCGCAGCGCATGAAGAATATCCACAAGATCCTGCGTAAGGAGGCCCTCTCGGAATAGTACGCCGATCCGATTGACCGCCGTATTTTCGGAAGGAGGCATGATCCGATCATAAGTAAACATCAAGTTCACAACTGTTTCGCCGATCATCCCTAACTTCATCAAGCAGGAGTTTGAATCTGAATAAAGATACGCTTCTGCTTTTTTCCCGAACTGGGATAACACAGGGAACTCTTTATCAAGAAATTCAAAATTACTTTTCATCACAGCTCACCACCCTTACAAGTTCTGCACATTTTCATGTCATAAGTAAGATTGTCAGTAGATGCACTCGTCGTTTTGTTAAATGCCAGTTTTATTCCTCTGGCGGAACGGGGATGTACACCATTTTCAGAGGAATCATTTTACGGTATTTGACACTGAGCTGGTCGTAATATTTCAAGACCAGATCCACAAGTTCTGTGCCGTTAATGCCGCGAATAATCGGGGTGTTATCCAGGTATCTCTGCGCATTTTTTGTATAGTTGGACAGTGTCACGAACAGGCCGTAATCTCCTTCGCGCATAGCGCCTTTCAGAGACTGGATGGTCGTCTCTTTGATGTCTCCATCCTGGCTTTTGACCTGGACAACAATGCGGGGCGGCAGCTCGTCTTTATAGGCGGTAATGTCGATGCCGCTATCCCCACCATGCGGAGATAGGATCGTGCGGTAGCCCATGGCCTGCAAAAGATTTGCGACAAACGGCTCCAGATCATAGCCTTTCAGATTCTTGCTCAGCTCTTTTAAAATAAAATCTCGGGTAGTCTCAATAATTTCATCCGCCGTTTGTGCCACTGTCTCATCGGTATCCGGCTCCATGATATTACCTTTGAAGTCTTTATCTAGCGCCTTCAAATACTCATCCGCGTAGTTCTTCACTAAGAAAAAAGTCAATGCCGATCCTACTTCATGCAGAGCCCCTTGCGAAAAAGCCGTACGAGGCAGATGTTTGAGCCACTTTACTTTCCGACGATTGTGATACTGTGCTGCTGTACTATCATAAAAATAGGCGCTCTCAACGATCCCGATATTGATTTTACGGTCGAACTTAGATGGGAACACGATATAATCGCCTTCTCGCACTTCATGAACGAACCGGTACAGCATTCCAGCACTTGTGGGAATTGAACCTTTTTTAGCATCCGGATAGGTTACAATATATTTTTCTTTGTAGGCATCACGAGATGCACTTATGACCGACAAGTCGCCCATCTCTTCCCAGCCGATTGCAATTAGATTCTGATTCAAAAAAAGGGGATCGTCCATCGTATGGATTCCCCAAATCGTTTTGTTTGCTGCTGCCATCACAGCCACACTCCTATCCAATCTTTCGCAACTTCTCAGCCAGCGAGAATCTTGTATCCCGAAAGTCATCCTTAAATATCAAGCCACTTTGTCAAAATTCTTGCTTATTTTTCTTCCGGAACAAACTTCAGAATATCGTCCACACCACATTCCATCACGCGGCAAATCTTCTCGATGCTTTCGATAGAAACATACTCGTTGCGCTTTAGGCGGGTGATAATATTGGCACTAAAACCGGCCTTCTCTTTTAGCTGTGCATTGCTTATCTTTTTATCAATCATCAGATGGAATAAGCGGTCATAACAAATCGCCATTTTAATTCCTCCAAAGCAAGAAATGCTTGGATTTATTTTATCACATTTTCGTGAAAAACTCAACTTGATATCTAATTATCAGGCTTTATCAGTGTTATGGAAAGGCAGAGATTTCGCTGCCTTTTCCGAGCATATTCAACCAGTTCCTGCGCATTGCTGGCAGGGTGCCAGGTATAAGCAATCAGATAATCTACATGATCCACAACATAGCGGTTTGCTCTTATAATTGCAGCCTTGCTCGAAACACTTTCCATCCCTGGCGGATAGAATGTTCCATCAAATCCATCTGGTGTTGGGTTGGGCCGCTCTGCCGGATGGTATGGCAACAGCAAAGTAAGTCTCACCTCTGGGTAGAAACGCTTTGTTTCTTTGACTGCTGATGCTACAAGGCGGTCAAATCCGACGTAGTGACCGACAATAAATTCTGTAACGCCATATTCAACAATGTGCTGCTCAACAGCCGCATACAATACTGAACAAATTTCTTCCGATGCCTCTCTGTGTCCGATGAAAAACTAGCTTTTCGTATCCATCTTATAGCCTCCAACCCTATCAGAAAATTCAGATAAATGAGGGCAAAACAAAAAAGGTCTAACTGATCAACAAAAATCAGTTAGACCTTTTACTTATGAATAAAAAGATGAGGATTTTTAGGCTACTCGCAAGCCACCCGATTTTTCTTTTCAAACTCAATAAATCGGGATTTGACGAGTGCTATCAATCTGCTATCAAATGGGGAATTTGAAAATCAAAAAGCTAGTGTTTTCAAGGGGTTGCGGGCCCTCATATCCACTTTTTGCTTATTCCCACTCAATGGTTCCAGTGGGCTTCGGGGTCAGGTCATACAGCACGCGGTTAATGCCCTTGACCTCATTGGTGATACGGGCGGTGATCTTCTGCAGCAGAGCAAAAGGAACATCCTCCACAGTAGCGGTCATCGCATCCACGGTGTTCACAGCGCGGAGGATGCAGGGCCACTCATCGGCACGCTTGCCATCCCGGACGCCCACAGACTTGATATCCGGCACGACCGTAAAGTACTGCCATACCTTGCCCTCCAGGCCGTTTGCAGCGAACTCCTCCCGCAGGATGGCGTCGGACTCCCGCACAGCCTCCAGACGGTCGCGGGTGATCGCACCCAGGCAGCGCACGCCCAGACCAGGGCCGGGGAACGGCTGACGGTAGACCATAGAATCCGGCAGACCCAGAGCCTTGCCGCAGGCACGCACCTCGTCCTTGAACAGCATCTTCAGCGGCTCTACCAGCTCAAAATCCAGATCCTCCGGCAGGCCGCCCACATTGTGGTGGCTCTTGACTGCCTTCACAGTCTTGGTGCCGGACTCAATGATATCGGGATAGATGGTGCCCTGTCCCAGGAAGGCGATGCCATCCAGCTTGCGGGCCTCTTCCTCAAACACACGGATAAACTCAGCGCCGATGACCTTACGCTTGGTCTCGGGATCTGCCACGCCAGCCAGCTTATCCAGGAAGCGGTCCACAGCGTCCACATACACCAGGTTTGCATCCATCTCGTCCCGGAAGACGCGAATGACTTCCTCCGGCTCGCCCTTACGCAGCAGGCCGTGGTTGACATGGACACAAGTCAGCTGCTTGCCCACTGCCTTGACCAGCAGGGCAGCCACCACAGAGGAATCCACGCCGCCGGACAGAGCCAGCAGCACCTTCTTATCCCCTACCTGCTGACGGATCAGCTCAACCTGGTCGGCAATGAAGTTTTCCATATTCCAGTTGGCCTCTGCGCCGCAGATGCCAAAAACGAAGTTGCTCAGAGCTTCCTTGCGGGCTGCCTCGTCCTGGGGCCAGGGCTTATCCCCCTTATGGTCCACCAGCAGCACCGGAACCGGCGCATTATAGATCTCCTTTGCAGCGTCGATCTCCACGCCATCTACAATACGGTTGGGGCCGCCGTTCAGGATAATACCCTTCACATTCGGCAGAGCAGCCAGCTCTGCTGCAGTGATGTCATGGGGATAGATCTCGCTGTAAACACCCAAAGCCCGGATTTCACGGGCCAGGCGGGGGTTCTCATCACTGCCCAGATCCAAAATCAGAATCATGTCCTGCTTCATTATCTTGCCTCCCAATTTCTCATGATCGATGCTTATACCTGACACCCGAACCCGCCCATTTTTCACCGCAGGGCTGCAGCTCCGGTCACCCGGACAAGCGTATACTCCTGAGAATAGTATAGCACATCTCACAAGAAAAAGCGACAGATTTTGTTGCTTTTTTTTAGGGGAAGTTCGCACGTTCCCCCTCTTTTGCCGTGCATATGTCTCTGCTCACAGCATCTGTTTAGAGCGCGCGTTCCTCTTTCGCACCGGATGACGCAGGACCGTGCGCATTTTTTCAGGTGCAGTACGCCTTGGGTCACTGAGATAGATCTCGTGATGGAGACGCTGTACTGTAAGGTCTGACTGATACCCCTGCTCCGCAGCATAGGTTTCCATTTGGTGGATGGTCTCCGGTTCGGTATCATACGGGCCAACATGCATACACTGAACACAAAGCCCCTCCTCATAACAGAAAAATTCCACCTTGGAAAAGTCCATTTTCTTTTTCGCGGTGGCCTGTTCCACTGCCCAATGAAAGGCGGCCTGATCCACAAAATCCGGCACACGGATCATGGAGATCCAGGCCAGCTGCTCCTTATGACGCAGATCCAGCTCTGTTTTTCCTGGCTGCCACCAGAGCCCCTCTAAGGGCGGCACAACATAGGCAAAGGCCCCCGGAATATGATACCCGGCTTTCTCGCTCATTTTTAATGTAAAAGCAACACCATAAAGCAGCTGGATGGCCTGTTGATACGCCCCGCCCTCTTGGTTTGGGTCTCCCCTCCCCCGCACCGCCAGAAAATTCATTGGTGGCACTGTCAAAATGCCCGGAGTCCTCGGCGGTTGATACAGCGCTCTCTCCTCTTTCTTGAAATCAAACGGCATCGTTCAGCCCTCCTTCTTGGATTTTTTAGGCTTTGATGGCGGCAGCGCCGCCCATGTGATCTGTGCCAGGCGAACCAGCAGCTCTCGATCATCCACATCCTCTACCAGCAGACAGGGCTTTGCGCCTTTATAAGGCGGTGCCAATGGCAACTGGGGAAATGCGTTTTTCCCCTCCAATGTCTCCTTAACAAAAAGTTGATCATCGCAAACCATAGCAAAAAACTTTTCATTGAGGTAAAGCCCATACTCCCCAAACATTTTACGGCAGCGGATCTCTCCTGCCGCGTCAAACTGATCTGCTATATACTGCGCAATGCTCGCATCCGAAGCCATTCTGCACTCTCCCTTACCCTCGATTTTACTCCTAGACTGTTTTTTGTGCCGCATTTTAGGTGTGCTATCTCCAGAAAAGAACAACCAAATGTTTATCAGCTTCAGTATAGCATACGGAAGGTATTTTGTAAAGAAAACAAAAAATCCCCCCTGCCTTTACGGACAGAGGGGAAATTTAAGCAATAGTGCCTTCTATCAGGCTGTCAGGAAGTCAGAACAGATCACTCAATGATCTTGCCGACGACGCCGGAACCAACGGTACGGCCACCCTCACGGATAGCGAAACGCAGGCCTTCCTCCATGGCGACGGGGGTCAGCAGCTCAACGTGCATCATGACGTTATCGCCGGGCATGCACATCTCGGTGCCCTCGGGCAGGGTGATGATGCCGGTCACGTCGGTGGTGCGGAAGTAGAACTGAGGACGATAGTTGGAGAAGAAGGGGGTATGACGGCCGCCCTCGTCCTTGTTCAGGACATAGACCTGAGCCTCAAAGACGTTGTGGGGGTGCACAGAACCGGGCTTAGCCAGGACCTGGCCACGCTCGATCTGGGTGCGGTCGATACCACGCAGCAGAGCGCCGATGTTATCGCCAGCCTGAGTGAAGTCCAGAGACTTACGGAACATCTCCAGGCCGGTGATGGTGGTGCTCAGACGATCGGGCTTGATGCCGACGATCTCCATCTGATCGCCAACCTTAGCAGTGCCGCGCTCGACACGGCCGGTAGCGACGGTGCCACGGCCAGAGATGGTCATGACGTCCTCGATGGGCATCAGGAAGTCCTTGTCAGCCAGACGGTCGGGAGTGGGGATATACTCGTCGACAGCGTCCATCAGCTCCTTGATGGGAGCGTAAGCGGGATCGCTGGGATCGTTAGAAGTGCACTCCAGAGCCTTCAGAGCAGAACCACGGATGATGGGGGTGTCATCACCGGGGAAGTTGTACTCGTTCAGCAGCTCACGGATCTCCATCTCGACCAGATCCAGCAGCTCCTCGTCGTCGACCATGTCAACCTTGTTCATGAAGACAACGATATAGGGCACGCCGACCTGACGAGCCAGCAGGATGTGCTCACGGGTCTGGGGCATGGGACCGTCGGTAGAAGCGACGACCAGGATAGCGCCGTCCATCTGGGCAGCACCAGTGATCATGTTCTTGACGTAGTCAGCGTGGCCCGGGCAGTCAACGTGAGCGTAGTGACGGTTCTCGGTCTGATACTCAACGTGAGAAGAGTTGATCGTGATACCACGAGCGCGCTCCTCGGGAGCCTTGTCGATGTTGGCGTAGTCGGTGAAGTCGGCGCCGCCGCACAGGGACAGGTACTTGGTGATCGCAGCAGTCAGAGTGGTCTTGCCGTGGTCAACGTGACCGATGGTGCCGATGTTAACATGCGGCTTAGAACGGTCAAATTTTGCCTTTTCAGCCATTGGAATATCCTCCCTTGTATCGGTTTGATTTTGGTTACAACAGCTCTGCATCTACAAAAATGTACTGCAAGGCTATTCTACTAAATTCTACCCATAAAATCAAGTGATTTTACAGGAAATTTTGCCGAAGCATCCTTGCCCCGGCAAAATCCTTTGCTTTTTCAGCAATTAGGCCTTGGTGCGGCCTGCGATGATCTGCTCGGCGATGTTCTTGGGCACCGGCTCGTAGTGAGACGGCTCCATGACATACTGGCCACGGCCCTGGGTCTTGGAACGCAGGTCGGTAGCGTAGCCGAACATCTGAGCCAGAGGCACGAACGCATTGACGCGCTGAGTGCCAGCCATAGCCTCCATGCCCTGGATCTGACCACGGCGGGAGTTCAGGTCACCGATAACATCGCCCAGATACTCATCGGGAACGACGACAGCAACCTTCATGATGGGCTCAGTGATGATGGGATCAGCCTTGCGCATAGCCTCCTTGAAGGCCATAGAACCAGCAATGGAGAAGGCCATTTCAGAGGAGTCGACCTCGTGATAAGAACCATCCCACAGGGTGACCTTGACGTCAACCACGGGATAGCCAGCCAGAACACCGCTCTTCATTGCGCCCTGGATACCATTGTCAATAGCCGGGATATACTCCTTGGGGATCGCGCCGCCAACAACAGCGTTGACGAACTCGTAACCCTTGCCAGCCTCGTTGGGCTCGATCTTGATCTTGACGTGACCATACTGGCCCTTACCGCCAGACTGACGAGCATACTTGGTATCCTGGTTAGCTTCCTTGCGGATGGTCTCACGGTAAGCGACCTGAGGTGCGCCCACGTTAGCCTCGACCTTGAACTCACGCAGCAGACGGTCCACGATGATCTCCAGGTGCAGCTCGCCCATGCCGGCGATGATGGTCTGACCAGTCTCCTCATCGGTGTAGGTCTTGAAGGTGGGGTCCTCCTCAGCCAGCTTTGCCAGCGCAATGCCCATCTTCTCGTTACCAGCCTTGGTCTTAGGCTCGATAGCAACGCGGATAACGGGCTCGGGGAACTTCATGGACTCCAGGATGATGGGATGCTTCTCGTCACACAGAGTATCACCAGTGGTGGTGTTCTTCAGACCCACGACAGCAGCGATATCACCTGCGTAGCAGCAGTCGATATCCTTGCGGTGGTTGGAGTGCATCTGCAGGATGCGGCCCATACGCTCGTTGGTGTCCTTCACCGAGTTGTACACGGTGGTGCCGGACTCGACCTTACCGGAGTAAACACGGAAGTAAGCCAGCTTACCAACAAACGGGTCGGTAGCGATCTTGAATGCCAGAGCTGCGAAGGGAGCGTTGTCGCTAGACGGACGGGTCTCCTCTTCCTCAGTCTCGGGGTTGACGCCCTTGATGTCAGGCACGTCGGTGGGAGCGGGCATATAGTCCACGATAGCATCAAGCAGCTTCTGGACGCCACGGTTCTTGTAAGAAGAACCGCAGACCACGGGAACCAGAGTATTGGCGATGGTCTCCTTGCGGATTGCAGCCTTCAACTCTTCCTTGGTGATCTCCTCGCCCTCGAGGTACTTCTCCATCAGCTCCTCGTCGTTCTCGGCCACAGCCTCGACCAGGATGTTGTGGTACTCCTCGGCCTGCTCACGCATATCCTCGGGGATATCCTCGGTGCGCATATCGTTGCCCAGGTCGTCGTAGTAGACCTCGGCGTTCATCTCCACCAGGTCAACGATGCCGCGGAAGGTGTCTTCCTGGCCGATGGGCAGCTGGATAGCCACGCCATTAGCGTGCAGACGATCGTGCATCATCTGAATGCAGCGGAAGAAGTCGGCACCCATGGTATCCATCTTGTTGACGTAGACCATACGGGGAACCTTGTACTCGTCCGCCTGGCGCCAGACAGTCTCAGACTGGGGCTCGACACCACCCTTAGCAGCCAGAACGGTCACAGAACCGTCCAGCACGCGCAGGGAACGCTGGACCTCAACGGTGAAGTCCACGTGGCCCGGGGTGTCGATGATGTTGATGCGGTGACGGTTCTTCTTGAATGCTGCGGGGTCCTTCTGGGTCTCAGAATGGCTCCAGTAGCAAGTGGTCGCCGCGGAAGTGATGGTGATACCACGCTCCTGCTCCTGGGCCATCCAGTCCATGGTAGCGCTGCCGTCGTGGGTCTCACCGATCTTGTGGTTGATGCCGGTGTAGTACAGGATACGCTCGGTAGTGGTGGTCTTACCAGCATCGATGTGAGCCATGATGCCGATATTTCTCGTCATCTGAAGAGAAACTTCTCTGGATGTAGCCATGAAATGAACCTCCTACCGATCAGATCAATAACGGAAATGTGCGAAAGCCTTGTTGGCCTCGGCCATCTTGTGGGTATCCTCGCGCTTCTTCACGGCGTTGCCAGTGTTATTGGCAGCGTCCATGATCTCAGCAGCCAGACGCTGGCTCATGGTCTTCTCGCCACGGCTGCGGCTGTAAGCAGTCAGCCAGCGCAGGCCCAGGGTCTCACGACGAGCGGGGCTGACCTCCAGGGGAACCTGGTAGTTAGCACCACCCACGCGGCGGGTCTTGCACTCAAGGCTGGGCATAATGTTCTCCATGGCCTTTTCAAAGGTCTCCAGGGGATCGTTGCCGGTCTTCTCCTGGATCATGGTGAAAGCATCATACACAATCTTCTGGGCGACGCCCTTCTTGCCATCCAGCATCACGCTGTTGACCAGGCGGGTGACCATCTTGGAATTGTAAATAGGATCAGCTAAGACATCGCGCTTAGCAATGTTACCTCTTCTAGGCATCTTTCTTCCCTCCTTCACAGAATGATATCATCGGTACTCGAAAGTAATTAAACTCCCGTTGTGTCACAAAGAGCTGACCTTACATAAACTGTTGACCATCCGCTCAGGGCGGACTTGTTATTTATATAATGGAAAGCCGTTTATGGCGGTCGTTCCTCAATTACTTCTTCGCTGCACCGGCCTTAGGACGCTTTGCGCCGTACTTGGAGCGGGCCTGGCCACGACCTGCAACACCCTGGGTATCCAGAGTACCACGGATGATGTGGTAACGAACACCGGGCAGGTCCTTGACACGGCCGCCGCGGATCAGAACGACGGAGTGCTCCTGCAGGTTATGGCCGATGCCGGGAATGTAAGAGGTGACCTCAATACCATTCGTCAGGCGGACACGGGCGACCTTACGCAGAGCAGAGTTCGGCTTCTTGGGGGTCATGGTACGGACTGCAGTGCAGACACCACGCTTCTGGGGGCTGCTCAGATCAGAGTACTGCTTCTTCTGAGAGTTGTAGCTCTTCAGCAGAGCAGGAGAAGCGCTCTTCGTAGCCAGGACCTCACGGCCTTTGCGTACAAGCTGGTTGAAAGTAGGCATTTGGTTTCTCCTTTCGTAGAGTGATAACCGGGCAACCGCCCGGATTTTTTGCCGCACTTCCCCCTAAAGGGATGCGCAACAGTTATATAATACTCGTTGTGGGGCGTAATGTCAACAGTTTTTGCAAAGTTTTTTTGTACTTTCCGCTGATTTTTTCTCGAACAGCCCTCTCCCCTGCTCCAAAGCACAAAAGCCCCCGCAGAGTATGTGCTCTGCGGGGGCTTTTTATGCTTTTATCCGGAAAACGGAGGGTTTACAGCTGGGCAGCGGCCAGTTCAGCAGCCACCTGCTCATCCCGCTCCGCCTCGCGGCGGATCAGGTCCTCACGGACCTCCGGCAGGCCGGTACCTGCGGGGATCAGCTTACCGATGATGACGTTCTCCTTCAGGCCAGCCAGCGGGTCGGTCTTGCCCTTGATGGCAGCCTCGGTCAGCACGCGGGTGGTCTCCTGGAAGGATGCAGCAGACAGGAAGGACTCATTGGCCAGGGCAGCCTTGGTGATGCCCAGCAGCACCTGCTGGTACTCCACCAGCTTGAGGCCCTGCTCGCCTGCGTCGATCCGCTTCTGCAGATCTGCATTGATGTTCTCCACATCCAGGCGGTTTGCCAGTGCGCCGCCGATCAGGTCGGAAGAGCCGGAGTCGGTGACCCGGACCTTACGGCACATCTGACGGACGATGACCTCGATATGCTTATCGTTGATCTCAACGCCCTGCAGACGGTAGACCTTCTGGACCTCGCTGATCAGGTAGTTCTGCACATCGCTCAGGCCCTTGATCGCCAGGATATCCTGGGGATAGAGCACGCCCTCACGGGTGATGATGTCGCCCTTCTCCACACGGTCACCCGGCACGACGCGTGCATGCTGGGTAAAGGGGATGGAGTAGCTCTTGACCACCTCTGCACCGGTCTCTTCGTCCTTGCCGGTGACCTTGATGACCACGTTCTTCTTGGTATCGTCCTGAGAGACCACACCAGAGATCTCGCTCATGATGGCCATGCTCTTGGGACGGCGGCTCTCGAACAGCTCCTCAACACGAGGCAGACCCTGGGTAATATCCTCGGCCGATGCGATACCGCCGGTATGGAAGGTACGCATGGTCAGCTGGGTACCCGGCTCGCCGATGGACTCAGCTGCAATAACGCCGATGGACTCGCCCAGCTGGACCGGCTCACCATTGGCCATGTCGGAGCCATAGCAGCGGGCGCAGACACCGATCTTTGCACGGCAGGTCAGCAGGCTGCGGATCTTCAGCTTGGTGATGCCAGCCGACTCGATCTCGTCTGCATCGTACAGGTCGATCATCTTGCCTTCCGGCACGATGACCTTGCCGGTGACCGGATTCACCACGTCGCCCACGGCATAACGGCCGATGAGACGCTCGCGGAAGCTCTCGATCTTCTCCTTGCCCTCGTGGATCTCAGAGACCCACAGGCCGTCGGTGGTGCCGCAGTCGATCTCGCGGACGATAACGTCCTGAGAGACGTCGACCATGCGGCGGGTCAGGTAGCCGGAGTCTGCGGTACGCAGAGCGGTATCTGCCAGACCCTTACGAGCACCACGAGCGGAAACGAAGTATTCCAGAATGTTCAGACCTTCGCGGTAGTTCGCACGAATGGGCATCTCGATGGTGTGGCCGGCGGTGTTTGCCAGCAGGCCGCGCATGCCGGCCAGCTGCTTGATCTGGTTCATAGAACCACGAGCACCAGAGTCCGCCATCATATAGATCTCGTTGTCCTTGGGCAGGTTGTCCGCCAGAGCCTTGGAGACTCTGTCGGTGGTCGCCTGCCAGATGTCGATGGTCTGCTTGTAGCGCTCGCCCTCGGAGATCAGGCCGCGGTTGAACAGCTTGCCCACCTGGGAGACCTGCTTATCTGCCTCTGCGATCAGCTCTGCCTTCTGGGGCGGGATCACCGCATCACAGACAGCCACAGAGATCGCAGACAGGGTGGAATACTTATAGCCCTGGCTCTTGATGGCATCCAGCATCTTTGCACAGGCGCGGGTGCCATTGCGGGTCATGCAGCGGGAGATGATGTCCGGCAGGGTCTTTTTGGTCACGCGGAAGCTGACCTCGTACTCCAGCCAGTGCTCCGGATCGGTACGGTCGATATAGCCCAGGTTCTGGGGGATCGGGTTATTGAAGATGATCCGGCCTGCGGTGGCATCCACCAGACCGCTGCGCTCCACGCCATCCAGCACCATGGTGCGGCGCACCTTGATGGGAGCGTGCAGGGAGATGACGTGCTCGGCATAGGCCATCAGGGCCTCGTTCTCATCACGGAACACCTTGCCGGCGCCAACTTCGTCCTCACGGACGGTGGTCAGGTAGTAGCTGCCCAGGATCATATCCTGCGTAGGCACGGTGACGGGGGCGCCGTCGGAGGGCTTCAGCAGGTTGCCGGAAGCCAGCATCAGCATCTTGGCCTCACGGCAGGCGTCCGCGCTCAGCGGCAGGTGGACAGCCATCTGGTCGCCGTCGAAGTCCGCGTTGAATGCGGTACAGGACAGGGGGTGCAGCTTGATGGCACGGCCCTCCACCAGCACCGGGTTGAATGCCTGGATGCCCAGACGGTGCAGGGTAGGTGCACGGTTCAGCAGCACGGGATGACCCTGGATCACAGTCTCCAGGCTGTCCCAGACTTCCGGCTTTGCACGCTCCACCATCTTGCGGGCGGACTTGATGTTGTTGGCAATGCCCTTTTCCACCAGGTCCTTCATGACAAAGGGCTTGAACAGCTCCAGAGCCATCTCCTTGGGCAGACCACACTGGTCCATACGCAGCTCAGGGCCGACAACGATAACGGAACGGCCGGAGTAGTCCACGCGCTTGCCCAGCAGGTTCTGACGGAAGCGGCCCTGCTTGCCCTTAAGCATATCAGACAGGCTCTTCAGGGCACGGTTGTTGGGGCCGGTGACCGGACGGCCGCGGCGGCCGTTGTCGATCAGGCTGTCCACAGCCTCCTGCAGCATCCGCTTCTCGTTGCGGACGATGATATCCGGTGCGCCCAGCTCCAGCAGACGGCGCAGACGGTTGTTGCGGTTGATGACCCGGCGATACAGATCGTTCAGGTCAGAGGTAGCAAAGCGGCCGCCATCCAGCTGGACCATGGGGCGCAGATCCGGCGGCAGCACCGGCAGAACGTCCATGACCATCCACTCGGGGCGGTTGCCGGAGATGCGGAAAGCCTCCACGACCTCCAGGCGCTTCAGGATGCGGACACGCTTCTGGCCGGAGGACTTCTCCACCTCAGCGGTCAGCTCCGCACTGAGCTGATCCAGGTCGATCTCCCGCAGCAGCTCCTGGATGGCCTCAGCACCCATCGATGCCTCGAACTCATCGCCGTAGCGCTCCTGCATCTCCCGGTATTCCTTCTCGGTCAGCAGCTGCTTTTTCTCCAGCGGGGTCAAACCGGGGTTGGTGACGATATAGCTGGCAAAGTACAGCACCTTCTCCAGCAGGCGGGGGCTGATGTCCAGCATCAGACCAATGCGGCTGGGGATGCCCTTGAAGTACCAGATGTGGCTGACCGGAGCGGCCAGCTCGATGTGGCCCATACGCTCGCGGCGGACCTTTGCCTTGGTGACCTCAACGCCGCAGCGGTCGCAGACCTTGCCCTTATAACGGATGCGCTTGTACTTACCGCAGTGGCACTCCCAGTCCTTGGTAGGTCCAAAAATGCGCTCGCAGTACAGGCCGTCGCGCTCCGGCTTCAGGGTGCGGTAGTTGATGGTCTCCGGCTTCTTCACCTCGCCGTAGCTCCACTTGCGGATCTGATCGGGAGAGGCAAGGCCGATTTTGATCGAATCGAAAACGTTGTTTTCCATGAAACGAACCCTTCCTTAATCTCTAGTTGTCTCGATGATAACACGCGGCTGTGCGGGTCCGCACCGGCTGCGGCGGGTCACCGGCTTTTCTGCCGGCCGCCGCACCGGGCGACCCTGAGGGGTCATTCAATATCCACTTCGTCAAAAGAAGCGGGAGCCGCTTCGCTGGAGCTGTCCTCCAGCACAGAAGGATCATCGAAGCTGGAGCCTGCGTCCTTGATGGTGTAGTCGCCTGCCAGCTCGTTCTCGTTGGTGACAGTCTCGGTACCGGCAACATCGCGCATATCAAAGCCGGTCTCCTCGTCGTCAAAGTTCTGGCGCATATCGATCTCGTTGCCTTCCTTGTCCTGGACCACCACGTCCAGACCCAGGGACTGCAGCTCCTTGAGCATAACGCGGAAGGACTCCGGAATACCCGGCTGCGGCACCGGCTCGCCCTTGACGATGGCCTCGTAGGTCTTGACACGGCCCTCCACGTCGTCGGACTTGACGGTCAGGATCTCCTGCAGGGTATAAGCTGCGCCGTAAGCCTCCAGTGCCCAGACCTCCATCTCGCCGAAGCGCTGGCCGCCGAACTGGGCCTTGCCGCCCAGGGGCTGCTGCGTGACCAGAGAGTAGGGGCCGGTAGAACGGGCATGGATCTTATCGTCGACCAGGTGGTGCAGCTTCAGGTAGTACATATAGCCCACCGTGACCCGGTTGTCGAACTTTTCGCCGGTACGGCCATCGTAAACGGTGGTCTTGCCGTCGCGGTCCAGCTCGATCTTGGAGAAGTCGATGATATGGCCCTTCTCGCCCATGATCCGGGGGAGCTTGGTGGGGTATGCGGGGGCGTTCTCGCCGTGCCACATCTCCCGGGCAGTATCAAATGCATCGCCGATATCGTTCTCTCGTGCGGAGTCGAACACCGGGGTCATGACCTTGATGCCGCAAGCCTTGGCTGCATAGCCCAGGTTGACTTCCAGCACCTGACCAATGTTCATACGGGAGGGAACGCCCAGCGGGTTCAGCACGATATCCAGCGGGGTGCCGTCCGGCAGGTACGGCATATCCTCCTGCGGCAGGATGCGGGAAACGACACCCTTGTTGCCGTGACGGCCTGCCATCTTATCGCCCACGCTGATCTTGCGCTTCTGGGCAATGTAGCAGCGCACCACCTGGCGCACGCCGGGCTGCAGCTCGTCGCTGTTTTCCGGAGTGAACACCTTGACATCCACAATGATGCCATACTCGCCATGGGGTACACGCAGAGAGGTGTCACGCACCTCACGGGCCTTCTCACCAAAGATAGCCCGCAGCAGGCGCTCCTCAGCGGTCAGCTCGGTCTCGCCCTTGGGGGTGACCTTACCAACCAGGATATCGCCGCTCTTGACCTCGGCGCCAATGCGGATGATACCGCGCTCGTCCAGGTCCTTCAGGGCATCCTCGGAGACGTTGGGGATATCACGGGTGATCTCCTCAGGTCCCAGCTTGGTGTCACGAGACTCGGTCTCGTACTCCTCGATATGGATGGAGGTGTACACATCCTCGCGGACGATCTTCTCGTTCAGCAGGACGGCGTCCTCGTAGTTGTAGCCCTCCCAGGTCATGAAGCCGATCAGAGCGTTCTTGCCCAGAGAAATCTCACCATTGCGCATAGCAGGGCCATCGGCCAGCACCTGGCCTGCCTTGACGGTCTCCCCTACTTCCACGATGGGGCGCTGGTTGATGCAGGTGCCTGCGTTGGAGCGGGCAAACTTCACCAGAGCGTAATCCTCCAGGGCGCCTGCGGTGGTGCGCACCAGCACATGGTCTGCATCCACCTTTTCCACGATGCCGTCGTTCTTGGCCAGCACAGCAGTACCAGAGTCGGTAGCTGCCTTGTACTCCATACCGGTGGCGACCAGCGGCTGCTGGGTGACCATCAGAGGCACGGCCTGACGCTGCATGTTGGAGCCCATCAGAGCACGGTTACAGTCGTCGTTCTCCAGGAAGGGGATGCAGGCGGTTGCCACAGAGACCATCATCCGGGGAGAAACGTCCATATAATCGACCTTTTCAGCGTCGATTTCCAAAATCTCGTCCCGGCGGCGGGCAGACACGCGCTGCCGCTTGAAGTGCTTGCTCTCATCCAGGGGCTCGTTGGCCTGGGCGACGACGTACTCGTCCTCCAGATCAGCGGTCATATACTCCACTTCATCGGTAACGACCTGGTCGATCAGGCGGCCTTCCTCATCGTAGGTCTTTTTCACCTTACGGTAAGGGGCCTCCACGAAGCCATACGCATTGATCTTAGCATAGGATGCCAGGTAAGAGATCAGACCGATGTTGGGGCCTTCCGGCGTCTCGATGGGGCACATACGGCCGTAGTGGCTGTAGTGAACGTCACGGACCTCGAAACCTGCACGGTCACGGCTCAGACCGCCAGGGCCCAGAGCGGACAGACGGCGCTTATGGGTCAGCTCAGCCAGGGGGTTGTTCTGGTCCATGAACTGAGACAGCGGAGAGGAGCCAAAGAACTCCTTGATGGCAGCCACCACAGGACGGATGTTGATCAGTGCCTGCGGGGTGATGACGCTCTGATCCTGGCTCTGCAGGGTCATGCGCTCACGGATCACACGCTCCATACGGGAGAAGCCGATGCGGAACTGGTTCTGCAGCAGCTCGCCCACGCTGCGGATACGGCGGTTGCCCAGGTGGTCGATATCATCGGTAGAGCCGATGCCGTGGGCCAGGCCGTTCAGGTAGTTGATGGAAGCAAAGATGTCCGCAGTGGTAACGGTGCGGCCGATCAGCTGGTCGTGGTTGCGGCACAGCAGCTCCTTCTGCTCCTCCACATCGGAGGTGGTGTCCAGGATCTTGCGGATCTCCTCAAAAGAGCAGCGCTCGTTGATGCCGCACTCCTTCACGTCGAAGGAGAAGAAAGCCTGTGCGTCCACACAGCCGTTGGTGATGACCTTGACGTCCTTGTCATCGATGCGCAGGGTGACCAGGCTGACACCAGCAGCGTCTGCCTGCTCTGCCATTGCGCGGGTGATCTTGGAGCCAGCCTCGATCAGGATCTCGCCGGTCAGGGGGGCCACCACGTTATCCGCAGCCACATGGCCGATGATACGGCGGGCCAGAGCCAGCTTCTTGTTCATCTTGTACCGGCCAAACCGGGACAGATCGTACCGGCGGGGGTCAAAGAACAGCATATTGATCTGGCTGGTAGCGGACTCCACCGTGGGAGGCTCGCCGGGGCGCAGCTTGCGGTAGACCTCCAGCAGGCCCTCTTCCTTATTCTTGGTGGTATCCTTCTCCAGGGTGGCCAGGATGCGCTCATCCTCGCCGAAGTAGTTCAGGATATCCTCATCCGAGGACAGGCCCAGGGCACGGCACAGCACGGTGACCGGCAGCTTGCGGTTCTTGTCGATGCGGACATAGAACACGTTGGAAGCATCGGTCTCATACTCCAGCCAGGCACCGCGGTTGGGGTTCATGGTGGCGCTGTACAGGTCGTTGCCCACCTTGTCCTTTGCATCGCCGTAGAATACGCCGGGAGAACGGACCAGCTGGCTGACGATAGCGCGCTCTGCACCATTGATCACAAAGGTGCCCGCATCGGTCATCAGCGGGAAGTCACCCATGAAGATCTCCTGATCTTTGACCTCGCCGGTCTCCTTATTCAGCAGACGAGCCGTGACACGCAGCGGGGCAGCGTAGGTCACGTCCCGCTCTTTGCACTCCTTGATGGAATACTTCGGCTCCTTGTCCAGGCGGAAATCCACAAAGCTCAGTGCCAGGTTGCCGGTGTAATCCTCAATGGCGCCGATGTCATGGAAGACCTCTTTCAGGCCCTCGTCCAGAAACCACTGATACGAGTTCTTCTGGACCTCGATCAGGTTGGGCATACTGATGACTTCGTCGATGTGGGAGAAGCTCATGCGCTCGGTTTTGCCGAGCTTTACGGGCTTGACTTTCATCATAAAATCAACCACTCCTTACTTTTATACTCTACGGATGTTGCATACGCGGGTCGAAATTTGAGCACACGCACATAATTCGGCCCGCGCAGCGCGGAGAGTTTCGGCATTTTTAACAAACTTTAGGATGAACGCCCCAAAGTGCCGACGCCTCAAACCCCGTTTTTGGCGCACTAGGCCATTATGTGATACTATCTCAGTATAACACAAAAACCCCTGGTGTCAAGCCATTTTCGGGTTTTTGAGCAGATTTTTTCTTTCAGACCGGTTTTTGCGGTACACCCGGAGACGTGTATGCTTTGAATGTTTTTCGTCTTGATTTTTCTGTTTTTTGCGTTCCTGACCAAAAGCGCCTTGTGCATTTTGTCTATGTTTGCTCTTGCCTTCCTCTCCCCTGCCGCACACAAAAAAGCCCTGCCGGGCAGCGCTTCCCGGCAGGGCTGTAAAAGGATGCGCGGTCGGCGCTTTCCCGCTTAGGTTCAGCGGTCCCACTTGTCGCACAGGGCATTGATCTGGTCGGCAAAGCGGGCCAGGTCCTTGTTTGCTCCGCCCTGGTTGTGCTCGATGACCCGCAGCAGACGGCGGCCTGCATTGACCAGCCGCTGGAATACCGATGCAGCACGGCTCGGCCCCTCCGTGCCAGTGCGGCGCTGCACCTTCTCCCGGCTGCCCTCCTGAACACAGACTGCACCCTCTGCGCCCAAGACCCACTGCGCCCCGTTGTAAGGCGCACAAGCGGTAAAGCCCCGCTCCTGCAGCAGCTGAACGAACCGGTCCTCCACTTCGTCCTCGCCATGGTTGACGAACACCCGCTTGGGTTTTGTGTCAAAGGCTTCGATCCAGCGCAGCAGCCCTTCCCGGTCTGCATGACCGGACATACCGGTCAGCTGACACAGCTCCGCCTGCACCTCGATGGTCTCACCAAACAGTTTTACCTGCGGGGCACCCTCCAGCAGGACTCGTCCCAAGGTGCCCGCGGCCTGATAGCCCACAAACAGGATGGTGCTCTCCGGCCGCCAAAGGTTATGCTTCAGATGATGGCGGATACGGCCCGCCTCACACATACCGCTGGCAGAAAGGATGACCTTAGGCTCCCGGTCCGAGTTGATCTGGCGGGATTCCTCACTGGTCACGCTGACCCGCAGCCCCGGGAACAGGATCGGGTGGACTCCCTGTGCCAGCAGCTCCCGTGTTTCCTGATCAAAGCAGGCAGAATCCGTCTCATGGAAGATGCGGGTCGCTTCAATGGCCAGCGGACTGTCGATATAGACTGGGAAATTGCCGTGCCCTTTGACCAGGCCCCGGTTTTTGATCTCCCGGATAAAATACAGCATCTCCTGGGTGCGGCCCACCGCAAAGCTGGGGATGACCACATTGCCGCCCCGGTCCAGGGTGCGCTGCAAAATAGCGCTCAGCTCCCCTACATAGTCCGGCCGGGGGCCGTGGCTGCGGTCGCCGTAGGTGGACTCCATCACCACATAATCTGCCTCGTGCAGATAGGCGGGATCTTTCAGGATCGGCTGATTCAGGTTGCCGATATCGCCGGAAAACACCAGCTTGACCGTTTTGCCTTCCTCTGTGACCCAGATCTCCACACTGGCCGAGCCGAGCAGATGCCCCACATCCACAAAGCGGACCTCTACCCCCGACGCCAGGGCAAACTGCGTGTTATAGGGCACACCGTGGAACAGCTTGATGGCCGCCTCTGCATCCTGGACCGTGTACATGGGCTCCACCGGGTCTGCACCGGAGCGCTGGCCTTTGCGGTTTTTCCACTCCGCCTCAAACTCCTGGATATGCGCCGAGTCCCGCAGCATGATGCCGCACAGCTCTACCGTAGGTGTCGTGGCGTAGATCTCGCCCCCAAAACCGTTGCGCACCAAAAGCGGCAGCAGTCCGGTATGGTCAATATGGGCGTGTGTGATCAGCACACAGTCCACCTCACCTGCCGGCACCGGCAAAGGCTGGTTTTCATAGGTATCCCGTCCCTGTTCCATGCCGCAGTCGATCAAGATCCGCTTGCCGGCGGCCTCCAACAAGGTACAGCTGCCTGTAACTTCATGGTTCGCACCCAAAAATGTCAGTTTCACAGTGGACACCTCCCATCGCGCCCGGAGCACGGGCGTTGAAACGGTCTTAATAATACATTATAATGGCCCCCGGTCCATGAAAATGCAAGCATCCCGCTGCCATCTCCCACAAACCTTTGGGTTACGTTCAGTATACCACATTTTGTGCCCCAGTGCCCCCCAAAAACGCAGGTTTTTCTCAGGCAAAACGCCGAAAGACTGAAAAAATTTTTATACAACCTTGACAAACTACCCCGGGATGCGATAAACTCAGACAGTATGATATTCCTTCTAAGAAGATCTGAATAGAGAGGTTGTATATTTATGGTTCGTAACGATTTGCGCAACGTCGCTATTATCGCTCACGTTGACCACGGCAAGACCACCCTGGTGGACGCCCTGCTGCGCCAGAGCGGCGCGTTCCGTGACAATCAGGTGGTGTCCGAGCGTGTGATGGACAGCGGCGACATCGAGCGTGAGCGCGGCATTACCATCCTGGCCAAGAACTGCTCCTGCACCTACAAGGGCGTGAAGATCAACATCGTGGACACTCCGGGCCACGCCGACTTTGGCGGCGAGGTGGAGCGTGTGCTGAAGATGGTCAACGGCGTGCTGCTGCTGGTGGACGCCGCTGAGGGCTGCATGCCCCAGACCCGCTTTGTTCTGCAGAAGGCTCTGCAGCAGAACCTGAGCCTGGTGGTGGCCATCAACAAGATCGACCGCCCCGATGCCCGCATCAAAGAGGTCATCGACGAGGTGCTGTACCTGCTGATGGACCTGGGTGCCTCCGACGAGCAGCTGGACTGCCCCATCCTGTTCTGCTGCGGCCGTCAGGGTACCGCCAGCCTGGACCCGGATGTGCCCGGCACCGACCTGATGCCCCTGTTCGACACCCTGCTGGACACCATCCAGCCCCCGGAAGGCGACCCTGAGGCTCCCTTCCAGATGCTGGTGTCCTCTGTGGACTACAACGAGTTCGTGGGCCGCATTGGCATTGGCCGCATCCAGAACGGCGTAGCCAAGGTAGGCGAGGAAGTGGTGGTGTGCGACTGGCACAACCCGGACCTGAAGATGCGGGGCCGCCTGACCAAGCTCTACGACTTCCAGGCCAACGGCCGCCAGCCCTGCGACAACATCACCGCCGGCGATATCGTGGCCTTCTCCGGTCTGCCGGATGTGACCATCGGCAACACCCTGTGCAGCCCCTCTCAGGTGGAGCCCCTGCCCTTTGTGAAGATCAATGACCCCACCGTGGAGATGACCTTCTCGGTCAACGACAGCCCCCTGGCTGGCCGTGAGGGCAAGTTCGTCACCAGCCGCCAGATCCGTGACCGCCTCCAGAAGGAGCTGCTGAAGGACGTGGCCCTGAAGGTGGAGGACTCCCCCACCACCGATTCCTTCCGGGTCATGGGCCGTGGCGAGATGCACCTGTCCATCCTCATCGAGACCATGCGCCGTGAAGGCTACGAGCTGCAGGTCTCCCCTCCCCACGTTCTGACCAAGGTGATCGACGGCAAGACCTACGAGCCCATGGAGCACGTGGTGATCGACGTGCCCACCCAGTATCAGGGTGCTGTCATGACCGGCCTGGGCCAGCGCAAGGCGATCCTGCAGCAGATGGAAGCTCTGGGCGACACCCGTGTGCGTCTGGAGTTCCGGATGCCCAGCCGCGGCCTGTTCGGCTACCGCAACCAGTTCCTGACCGACACCCATGGTGAGGGCATCCTGAACCAGATCTTTGACGGCTACGATGTGTGGGCCGGCATGATCGCCAACCGCGCCACCGGCTCTCTGGTGAGCTTTGAGACTGGCGAGTCTGTCACCTACGGCCTGTTCAATGCCCAGCAGCGCGGCACCCTGCTGATCGGACCCGGCGAGAAGGTCTACGAGGGCATGGTCATCGGCTACACCCCCACCGGTGAGGATGTGGACGTGAACATCTGCAAGACCAAGCACCTGACCAACACCCGCGCTTCCGGCTCGGACGACGCTCTGCGTCTGGTGCCCATCAGCAAGCTGAGCCTGGAGGGCAGCCTGGAGTTCCTGGCACAGGACGAGCTGCTGGAGGTCACCCCCCAGAACCTGCGTATCCGCAAGCAGATCCTGAACCACGAGCAGCGCATGAAAGCTAAGAGCAAGAAGAAGTAAGCTGCTGTAAATACACAAAAATCCCCCGCAGCGCTCTGAAAAGAGCCGCTGCGGGGGATTTTTATCTTTGGTCAGCCCTGGCTGTATACACTGCCGGGGGTCCAGGGGTTGGCGGGGTCGTACTGGGCGTGGTTGCGCAGATAGGTGACCCAGGCTCCATAGCCATTGCCGGCAGACAGGTGCACGCCGTCCGGTGCAGCCAGGATCTCCTTCAAATTGCCCTCTCCATCGGCCAGCGTCTCCCACAGATCCAGGTAAATGCAGCCCTTTGCATCCGCCAGCTGCGCCAGCTGCTCGTTGACAGCCCGCAACGAATCACTGGCAAGACCCGGACGCTCAGCAGCTGCATTGGGCCGCACCGGCGGAATGGACTGCACATAGATCCGGCACTGATCCCCCAGCGTCTGCCGCAGCACATCCAGCATCTGGCCGTAATAGGCCAGGAACTTGCCCTCTGCGCCCGCCCTGGTCAGGGTATTGGTGCCCAGCAGCAGATAGAGTTTTTTGGGCTGCGCTGCCGCCAGCACGTCCAGCGCCACTTCCGGACCGCGGACCGGGCTCTTGACCGTGCTGCGGTTGACGATGGCGTCCGGTCCCACACCGGTATAGCCGCAGATCAGTGCACCGCCCAGAGGGATGCTGTAATCCGAAAAGCCCACCGTCAGGCTATCGCCCAGAAACGCTGCATCCGCAAAGTAGCTCAGGTCCACCTGTCCACAGGCGGGCTGACGAATGGTCTGCGCATCATACGCACGCAGCGCATATGCCCCCGGTGTTTGGAGAGCCGGACCAAACGCTTCCAGCTCCACCACTCCAGGCTGCACATCCGGCTCTCCAGTTGTCCCCTGCCCCTGCATGGGCAGCGGCGCCAGGATCTCCTGCGCTGTGCCGCTGGGCTGTACCGGAACAGAGGCAGCCTGTTCCGGCCCGCCGTGCTGCAAAACAGCTGTCACGGCAGCAGAGATCAGCAAAATGGCGGCAGCTGTACCAGCCAGCCGCAATATAAATACGCTTTTGCCCCGGCGCTGCGCAGGCCGTGCATGTGCGGAATGATATTCGTGTGAGATGCCCATTGTGGTCTTATCCACCTTTCCTGTCGGCGTTACATAGGGCCCCGGGAGCACAGACCCGGACACAGCCCCTGTGTCGTACCATTTTAGCATATTTTTTTTGCCTTCGCAACCAATTGGGTCTTGCATACAACACGCAAAATGGTTACAATAGAATCGTAGCTGAATTTACACATTTTACAAAAACCGTGCAAACAAGGCTGCTACTTTTTTGTACGACTTGCGGCGCAGGCTTTGGGACATCGGGGCTCTTGTGATGCAGTGCAGGGCAGCACGGGGCTTTTGCATCCGACACAGCCCAGCCAGCCGCAGCCAACCCACAGATAAGAAGGAGGAACTATCATGGCCAGGAACGTCATCGTCGGCCAGTCGGGCGGCCCCACCGCCGTCATCAACGCAAGCCTGGCGGGTGTCTATAAGGCAGCCCGCAGCATGGGCGCCGACACGGTCTACGGGATGAAGTACGGCATCGAGGGACTGTTGAAGGAGGAGCTGGTAGAGCTGAATGTTCTGCTGGACGACCGGCTGAGCATCGAGCTGCTGAAGCGCACGCCTTCCAGTTACCTGGGCAGCTGCCGCTATAAGCTGCCGGACCCGGAAAAAGACAGCGCCCCCTTTGTCAAGCTGTTTACCCTGTTTGACAAATACGAGGTGTGCGCCGTGTTCTACATCGGCGGCAACGACTCCATGGACACCATTGCCAAGCTCTCCCGCTATGCCAGCTCGGTGGGCAGCCCCATCCGCTTTATCGGGGTGCCCAAGACCATCGACAACGACCTGTGTCTGACCGACCACACCCCTGGTTACGGTTCTGCAGCCAAGTACATTGCCACCATCCTCAAGGAGGTCATCCAGGATTCCTCGGTCTACAATATGCGCAGCGTGACCGTAGCCGAGATCATGGGCCGTCATGCCGGATGGCTGGCCGGCGCCGCCTGCCTGGCCGGCGGCGACGACTGCGACGGCCCCGACCTGATCCTGCTGCCGGAAGTGCCCTTTGACCAGGAAAAATTCCTGGCACGGGTGGACGAGCTGCAGCGCACAAAGCCCAACGTGATCATTGCCGCCAGCGAGGGCGTCAAAACCGCAGACGGCACCTATCTGTGCGACCTGGTGTCCACCGCCGGGCAGCTGGATGCCTTTGGCCACAAAGCCATCCTCAGCGGAACCAGCCGGTATCTGTCCGAGCTGATCCACGACAAGCTGGGCTGCAAGAGCCGCGCGATCGAATTTTCCACCCTGCAGCGCTGCGCCAGCCACCTGGCCAGCCGCACCGACGTAAACGAAGCCTACGCCGTGGGCGGCGCCGCTGCCGCTGCCGCCTTTGCCGGGGAGACCGGCCGCATGGTCGCACTGAAACGGATCTCTGCCTACCCCTATCAGTGTGTCACGGAGCTGGTGGACGTACAGCAGGTGGCCAACCTGGAAAAGAAGGTCCCGCTGGAATGGATCACCCCGGACGGGATGCAGGTGACCTCCGCTTTTGAGGAGTACGCCCGCCCCTTGATCCTGGATGAGGTGACCCCTGTTTACGTCAACGGCACCCCCCGTCACATCTGCCTTTGATCCCGTTCTGCACCTGGCATATCCTGCCGGATGCAGCCCCTTTCCCCCATCCCTTTAGTCTTGTTTTCGTGCGCCTGCACGATCTCAATAAAGGCTCTGTCCCGCCCTGCTGCTGCCGGGCAGGATAATGCCGATCAAAGCCGAAAACAAAAAAGGAGAAATCATCATGGGTAAGAACGCAATCGTTGGTCAATCCGGCGGCCCCACCTCGGTCATCAATGCAAGCTTGGCCGGTGTGTTTGAAAGCTGCAAAAACCGCGGCGCATCCGTCGTGTACGGTATGTGCAATGGTGTAGCGGGGCTTTTGGAGGAGCGGGTCGTGGATCTGTCCCAGTACCTCACGGATGACCTGGACATCGAGCTGCTGAAGCGCACCCCTTCCAGCTTTTTGGGCAGCTGCCGCTATAAGCTGCCGGATTGGCGGGAGGATGAGTCGGTCTACAAAAAGCTGTTTGCGATCCTGGACAAGCTGGATGTGGGCTACTTCTTCTACATCGGCGGCAACGACTCCATGGATACCATCGGCAAGCTGGCAGACTACGGCACCCGTATCGACAGCGATATCCGGTTCATGGGCGTGCCCAAGACCATCGACAACGACCTGATGGTCACCGACCACACCCCCGGCTATGGCTCTGCGGCCAAGTACATTGGTGTGGTGATGAAGGAGATCATCCGGGATGCTACGGTCTATGGCACCAAATATGTCACCGTTGTGGAGATCATGGGCCGCAACGCCGGCTGGCTGACCGCCGCCGCTGCCCTGGCTAAGAGCGACGACTGTGAAGGTGTGGATATGATCTGCCTGCCGGAAGTGCCGTTCAATGTGGATCGTTTTGTCGAAAAGGTCCAGGCCATGCAGGAGACCAAGCCCAGCATCGTGATCGCTGTTTCCGAGGGCATCAAGCTGGAGGACGGCCGCTATGTCTGTGAGCTGGCGGATGATGTGCACGCAGTGGACGCCTTTGGCCACAAAGCCCTGACCGGCACTGCCCGGTATCTGGCCAACGTGATCGCCCGCAAGCTGGACACCAAGACCCGCTGCATCGAGCTTGCCACCCTGCAGCGCTGTGCCGGTCACCTGACCAGCCGCACCGATATCACCGAGGCATACCAGGTGGGCGGCGCTGCCGCCAAGGCTGCTTTTGAGGGCGTCACCGGGCAGATGGTTGCATTGAAGCGCCTGTCCAACAACCCCTATCAGTGCACCACCGAGCTGCACCCCATCAGCGAAGTAGCCAACCTGGAGAAAAAGGTGCCCTTGAGCTGGATGAACGAGAACCATACCCAGATGACGGAGGAATTTTTGGCTTACGCCCGCCCGCTGATCCAGGCGGAGCTGACCCCGCTGTACATTGCCGGTCTGCCCCACCATATCTACATGAAGGCGAAGCAGTAAGCATGGCACGGGCCGCCGCTTTGTGTGTGCCGCCCCTTGTGCCCCTATCCTAATATAAGCAAAGTCCCTCCCCACGGCAGAGCTACCTGCTGTGGGGCGGGACTTTTTCTATTGGATGGTTTTGCAGCGCTTAGCCCAGCTCTGCCAGAGCGCGGCGCAGATTCTGTGCGATCTGGTCCGGGCAGCTGGTGGGACGGGGACCGCAGGTGGTGCCCTCCATACGGGCAATGGCGTCCTCTGCCTTCATGCCCTGCAGCAGGCTGCTGATGCCCTTCAGGTTGCCGTTGCAGCCGCCCATCACCTGGATGGCTTCAATGGTATGGTCCTCGTTCAGGGTGATCAGGGTCTCACGGGAACAGGTGCCGTGGTTCGGGTAACGAAAACTCTTGCTCATGGTTTAGATATCCTCTTTTCTTTTTTATCCTATATCTTGATCCGTCCGGTCACCGGACATGACGGCGTGCCGCCGCCAGTTCCTCCAGACGTGCCAGCGATTTATCCGCGGTCAGGCAGGTGCCCAGCGGGTGGGGCACTTTGTGATTGGCTCCATGAAAATCACTGCCGCCCAGCGGGATCAGCCCATACTTCCGGCACAGCTCGATGCACTCTGCACGGTCTGCCGGGCTGTTGCGGGGGTGATCCACCTCTATGCCGTCGATCTTCCCTGCGGCAGCCAGTTCCCGCACCAGCGGCATACTTTTATATACCGTCGGGTGTGCCAGGACCACCACGGCTCCCGCCTTATGGGCCATATCCAGCACCTGCTCCACCGGCGGATACTCCGGCGAGTGCAGCACCACGCCCCGCGGCTCCCATCCAAACAGGTAATGGTAGGTCTCCCCGTAAATATTGCCATCGCTCAGGCCAAGATGCTGCAGCGCCCGCATCAGGTCGCACTTATACAGCACCCCGCTGTCCTTGCAGTATTCCAGCGCCTGCTCGGTACGGAACTGAGGGTACATCGCCTCCAGCTCCCGGGCGCTTTGCAGGCAGCACTCGTTGCGGCGCTGGCGCATCAGATCGCAGTGCGCCCGCATCCCCTCGTCCTCCGGGTCAGGCCAATAACACAGCAGATGCACCCGATGTTTGCGGGCAAAATCGTAACCGGTAAGCTCGGTGGCGGGGATCAGACGCACCCCCTCCTGCACCGGATGATCATAGGCGTAGCGGACACTGAGCAGGGTATCATGATCCGAGACCGCCAGTGTGCCGATGCCCAGCCGGGAAGCCATGAGCGGCAGGCGGCCAATGGGCACCGAGCCATCTGAAAATGTAGAATGAGAATGAAGATCGCCAGGCATGAAGTAAAGACCTCTTTTTTAGTGTTTATAGTAGTTGATCAGGCAGCCATCCGCCAGGATGCGGCGCTCATCCGCCGTCAGCGGAGCCATGTACAGAGTAAAGGGCAGCACCTTCTCCCCCAGCACATAAGCGGGGATGTTTTGCAAATCGCCTTCCAGCGCCTGGCGCACATTGGGGATCAGGATATAATCGCCCAGTCCAAACGGTGCCGGGCCGGACAGCTGCAGCGGCAGCATACCCCAGTTGATCAGGTTCGAGCGGTAGCGCTTGGTGGCATACTCGGACACGATATTTGCTCCGGCGCCCAGCACACGCTGGCAGGAGGCTGCCTGCTCCCGGGCGGAACCATCGCCGGGCTTGACCGCATAAATGGTGGAAGCCAGCTGTACATCCGCCCAGGTCAGAGCTTCGCAGCCGGGCACAGCATGGATCTTATCCAACAGGGACGCATCCCCCTGCCCTGCCCGGCGGGCAGCCTCCTCCGACTGGACGGCTTTGGCACGGCCCACATAGGCGGGGTCCTTGCGGCTAAGGGTAAATTCGGCCAGACCCAAGGGGTTGGAACGGTAGGAGCTGGTCTCGCCCGAAGGGATCAGCTCATCGGTGGTGGTGACAGGGTCGGTAATGAACGAAGCCACCTTCAACAGCAGGTTCTCCCCCAAGGGGGCGATCTCCGGCCAGTCTTTGATGTTGGGACCCAGCTTGAGCAGGGTGTCGTAGCTGCCCTTGCCAAAGCCCTGGTAGACCCGGGCATCGTAGCTGGAGGGGTCGTACTGGTACTCCGGTACGGTAGGATCGTAATCCACCTCGGTGGCGGCGGTCAGCAGGCCGCCATTGGCCGTGGTAGCCGCAATGCTGCGGGCATCCATCAGCGCCACGCCGGACAGCTGGCCGGAACCGGGCTTGGAACCCTCCCGGCTGGGGAAATTGCGGGTGGTATGCCGGATGGACAACGCTCCGTTGGCGGGCACATCTCCTGCACCAAAGCACGGACCGCAGAAAGCCGTGCGCACCGTTGCGCCGCTGGCCATCAGCTGACCAATGACCCCCGTGCGCACCAGCTCCATCATAATGGGCTGGCTGCCGGGGTATACGCTGAGGGCATAATCTCCACAGCCGCCGGTATGACCTTTGAGGATGGAATTGGCCTCATAGATGCTGTCGAACAGGCCGCCGGCGCAGCCTGCAATGACCCCCTGATCCACCCGCAGACGGCCATTTTCGATCTTGCTGCACAGATCCAGCTTTACGTCCTTTCGGCCCACCAGCTGCTGCACGTTCTGCTCGCACTGGTGCAGGATATCCTCCAGGTTGGCGTTCAGTTCCTCAATGGTGAATGCGTTGGACGGGTGCATCGGCAGGGCGATCATGGGGCGGATACGGGACAGATCCACCGTGACCAGGCCATCGTAATAGGCCAGCTCTGCCGGAGCCAGGGGCTTATAATCCTTCTCTCTGCCATGTGCAGCCAGGAAACGGCGGGTGGTCTCGTCTGTTTCCCAAATAGAGGACAGGCAGGTGGTCTCGGTGGTCATTGCATCAATGGCATTGCGGGTATCCTGCCGCAGCGAAGCGATGCCAGGGCCTACAAATTCCATGACCTTGTTCTTGACATAGCCGCTCTGGAACAGCTTGCCCACCAGCGCAATGGCCACATCGTGGGGGCCGCAGCCAGCAGGCAGCGCTCCGGTGAGGTAGATGGCCACCACGCCGGGCCGGGCCACATCGTAGGTGCGGCCCAGCAGCTGCTTTGCCAGCTCGCCGCCGCCCTCACCGATGGCCATAGTGCCCAAAGCACCATAACGGGTATGAGAGTCCGAACCGAGGATCATTTTGCCGCAGCCGGCAAATTGCTCCCGCATATACTGGTGGATCACCGCCAGATGGGGCGGAACAAAGATCCCGCCGTATTTTTGAGCGGCGGACAGACCAAACCGGTGGTCGTCCTCATTGATCGTCCCCCCCACCGCACACAGGCTGTTGTGGCAGTTGGTGAGCACATACGGGATCGGGAAACGCTCCAGCCCGGAAGCCCGCGCTGTCTGGATAATGCCCACAAAGGTGATATCGTGGCTGGCCATGGCATCGAACTTCAGCTGCAATGCGTCGTCATCCCCGCTGTGGTTATGCGCACTGAGGATGCCATAGGCCATCGTGCCTTTTGGGGCCTGGGCTGCTGCAGCCGCATCAAAGCCCTTGGACGCCAGTACCTGGCCTGCGTTTTCATCCGCCGGGACCCATTCTCCACGGGCATAGTAGGCTCCGCCGCTGGTGCATTGAATCATATCCAACATTTCCATCCGCCTCTCTTTTTTCATGATCTGCCGCCGGGCAGCCCCGGGCGGCCATTGTCCGCCCCATCCAGGGCAGGAAGAGCTCTTGCCATAGGCGCCCTTATGGAAAGGCCGCCTATTTATATAGCACAGTATACCATGAAACCGTCAAAAGAAAAGCTTTTTTTCATCTCTGGCCGTTATATCCATCGATTTTCCGGGGCAGACCGGCCCCAAAACCCAAAAAGTCGAAAATCCCTTCCGGAAACCTGTTGACAAAGCCAGCAGAATCTGCTAATATAAATAAGCACTTGCAGGGTTAGCTCATCCGGTAGAGCGACTGCTTCCCAAGCAGTAGGCGGCGGGTTCGAGTCCCGTATCCTGCTCCAAGCCATAAAACCGCATGGATACTCAGAAAACGAGTATTCATGCGGTTTTTTTGTTTTTCTCTGTGCGAAAAAAACGAAACCTTCTGCACTCTTGTGCGGTTTTGCAGACCTCAAAAAGTCGGCAAAAAGTCGGCAGCAATATTGAGCAAACGATTGAGCCACACCTTCTCCGTCCCGGCCACCCCTTTCTTGCTATCATACAAAAAGAAAATGATCGCTCCCCCCTTCTTTGCCTTAGAGCTTTCTCCCTTTCAGGAAGGCAACCGGAAAAAGTCCTGCCTTAGCGAGGCGGGATTTTTGTTTTATTGTGACGCAAAATATGTCCATGCAGATTTTTGACAGAACGCAACAAAATATAGTATGATGTTCGTATAAAGTGACAGAGCAAAAAAAATCACTTTTTGCTATAATATATGAAGGAGAACTATACATTACGGAAAAGGAGCGTTGACAATGACCGCAATCGAATTGTCGAAGAATATCATTGCCTATGCTGCAATATACGGATACCAAGTAACAAACCTGAAACTTCAAAAGACTCTTTACTATGTACAGGGATACTATCTTGATCGATTTGGAAAACCGCTTTTCAATGACGAAATCGTAAACTGGGCCTATGGTCCGGTTGTACCAGAGGCATACTTCAAGTTTTGCTCTTATGGTGCTGCACCGATCGAATCGGAAGATATTCCAAACTATTTTGCCGGTTTGAGCCATGGCGAGTCTGGCTATGTCTGCAAAGTGGTGAACGCTTGTCTATGCTGTACCGCAAGGCAACTGGTCGAAAAAACTCACACAGAGGATCCATGGCTGAACACTTTCCGAAATCAAACGATCGACATTGTGAGCATCCGGGACTTCTTTAACAAGAATGATCCGCTTCAAATCAAGTAAAAGGGTTGAAGTATGCCGAATAAACTTGTTGAAAGTAAAATGACGCAACTTATCGAGCTTTTAGGCGATATGGTTGAAAAGGGCGGTGTCGATGAGCTTGACTCTGAACCCGCAACAGATTTTGCCAAAGAATGCTGGGAGCGTTTTTGCAAGATATATGATGACCCGGATTTTCGGCATTCGTATTATACGATTTCATCCAGCTTGGAAAAATACGATCCAGACCAGCGTGATTCCCTGCCGGTTTACTTGGACAGAGTGGTGGACTATGCAAGAATGAAAGAAGATCCCAATTCTTGTAGAATTTTAAAGTCCGTACAAAAATTATTGGATCATGTGGAGCTCGAATGCCTTCGGATAAACCGGATGGATCAAGTAAAACGAGATGCAGACCGTGCAGAACGTATGCAGAGCGAAGCGATAAAGTTAAATCAAGCGACAGAGGAAGCCAGCAGAAAATTGGACGAACGAGTAAGCGGTTTCCACGAGCAATCCATTACAATTCTCGGCATTTTCTCAGCCGTAGTCATAGGTTTTATGTCGGGCGTTTCGATGTTCACATCAGGCTTCAATAAGCTGAACCAGGTTAACGTATATATTATTACATTCTACTCTGTTTTTGTTGGCATTCTTGTGTTCGACCTGTTATTCATGCTGGTTTTTTTCATTGCGAAGATCTCCGGGCACTCCATTGCCAGGGAAGTTCCAAAAAGCAAAAACTGGCTCTTCTCAACGTTCTATCGGTATCCTGGTGTTTACTGTTTCCATATCTTTGCAATCATCGCACTGGCACTCCTGATTTTTTTGCAGGCGAAATTTGGAGCATCCGTACAACCGGAACAGATTGCCGAGGCCGTGGCAAGCAGTGCCCTGTCATAAACAAAAAACTCCCCCCGCAAAAGCCTTCAAGAGGCCCGTGCGGGGGGAGTTTTGCTTTGCAGTCTCAGTGGATCTGCGTCTTCAGGTCGTGCATCCGCTTGTCGCTCTCGATCGCTTCCGGGGTAAAGGAGTTGTTCTTCCACCAGCCCCACAGGCTTGCACCCACAGTCATACTGGTGGTGATGAGCGTCTCCAGCTCTGCGTTCTCGATCGGGAGAACCGGGTGCCCAGTAGCACTCAAAATCTGGTTGGTCAGGGCAAGACCCAGAAGTGCCGTGCGCACAATCGTGCCGGATTCAACTTTCTTGTTCATATGCTTCCCTTCCTCCGTGTGATTCACGGATTTCCTATGCTTTAGTTAATGAAAATGGCTCAAAACGTAAGGATACCAGCTTTTTTGCGTTTTTTAGTCAGTATCCTCCTGAGTGGAGATGGGCAGCACCGGCAGCGCCCGCATGGCAGGTTCAATCGTTCCATGTACAAAGCCATCCCCGCCAAGCTTTTCGTAGTCGTGGAAGAGCTCCCAAAATACGGTTGCTTCCATGGCGTTCCAGGTCCCTTTCCCAGTGTAGTACCTATGTGCTTCAAGTAGTCTGTCCCGAAGCTCATTGCGCTTCAAAGCCTTCTGCTCCTCGTCCATTGTTTGCAGCCGCTGAGCAGTCTGCTGCTGGGTGCTGCGAAGCTCGGCAATCTCTCCCCGAAGCTCATCTTGGATTTTCAGACTCTGCGCCCGGTATTCCGGATACTTGCTTATGGAATCCAGGGCTGTGGCCAGTTTTTCATCCCGCTCCTGTTCGGCGTCGTGGCGCTCTAAGATGTAGGTCTTCACCTTCCTGTAAAGTGCCAGGGCAAATCCAACAGCCAATCCAAACTCGACTACCTGCCAGAGCGTGATTCCTCCAAAGAGTGCCTTAAATTCTTCTGCTCCTGTCACACGTCACCCTCCCCGCTCAAAAGCCATTCAGGCGTGCTCTGCGCATAATGGCCGGGTAGTCCTTGTACGACACATCGCAGTCCAGCCTTCTGCCGAACCCTGCAATATCAAGAGCGTTAGTGCTGCTGTACTGCCACAGACCGTTCTGCACGGCGCTGGTGTCCACTTTCGTGTAGGCCGCTTCCCACTTGTCAAACGCTTTCAGTTCGCTAAGATTCGTATAGCTCTGGAAGAAATCCCGACTACAGTATACAGCTGCATAGTAGCCAGCCTTCTCGAAAATATCCAGAACCGTCTTGATAATCGTCGTGTTATCAGCTTTCACCTGAGCCCGGCTGCGGCCAGAGCCGTCCCGGCCGGTGTTAAACGGCTCGTACTCTACATCAAAGTAGATCGGGTAGTCCCACTTATGCCCTCGAAGCTGATCCACTACCTGCCTGGCAGTGGCGGCTGCAGCCTCGGCAGAGGTATCGTAGCTGTAAAAATATGCGCCCATAGGCACACCGTTGGTCTCACAGCCAGCGACATTTGCCGTCCACTGCTTGTCCAGGATCAGCCCGCCATTGCCATGCCGTGCGCTGTACCCAGCCCGCAGGATGGCAAATCCAGGGCTTGTGCCGCCGTTTACCCGGGACAGCTCTCTGGCCGTGCACGCCCAGTCGATTTTCCCCTGGTGATGGGATACATCAATGCCGTAGGTTTTCATACATCCTCCTTACTCATTGTTTTTGCGCACCTGCGCCGCCGCCTGGGCCTGCAAAGCCCACAGCTCGTCCGCTGCCGCCTTGCCGATCAGGCTCTCTGCCTCGGCACGGGGCAGGTGGATGGGCTTGGGGGCGCAGTCCCCCAAGGTGCAAAAGCGCTTGTTGTAGTAGTAGCAGGCCGCCAGCACCCGGGCCTTGTGGGCCAGACAGATATGGGTGATGCGCTTATTGGGCGTGCCGGTGCACTCATAGTTGTAGCCGCTGCACCAGCCGCAGCCGGTGGCTACCGGGCAGTGGATGCACTCCTCGGTGGACTGGCTGGTGAGCGTGATGCTGTCCAGCATGGCCTTGGTGTCCCGCTGGGCCTGGGTCGCATACAGACCTGCGTAGCAATCCCCCAGGCACATGGGGGCGGCTCTGTCCTGGCCGATGCTAATCGGCGCATACCGGATGCAGGGGTAGGCTTTGCCGTCCGGCGCAAAGGCCAGCATGGCCCCCGTGCCCCCGCACCAGTTGTGGTCCTGGGGGGCCGGCTCGCCGATGGTCTCATCCAGGATGCTGACCCACACATCCGGGGCAGTATCCAGCAGCCACTCCGACACCTGCCGCAGCTGGTCGTACAGCACAGCAGCATCCTGGGCGGTGTACACAGGCTCAAAAGCGTAGTTACACAGGATATCCTCACACCCTGCCTGCACCATCTGCTGGATGCTGGGCAAAATAAAGGGAAAGCTCTCGGGCACAAAGGTCATCTTGCTGCCCGTCCAACCGTACCGTCTGGCATCCTGGAAAGCCGCCCACGCCTTGTCAAAGCTGCCTTGGCCTGCCGGGGTCAAGCGGTATTTATCGTGCAGCTCTTGTACACCGTCGATGCTGACCGTCACCGCCATAAACTCATGGTACTTTGCCAGCAGGTGCTGCACCTCCGGAGTAAACCATAACTGGCCGTTGGTGGCAAAGCTGGCCCGCATCCGAGGCCCCAGGGGGCACTGCCGCTGCCAGCACTGCTGGAACCAGTAGTCCAGGATGTGCTCGATCAGCTCGGCTTCCAGCAGCGGCTCCCCGCCGATGAAGTCCAGCACGATGCCCTGGGTGTCCCGGTTGATAAAGTCCCCGGTACCGCCCTCCCACAGGTCGATCAAATAATCCACGATCCGCTCACCCGTTTCCCGGCTCATGGCTCCGCAGCTCTTGTGGTGCTCGTAGCAGTAAGAGCAGCGCAGGTTGCAGTCTCCGGTCACCTGGATGGTAACATTGCGGGCAATCGCTCCCTTTTCCGTTCCCTTGCCGGGGAACATCTTGCGGATCAGCTCGGTATATTCCTCGTTATGCCTGTGCACCGATCATCACCTCCTGCTGGCGGAAATCAAAGGTGAACTGCACCGGGCCGTGCTCCGGCCCCAGATGCGCAGCCAGCACTTCGTCCTGCGCCACCCGCAGCGCCAGATATGCGCTCTTGCACTGGGCGCAGGCATCCTCCAGCATCGCTTTCGCCTCCGGGATCTCACTGCCCCCCAGCTGGCGGGCCAGCACCTCCACCAGCATCTTTTCGCTCTGCCAGATATAGTTCAGCCGCTCCACCAGGGAGCTTTCCTCCCAGGTCAACTTAACAACTTCTTTGCACATTGACGATATCCCCCCATAAACGACCCTCCATCGTGCCGACCCGGAAGTTTTCCGATACCTGGGCCAGATCCCGGACTGTCACAAACTTATCCAACAGCTGCAAAAAGAGCTGCATATCCTGCTGCTCTGCGGGCAGGGCCTCCATCTGCTCCAGTGCTACCGAGCAGACGATCAGCAGTGCCCAGATCGTTGCATCCGTGTAGGTATCCAGTGCCACAAACTTATCCAGCAGCTCTCTCGGCAGCTCCGCCGCCGGGTAAAGCTCCTGGGGAGCGCTGCGCAGCGCCAGGCCATAGGCCAGCAGCTGGATCTCATCCTCACTGTGCGGGTCTGCTCTGCACTCTGTCGCCAGCAGATCCACCGCCTGCCGTGCGTGGGCAAGCCATCCAGTAAAGTCAATCACTTTGGGATTTTGGAACGCTCCAAGATAGCGAAGGATGCGGAAGAACTGCTCCTCCTCCGGCAGAAGCTTCTTGGCTTCAGCCAGATCTTCTGCCGCCAGGATCTCTCCACACAGGTACTTCCAGAGCAGGCGGTGCTTATCATATAAGTAGGTCTCCGGATAGATATGTTCCCGGAAGTTGAGATTCATGTCCATGATATCCTCCTCACCCTATCAGACCACTGCCAGAGCAGCCCATATAACAATCGCCACCGCACCCGCTTGCACAGCCGCCGCAGTTACCACCGCAGCCAGCGCTGCACGCCTGCTCACAGCTATCGCCGCAGCTGCCATCACAGTCACCGTCGCAGTCACCGTCACAGGAGCTGTCACAGCTGCCGGTGCAGCTGGAAGAACACCCACTGCCGCACTTGCCAGAGCAGCTGCCGGTACAACTACCAGTGCATCCGGTCTTGCAGCCACCCGTGCAGTCGTTTGCGCAGGTTTTTGTGCAGCTGCCGGTACAGCTACCAGTGCAGCTGCCCGTGCAGCCGGTGCAGCCGGAGTAGCATCCGGTAGCACACAGCCCACTGCAACTGGATTTGCACCCAGTAGCACTCTGTGCGCTGGTCGGCGACTTCTGGGCGAGATTCGCAGCCAGGATGGCCGCATCGGTCAGCGTTGCCGCCCGGATGGCTGCACCGGCAGCCGGAGTCAGCTTGCCGCCGTTCACGGCATCCAGCGGCTGGGTGATTTTGTTGATGTGCTCCTGTGCCACCTTGCCCCCCTTGGCGGGCTTGGTGGTGTACTCGTAAGCGGCGCCGTTGTATGCAGCCATGCTGCCAGTGCTCTTCGCATTGGAGCGCCGGGCGATCTCTTTTTTGACGGTGGCTTTCAGATTCAAAAAATCTGCCGACGAGATCAGGTCATTTGCTTTCGGCATATCTTACCCTCCAATCCGCACTCTCAGCCGCCGGATGTCGGTCCGATCGTCCCCCTCTACGGCGTAGCCAACCACAGTGGCCGGGTCGGCCCGGTCGCCGGGCTTTGCCGCACGGCCCACACCCGGCACCTCCGACGGCAGGATGATGTCCCCGGTATGCACCGGACCCATCACCCGCACCCGGACACGACCCGCCAGGGCCACCGGGATATACTGCGGCAGGTTGGTCTCCAGGTAGCTTTTGCCCGGCTCTGCCGGATTACCGCCGATCAGCATGGCGCACTCATCGGTGTGCACCCCCGCCACCCGGCGGCTGCGGTTGGTAGCCCGCAGATACCGTTCCGCCGGGCTGTCGGTGTCCAGTGCCACGATATCCCCGGGCTGGGTCGCCTCTCCCCTGGGCAGAAACTCTGCGTAATCTGCATTGTAGGCAGCGCCCAGCGCCTTGGTAAACTGAGCGGTTCCGTCCGTCTTGATGTAAGTGCCACTGCCTCCAAAGTACACCGCCCCCGTAAAGGTGCCGCCCGCTTTGGGCATTCCGCCCAAATTCGCAAGCCCCTGCGATGCAGTGGATGCGCCAGTGCCGCCACGCCCCACAGCGAAAATGCCGGATGTGATATTGCCAGCATCATGGTTGTGGCTGCTGTTGGCCTTTGCGTTCAGTTTCGCGTTGACTTCCGATTCGGTATAGTACCGGTCATCGTGGGTATGGCTGGAAGCAGCCGCCCCTAAGTTCTGACGAGCCTGCGCTGCAGTAGTCGCGCCAGTGCCGCCATGAGCTATATCCACGATATCTTTCGGAGTTGTGTTTACAATACCCCACGCCATGGTTCATCCCTCCTTTGTTTCGCCCTGCAAAATGGCATACGACGCATTCAGCGATTTACTCGGTGCTTTGCGTGCCCAGATCCGGAGCTTGCCAGCCTGGGTTTCGCAGACCGGGCACAGGCCGCATGTTGCTGCTGTGGACAAGCTATCAGGCAGCACCGTAACAGCCACGTGGTCGGCAGCTGTGATGCTAGCTGCCGCAACATCGTACCGCAGCGGGTACTCAGCCCACTTACTATCTGCAACCCAGCCAGTTGCTGGGATAGTAATGGTTACAGCTGCGACCCGGTCAGCTTTTGCACGGTCCATCTCCTGTATCGCATCCAGCGTGGCGCTGCTCAGCTCCCCGATCCTTTTTGCTACATACCCTTTGGCACGCTGTGCCGTCTGCTTCAAGGCATCCAACTGTGTAATTTTCACATCATGCCTCCTTCCTTAAAAAAGAAAAGGGAGACCGCATCAGCAGTCTCCCTCTCCACACGATCTGAGCGGCTGCTTATGCGCCGAAGACCTCGGTCAGCATGGCGGTAACATCCTCAGTGGATGCGATAGAGCCATGCACCACATCACTCGGCTCCTTGTAAACCTGAGTCTCAACGCCATTGATCTTGATGTTGCCATTAGCTGCGGACTTCTCCACCTTGGTGGCGTTTGCCGCAATGCCGCCCAGCTTGGTGCCCTCGGCATCGGTCATCAGGCGCTTGCCAGCCTCAGCAGCCACAAAGTCAGCAGCCTTCTTGCCGCTGTCGATCAGGTTGCCGCTGGCGTCCAGGCCAGCAAAGTTGCCATCCACAGCGGGCTGCACCTTGTCGGCCTTGCCGGAGATGTCAGTCTTCGGGACATACAGGCCATCGGCACGAACTTCCAGAACGTTGTTCAGCTCCTTGCTGATGTTGACCTTCACGTCCACCTCGTAACCCGCAATGGTCACGGTGGTGGATGCATCCTTGCCGGACACCTTCGCCTTGTAAGTATCAACCAGAGAAGCCATGCCCATAAAGGAGTAGGTGACGGAACCATCACTGCCCTTTACAGCCAGCACCATGACCGGCTTGCCGTTCAGGCCGGGGTCCTCAGAGCCGGGGTAGGTCTCAAGCGACCAGGTAAACTGGGGAACAAAGGCGGTCTTGGCCTGGTCCAACACCATCTCCACCGGGAAATCGAACTCAAAGGCGGCAACGCCGGTCTTGTCGGTGCTGGTGAACAGCTTGACCTTGTTACCCTCCACCTTGCCGCTCTTGAATGCAGCATTAGCGGCAGCCTTAACGGGGGCCAGCTCAGTCTTCTTGGCAAAGTCAGAGACAATCTTCTCAGCCAAGGCCTTCAGGGACGCAAGTTTAGCCAGCTTATTAACATCGTATGCCATTGTGATTTACCTCCAAAATATAAAATTGTGTTACTTACCGAAAACTTCGGTGAGCATCTCGTTAACTTCAGGATCGGTCGCCACAGCCACCGCAGACGCCCCAAGCGGAGCAAGCTTGCCGGTAGCATCCACAATGGTATAGGTTGTGGCAGAACCATCAACGACAACGGACAGCACCTGTCCAATATAAGCAGTGGGATTGGATTTGGCGTATTCCTGTGCCGCAGCCAAAGAGGGCCAGACGCTGGTGGGGTCCAGGGCAAAAGCGTCCTGACGCTGCATAGCCAAAGGGAATTCCATCTTAGAATAAATCTTTGTAGTATTATTTACAGCCATTGTTTATCCCTCCTTAACCCAGCGTGACCTTCAGGGTCGCTTTGTTTTCGTAGGGCACCGCAGGCTCAAAGCACCAGACGTTATATGCCTGGGCGGTATAGCCAGCAGCACCCTCCACCTGCACCGTAGACTTTGCAAAGGTGCTGGTGACGTCGGCGTTCATCGCACTTTCGTTGATAATCTTGGTCACGCCCTTTTTGGTGGCCAGGCAGGCGATGCACACCCGCTGCGCACCAGCGGGCACGGACAGGGTGATCGTCCCGGCCGCATACGCCTTGTTGCTCTTGGTCAGCCCACGGATATACGCAGTATCCAGAGCGGGCTTTTCTGCGGTGGCACCGTAGAAGTAGTTACGGTACGGGGTATAAGCGGCAGTCTCACGAGTCTTGGTACCCGCCTCGATAGCCACCACCGGCGCAGAGTCTGCGCCCAGGTTGTCCTTTGCGGTCACGCCCTTGCCATGGGTGGCGGTGACACGATACTTGAGGCTGGACACAGCGTTTTCGCCGCCTGCATCGCCGATGACAAAGCCTGCGCCGCCGTTATCGTCCGAGCCGCCGGACAGGGATGCAGCGTCCTGGCTTGCTACCTGCTCGGTGCCCTGGTCGGTGATACGCTCGACCTTCCAGTTGGTGGCGGCGACACCAGTTGCGGGACCATACTGATAAGTACCAGGAGAGAGGGTGGCTGCGGTATAATTTGCAGTTGCAATCTTAGTACCGGCTTCAACTGCGCCAGCACCAGTAAGTGCAAAGCCACCAACAGAGGGCTGGGCCGTGATGGTGGGCTGAAGACGCTTGCTGAAGATCTCGGTCAGAGCGTCCATAACGCTCTTGCCCTTGGTGGAGAAAGTGGCCGTGCCGTTCTGGCTCTTGGTCAGGTTTCCCACCTGGGTATAGCCGCCCGCCAGGGTGATATTTTCCCGCAGGATGACCTTGTCGGCATCCACGCTGCCGGTCATAGCAGACCACTTGGAACCATCGTAGAAGTAAGCAGCCTGCTCATAGGTGCTGCCCTCCACGGTGGTGACCACCACAAACACATCGCCCTTTTTGGGCTTTGCATCCGGGTGCTGTGCAAAGTAGCCGGTAATCACGCTCTCATCCGAGGCGGTCAGATCCTCCTTGGTCGCCGTATAGACCGTGCCGCCCAGCCCGCCGGAGACGGCTTCCAGCTGCTCCTTGGTAGCGTAGCCGGTCAGGTCCACGGTGGTGTCGTCCAGCAGGACGACCGCCCCCTCGACCTTGGCGTAGATGTCGTAGTGCTGGGTCTTCGGGTTGAGGACCAGGTACAGCACATTCTCCTTGGCCGTGCCAGCATCGGGGACCGTTTCGACCTTCTCAAAGTGGGCGTGGCCGGTCTTAGCGATGTCCTTCGCCCACTCGGTCTGCGCCCGCTGCACTGCAGTCTTGAGCGCTGCAAGGGTAACCAGTTTTTCGTTTGCCATACAAACCTCCTATTTGCCGATGTTATGCGTTATCGGGAAAAATTTCGTCCAGCATCTTCTCCGTATCCGTTGCAGAAACGACTTTTTCAGGTGGGATACCGCTGTTCGATGCGGTGATCGTGCCGTCTGGGGATGCGGTGATGCCGGGGCCGATTTTCACGCCGCCAAGCCGGGTGGCTGTTGCCACCGGCAGCACATAGCCAGCGCTGCTGCCCACCATGTTGCCAGGTGTCATCAGTATTGCTGTGGCTGACAGATTTGTCTTAGGCGGTGTCTGAGCCCAGAAGCGCAGGACACCGGCAAGAGCCTGCACAGCGGGGCACAGCCCGGCGGTGTTGGCGGCCTCCAGGGCCGCTTTATGCACAGCTACGCTGGGATACACCGCCTCGGTCACGCCCTCTACGGCGATGTCGATGGTGTAGCTAAGCGCAGCTGCTTCATCCGATCCCGGCGACTGGGTCCAGCCCTCCGCCGGGATCGTGATGTCCTTGATCTGCACGGCCCCGCTGGCGGCCGCCTGCAATGCCTTGCGGATCGTCTCCTCATGGGCAGCGGGGTCAGTATTGTGCTCACCGATCATCTGCTGCACCTGGCTCGGTGTCACCCTTGTTCCCGCAGTTACGTTCACCGTGATCTGCGCCTTATTTGAAATGAAGATCACTGCGTACAAGTCCACTTCAAAATCTGGATTGTGCGCCTCCGGCGGCACCTCGATGCCACGCTCATCTTGCAGGATGTAGATCATCCGATCTTCGCTCTCACCATCCAGGTGTCCAAAAACCGCCACTTGGTGCAGATAGCAGGTCTTTAGCCGGTCTTCATTGGTGATTACGATACCCACCTTTTTGGCTGGGACAACATTTCCTTCACTGTCTTCAGCCTCTGTATCCTCAATGCCCAGCAGTCCAAGAGCAATTTTTTCGCCCTGTACGTCTGTTGCATTTCCAAGTAAGCTTTCACTGACAGCCTCTGTCCCACCAAATGCCTGCGTGATGGTCAACTTCCTGCCGGACAGCGTCTCGGCCAGCATTTCTGCTCCAAGGAGCGTGTAGGCCGACTGGTTCCAGGACATTACGCATTCCCTCCCTTTACTTTGACCTCAATGCGCTGCACGGTTTCCGTCACCTTTGCGGCGACAAATCCGTGCACCGTGATATCTCTCTGTTCAATTTTTCCGTTGATTGCCGCAGTCATCCGTATAGCTGTAGCAGCGGTTCTGGCAGAAGCATAACCCGTCACCTTCACCGGGTGTGGCTCAATTTTACCCGGTAAAATCACCGTCATCCGTCCTGCGCTTCCGGTCAGCGCCCCACCGGCATAGGCCGTTACCGCCCTTTCTGCCGTAACAATAAAGCGGATGTGCTCAAGGTGAGCAGTCATCCGCTTGTAAATGTTTGTGATCCGCTTGATTTCGGCAGTGCTCGGCTGTTCCCAGCTATCGGACATATCGCACTCTACGATGAAATGTCCCGGTGTGCCGCCGTAATCGTACCACTCAATGATCTTTGACCCCGGATAGATCGACCGCAGTGCCGTCTCTGTAGCCCAGTCGGTGCCATAATAGCGCCGCACTTCAAGCGCTGTCTTGATGACACGACGCTTGGTTTCCAGCGGCCAGCTTTGGTTGTACCAATCAACTTTGAACTGCACAGCCAGGACATCCAGCACATCCTCGCTTACATCGTCAAGGTGGGTGTAAATGCTCAGCTTGTCCGCGTATTCCAGCGTCTTGCACTGCATTTGGAGGTAAACCTTTTCCAGCACCTGAACCCACGGCGTATCCGCCGGGATAGGCGGCAACCCAGCCAGAAGCCCTGTCATGCGCAGTTCATCAGTCATCTTCTACCCCTCCATAGGTCACACTACAGCTCGTCAGCTTGGCAACCTGGATGCGGGATACTTTGGTGTTGACCGGCGCGGTTAATGTCGGGCGCTTTGCTCCGGCCTGTCGAACCCGTTTAATAAGTTCCGAGTTGTCGATGTCGCGCCCGATCTTCCGTTGCCAAAGGATATAATCCCGCACAGCTCTATTGACGTTCTCCTGGATTGTCGTTGCACTTCTGGCGTCGCTCGATGCGATGTAGTAGCTCAGTGCAATGCTGTATTCTACTTCCTCCGGGGCATGAGCTTTTACCAGATCACCCATCGGTTTGCGCACACCCTCGAAGTATTGTTCGAGCGCTGCACATTCCTCTTTTGTTGGAAGCCTGCGCTCATCCTCCATAAGAAAAAAGATATGTACCGTATACCCTTTCTCGCAAACGATCTTTTTGTCCGTCAAGTCCGCCCGCCAACTCGAAGCATAATATTCGTAGGCATCCTGCGGTCCAGCCACAGAAAATGCGGATGGTGCAAGGTAGATCCGCCTCGTAAGGCTATCATCCCCTTCAACATCAGTCCCGCCGGTCGATTCCGAGATATTGGTCACTTCTTTCATATACGGGATAGGATCGACCAAAATATTGATCTCCCCAGGCGGCAGACCATCACTTTTCGCTCCAGCTTCCTCGGCCTGAGCCATCACATCTACCGTCATTTCTCCCGGCATGATCTCCGCTAGTTTTGAGGTGCGAAAATAAATCCCATCCCCAGTCCTCACTCGTGTACCTTCCGGGATCGTAATGGCCCCGGGCCGCACTGCCGACAAAGTGAAGCGCAGCGCAACCGTTGCGCGTCCCGCTGGCATCCGCCCAATTCCGACCAGTGGAGCCAGGTTGTCCAGTGCTGCACCCGTGCTTGTGGGCAAAAGCTCTGCCCTTCCCCAAGCATCGGTGTACTCCATCTGGTGATGGAAGCGATACGCCATGGTCAGCAAAACCAGGTTTGCTACGTTGCAGCGAGCCAATGTGTACTCTGAGTTGTTCCCGTTCAGTTCTTTGTCAAACTTTGCGTATAGTTCCCTACATTTTGCAATGGTCTGCTCCAGTGTTTCTGCTCCTGTAATGCTCACCCTTGGCAGGTTTGCAAATTCCTCAATTTGTGACAATCGTATACACCACCTTTGGCGCAACTGTTCCGTGCAGCGCATCTTCTTTTGTAAACTCAACTCGCAGCACTTTTACTCTCGGCTCATATTCCGCTGTTTTGGCCACATACTCTGCTGTCAGCAGCGCTTTGGCCGCCTCCATCGGCTTGTCCAGGACGGATGACACGTTGATGCCAAGCCGTCGGTCTCCCTCCTGGGTCCCCATCGGCGTTGTGTATAGTACTCTCAGGCACTCCTCGATGTCTCTCAGCTCAGCCTGCGTCACATTGTCCGGTGCCGCTGACAGTGCAAGGATCGTTTTACTGATGTCGATCATACACACTCCCTCATACATATTCCCTGAAAGTCAAACTGACCTTGCATTCCATCAGGACACCCATGCGGCCTACATCGTCCCAGGTATCGGTGATGCTTTCAATGGCAAACTTGTTCATAGAAAGCGGCACCAGGCCAATGATGAGATAGTGCACTTCTCCACGCTCGCTCATCTCCTGCAACCGGTTCAGCGCTATGCGTGGGGCCACCCCAAAGGACGAACTGAGCTGGATATCCATCTGGTATTTTTTAAGCTTCGGGCTCATGTACTGACTCTTGGGTTTGCCGTTCAGCACAGCATGATCCGCCCAGTCTGCTCCCGTGCTTCCTGAAATATTGGACGGCGTCAATACTCGTAACTGGCTGACGCTGAATAAAACGTCTCCATATGTCCCCACATACATTCACTTCACCTCCATCAGAGCTGCGGTGGTGAGGTTGGTTTTGCGAGATTGCCCATGTGGAAGTGATCGACAAGACTCACGCCATTGATAACGCAATCGCCGGTTGCGCCGGTGATGTTGACCGCATTTCCGTCAATCTTTATTGTTGGTGCCGTCATGTTCAGCCCCCTAGCAGCATCCACCGTTACTGTCCCGTCATCGATGGTCACTGTGCAATTTCCCACCCTCAGCACCAGCTTGCCTTTAACGTTGATGTTCGCATCTCCGTCAATATCGGTCTTCTGGTTCTTCTTGATCTCCACATGGTCGTCACCTTCAATGTGGTAAAGAGCTTCTGGCACGTTGGCATCATAGCGGCGGTAGCATTTTCCCTTTTCAATGTCATAGTCCTGCCGGTACAACCCCTCGTATCCTTCTGCGGGGCTGTTCACATTGTTCCAAATCGTGCCCAAGACAATGGCATCTTCCGGTTGTGTGCCCGGGTGCAGCACGATCAGCAAGTCTCCCACCTTTGGCATGATGTACTGTCGGTTGGAGATACAGGACACTTGCTTGGTCACTGTTTCATCTCTATCTTTGTACGTCACTTCGCAGGTGCCCGCCAAGTAGTCGATGCTGCTTACCCGGCCAAAGCGAATTTCGCTTTTCATCCAGTCACCGCCTCCACCTTACTTGCCTCGATTTTTGTCGTATAGCCTGAACTGTCCAGCCTATGCTCCATGCTGTCAATAAAGTACTTGCCGTCCATCGTCCCATAGCCCAACAGGGTAAAGCACTGGGCAGCGGCTCCCGCCGGATAACCCATCATAGTAAAGCTGATCGTGGTCGCTTTATGGTTGGCGTTGGCAATGGACGCTTCAAGCTGTGCTCTGGCATCCGCCTCACTACTCGCTTTTTTGTTCAGTTTGAGCTGCCGCTCGGGCGTTCCTACCTCCACTGAGATGTCGATTTCCTCTTTCTCGTTGGTATAGGTAAAGATCCCACCTGTATAGGTTCCAGCCAATGTGGTGTTCCAGTTAAAGCTACCACGCTGGACGCAGAGCGCTGTGGGATCATCCGCCGGGGCAACTCGGCAAACAGTGAAGGCCGGGTCGGTTGCCTTATAGGCTTCCCGGTTGTAAATCCACAGCTTTTCTGTATAGACCTTCATGCACAGCCCATAAGTTTCGCATAGTTCTTGAAGAAATGCGCTGTCCGTTCCACTCTGTTCCTTGACCTCGATCTCATGGTCAGGTCCCTCGAACTGCAGCTCCAATCCGTACCGGACTGCAATCTCCTCCGCAATCCTTTGAACGCTGGTGTTCTTCCAGTCAAAATCCCGATCCCTCTCACTGAATCCAGTGTCGTTCGGCTTTGCTACCGCTCCAATGTTCAGCACATCTGGCGCATCGCTATAACTCAGATCGTCCAGGGTAAACGCCCCGCACTCTGCACTCAAATCTCGAATGCTGCTTGCAACGCCCCCAAAGTTCCAGTCTGTCACCTCTATGGTCGGGTAGAGCTTTGCGCCCTTATCCGGCATCCAGCTTCCCTTCCATTCATCGCCGGTGGCATCAATGGCAATGGAGACACTATCGCTTTCCCCTTCAGCACAATCCTTGTAGCGGAAGCTTTCCAGGATTCCCGAGATATCTGCGGTGATATCCGTATTCCCATATATCAACCGAACAGCTGCCTGTCTGGCTTTTTCGCTGATCCGTCCCGCAATGCTCATATCAAATTCCCCGCTTCCAGGGCGGCAGGTTCGCCGATACCTTCACCGGTATCGGCGGAGTCTGCAAAGTCATGCCAGAGGAAAACTTTGTGACGGAGATGTGCTCTGGGTTGTGCCGCATCAGCCAATCGGTCTTTGTCTCGCTCCCATACACCTCCGCTGCAATGCTATCCCAGGTGTCACCGCTTATGGTGGTATAAGTATCAGGCATAGCGCGTCCGCCTCCTCTCTCGTTCATAGCGATCCATGAAATCAGCGAACTTCTGGTAGAGCAGTTCCACCAGCCTGTTCACATCTTCCTCGCTCATGCTGCCGCTGACAGTGATCTGCGGTGCAAAGTTGATCGACGGCAAACTTCCGCTCCCGCCTGCGCTTCCAATGCTTCCCCTGGGGGTCAAGTCGGGCAGCTTCTGACGGGCACTTGCTCCAACTGCCGAAGTGAAACCGTCCAAGCCCAAGATAGAACCAGTTTGCAGCCAAAGATCAATCGCCCTGCTCCGCTTGGCCGGATCATGTGGGATGATGCTTTCAGGGCCGTCCTCGCCTGCGATAGACGGCCTTGTGGCAAATCCACCGTTGCCAAACTGCGGCAAGGATACTTCCTTTAGGTTGAATCCGAAGTGCCCTCCTCCAAGCCAATCCGGCACAGTAAAGGACAACCTGTTTAGCGCCCGAATCACAAAATTGACCACCGACACCGCCACATTGGCAATGCCCTTGATCAACCCGATGATTCCGGTGATGATCGGTTCAACCACCGGCAGTATGCCCCTTACCACATCTACGATGACCGTCACTGCATTGACCAGTGTTGTGCCCACCAGCCCAATAACAGTAGACAGCAGCGGTACTACCACCGGGAAAAGCGTTCCTGTCAAAAATGTGAAGATTTCCTCAATCAGCGGTTTCATGTGGTTTACGCCCAGGTCTACGATCTGGCCAAAAACACCCGTCACTGTCTGGATCATGGGGATCAGCGTTGCAAACGCCTCCCCTGCACCAGGCCCAAATGTTCCCGTAACCGCCTGCTGAAAGTTCGCCAGACCTTCCGGGCTAAGGACATTCCGGATCGTGTTTCCGATATTAGTCACTCCACCCACGAAGTTGTCCAGTATCTGTACACCCGCCGGACCGAAGATATTCTCCACAACCATTCGGATGCCGCCAAGATGATCCCCTAAGATGCTTACCGTAGCGATCACACCGCCAAGGCCGGCAATAACAGGCCCAAACGTTCCAAGCAACGAGAGAAATCCACTTACAAAAGGTGACGCCACTGCGCCAACCACTCCGGCCCCAGCGCTAAGGAATGAGCCAACATTCATGGCTGCCATGCCTACCGGCGATGCCGCCAATGCTGCACCAAAACCGGAAACCGTCCCCGCTGCGCCTCCCAACGCACCGCCTATCTTCCCAAGCAGTCCTGGTAATCCGCCAGACTTCGCTGCCGCAGAAGCAGGTGTTCTTCCAAACAAGTTCCCGATCCCGCCCAGCGCCATTGCTCCAACGCTAAGCGTATCCTGTACAAACCCAGTGTTCGCCAGATTTTGTACCGCCCGCCCAACGTTCCCTGCATATCTTCCAACGCCAGTGTTCCCGACAACTCCAAGAATACCTCTGCCTGCTTGGGCCGCCGCAATGCTACCCATCAAATTTCCAACAGCACGAGACATTCCCTTGCCCGTTTTTGACTTATTGAGGCTTCCCGCAGACTGGATCCCGAGTATTCCGCCAAGGATCGTATTCCCCAGAGAGCTTCCGCCCAGGCTGTTTGACATCTGAGCGCCAAGCTGTGCAGCTCGAAACGTTCCTCCTATGCCAGATACTGCTCCGCTCACCCCCGCCGCAAAGCGCCTCCCTCTGCCGGGAGATACAGACATCATGCCAGCTGCCGGACCAAAAACAGTGCTTGTGATCCCACTAATGGCAGGTGCCGCACTCATGAGAGCAAAGATCCCCACAAGGCCAGTAGCCCATTTGGCTACCGTGTCGCCATTGTTTGCCACATAATCAATCGCTTGTTGGATATGCGGCAAAGCATTTTTGACAGCACTCCCGATGCCTTCCACTGCACTACGCAGCATCGGCATGATCCCCTCGGCCAGTCTTGCCAGATCCGGCAAGCTGTCTGTGATGCCGTTCATCATGTCTATGCCCAGCGTCGCCAGTTCTTTCTTGAAAGGCAAGAAATTGTTGCCCACTGTGACCATGAATCGGTTGACCGAACTGTCAAACATCTGGTCAACGGCATTCCCGGTGCCGGACTTTACAATAAGCTCACGTTCCAGGCTTCCTTCCCATGCTCTCCCTTGTACCATGTCAATGGCATCTGTAAAGGCGCTCATGTTCTCGGCAACCTTGGCTGCGCTTTCTAGTGGCCATCTGCCAAAAATATCTGTAATGGTCGCAAGTCGTTGCTCATCGGGCAAATTTCCAATCGCCTCGAAAACACTTTTCATGGTTTCAGGCGCATTATTTTGCATAGCCGCAGCAACGCTTTGCGCTGTCATTCCCAGGCGCTTCCAGCCTTTATCCATCCGCTCTGTAGCACTTGCACCAAGAGATAAGTTCGTGTAGATGTTCTTGATGCTTGTAGCTGCACGGGCGCCATCAACGCCCATTGACAGCAGCGCATCTGCCAGGGCCGCCGTGTACTGCGGTTCCATGCCCGCAATGTTGCCAACCGAGCCGGATTTGTTCACGACCTCTGCGATCTCCGCAGCGGAAGTCGCTGTATTTGCCGCCAAATAGTTGATCTGGTCGAACAAGTCCATGACCTGTCCGTGGCTCATGTTCAGCGCAACTTCCCACTTTGCCGCCCAGTCGCCTGCTTGATCTGCTGAAATATCCAGGGCAGATCCTGCCATTGCAACATCTCGCAAAAAGCCGGTGATCTCTCCTGTGGCCTTATCGATATGCACGATGCTGTCAAAATCATACCCTGACTCGCCAGCGGCGGCAGCCAATCTGGTCAGCTCCTCTGCCGTGTACGGGATCTGCGTGGACAGTTTCAGGATCGCATCGGCCATCTCGTTGTACTTGCTTACATCGATCCGCCCGGCTGCATCCGCGATGCCATCAACGTACTTCGCAACATCGGCCATCTGCCCCTCAAACACCTGAGCGGTCTTAGTCGTGCTCCCTATGACGCCAGCAGCAACCGCCGCCACTGCGCCGGTCATGGCAATGCCCGCTTTGCCGATATTCCCAATCACCGCCGACATGGAACTTGCCTGTTTCGTCACGCTGGAAATAGACTTGGCAAGCGACGGATCCACCTTGCCCATGATGCGGATCGTTAAATCTAACGCGCCATTGCTTGGCATACCTCGCTCACCTCGTTACTCAAATCAAGCAGTTCTCTCATCGGCATTTTCAACAGTGAATCAAGGCTTGAGTATGTCACCTGGCTGACCTGGATCGCCAGTCGGCGCAACTCTTTTGCGCCCCCGTTTACTCGAAAAAACCGCTGTCCACCGCATTACGCAGTTTAGTCGCCTCGCACAGAGGGAGTCCAGTAAAGAAATCCTCCGGCAGGCCAGTGGCCTGGCTGGCAACGATGACCGCATGAAGATAGTTGCGATCTTTGTTCAGCACCATAAAGCCTTCCGCCGCCATACGGTTCTCTGCTGTCAGCTCGTGCATAGTACACAGATCCCCTACACCAGACAGGTCTACGCTCTCAAAAGTCTGGCCCTTGATGTCCGCCTTTTTCCCGTTATAGATATAGAGCGAGTTGAATTTTACGACATGCGTTTTAGCCTGCATCTCAGTCTGCTCTTTGGTTTGTCCCCTGCCCAGCACCTTCATGACCGTTTCCTGCACCTGCTCCATTGTCTTCCGGGGCATCAGCTTGAACATCTCCACCGGCTTCCGGCTGGCCTTGGTGGCCAGCACCATTGCAAAGCCGGTAGTAGATTCAATAGCCCCCAAGGCAATGGTGTCGCCTTGGTTGGTCAACTCCCGCTGAGCGTCGATCACATCCTGTACAGTCAGCTTTTCCAGACCAGACAGATCCAGCTCGGTGTATTCTTTTCCCTCGAACTTATAGGACTTCTTAAACTCCACAACGATCTTCTTCTCCGCCGATCCCAGCGCAATAGCTTCTGCCATTTCTGCCTCCTATAAAATCACCCGGCCACCCATCAAGGTAGCCGGGTTTTATTTAGATCAGGGCGTTGATCTCCGCCCGCAGGTCTTCGCCGTTAACCACATACTTTCCGCCCAGCTTATCAATATCAAGGATAATCTGGCCATCCACCTCGACCTTATAGGTCAGCAGCTCCAAGGTCGTGGCGGCTCCCATCGTATCGCCGCGTTTCAGAGTGCCCAGGTCGATCTCCTTCGGATGACCGCTGCACACGATACGCAGGCCCTTATAGATAACACCGCCATCCTTGTTCGCGGTCTGCTGTGCGGCTCGAATGGTCAACTGCGCTGTCTCGTTCGGGTTCATCATTCGAGCAGCATGGCTGTACAGGTGATTCCACTTGATCTGCATCTCGCTGCTTTTGATCTGACCCGGCACGGGAGCGTCGATTTCTCCCAGAATACCTGCGCCCGACAGTGTAGTTGTCTTCGAGGCAATCTTGGGCAGAGTGATCTCATCCGCCAGGCCAATCAGAACATCCCCATCCGAACCGTAGACGTTATAGTCGTTGATGACCTCGGGAACGAGCGTGCTAGAAACATTCAATGCCATTTATGTCCGCTCCTTTCTCAACCCATCAGTGCCGCAGCCAGTGCGCCAGCCTGGTATTCCATGGTATTCGTGACCAACTTCATCGGCGTGAAGGGAGTGCAAAACTGATGGAAGTAGACGTGTCCCGCCGCCAGCTCCGCGTCGGTAGTGCGGTCGGTGTCCAGCATCATCTCATAGCTGGCGCAGACACCAGTGGAAACATAGACCTGCCCACGCATATTTTCGCTGTCGATGATGGAATCCAACAGCCGTTTGTTCATGACCTTGTCCAGCTTCTGTCGATTATTCAGCACGAACTCGGCTGCTGCATAATTGAAGAACCGACGGACACACAAAAACATATCTTTCGGATCTGTAGTGCCGGGGTAAGCACAGGTCTCATTGCCCCACAGCACAAACCCGTCCTTGGATCGAACCCAAGCAGCAACGCCGTTCTCATTCAGAACATTCCCCTGCTCCTGATCCATCAGCACCTCGGTGCCGTCTGCCAAGCAGGCAGCGGTGATGGGGGCGGTAACATTGGATGGACTGGCATTCGGCACATCGCCGTGCTGGGTGTCGTTGTAGACCGTAACAGCGGCAGCCATTGCGCTGCCACTGTATACCACATCGCCCACCTTGCAGTAGGGCCAAATGCCATAAGCTTCCCGGCTAGTTGCCGCCTGGCTGACCTTCTGCTCCACTGCATCTTGATACTTGAGTGCCCCTTCTGCGCTACTGTCGATATCTACGAAGCAAACACAGTTAAACACGCCATTGATACTACGGCACTTGGCCTGCAATGCAGCGCAGACATTGGCATTCCGAGAGAAGCGCGGTGCCAGCAGGATACCAGGCACATAACCGATCTTCGGATAGACTTGCCGCACCACTTCCAACCCGGTTTCCGCCCCAGTACCGGAGTTTACACCGCCTATGATATCGTCTTCCGTTACCTTGGACGGATCCAGCTTGGTACCGCTTACCAACAGCTGGGTCGCCCCGTCCCCCGCTCCACCGTCGATCAGCGCAATACTCACCGTGCCATCATCACGGAAGGCTGCAACATAGTCCACATCTGCGGTCAGCTCCGCAGCCTCTTTCTTTACCACCAGCTTTGCTAGCAGCAGGCCAGTAATATCGATTTCAGCTACGCCATCGTTGACTTGAATGGCGGTTTCCTCCACAGTGGTGGTGTGCTTCGCCGGATCAAGAACATTGATGAGAACCAGCGGCCCCACATTCATCACCTGAAACGATGCATTGACAGCCTCACAAATCGTATAGCTTTCAAAATCGTCGCTGTATCCTACAGCCTCGACCGCATCTTTGTAAGACCGAACGATCAGCGGAGTGTTGACCGCCGCTGCCGGATCTTTCAGCATATTCACAGGCGCAGTGCCTACCACGACCTGCAGTCCTGCCGTTGCAGTAAGCGGCGCAGTCATGCTGGTTGCCGCTTCCTTAATAACAAAACCATGCGTTACTGCCATGTATATCTCCTCTCTACTTTACTGCAGGACGGCCTGGGCCTTCTGAAACAAAACATTTTCAGCCGTCCCCTGCCGCTCCACCCGCTCACGGGTCAAAGCAAACTTCTCCAACGGCACGATCAGTGCCTTGATGGCTGTGCTCTTGTCTGCCCATTCCTCCAGTTTGTCAGGAACTCCCCCTTCAAAAACGGTATACTGATTTGCCACGCCACGGATGGTGGGGCCGCAGTAGACCATCTTCTCTTTCGCCCTTGCCACTTTCAGAACAGCTTTCTTATCTTCGCTCATATCAAACCCTCCACTTGCGTATTCTTTCTCGCCGGAGCTGAGGCGTAAAAATTCACAACGCCCCAGTAAAAGGGCACCGTGCTTTCTTCCTGAATTGCCCAGGCCATGGGGTACTGCACAACAAATGCTCCCCCAAATGTCGGCTGTGTCAGGAAGTGTTGTGTGATTCGTTCCTTGATGTTTACTACATCAATGTATCCTTGACGGCTTACATCCCGGTCATAGGCGGCGATCACCAACTGAAACATCAGCAGCTGTGCCTCATTTGCTGCCGCAAAGTTGCCAGATAGCAGCTTGCAGATGATACACGGACAGTTTGCTGCATCTGTATCCGCATCCTCGTCATTATCCGTTGGAATAGGCTCAAACTGTTTGAAGATTTTCAGCGGCTTCAAACCTTCCTGCCCAGAGTATTCTTTACCCTTAAACAGCTTTTCCAGTTCCTCGACCATGGCTTGGTGCGCCATCTCACTGGTATGCCCCATCTCCATGTCTGCCGCCTCACTTTCTGTACCTTAAGATCAGTTCTGCCACACGGCGCTCTGCATTGTCCTGCAGCATTTCAGCAACGTCCGGCCAATCCTCGTTCCAAATCGTTCGGTGCATAGCAGAACCTGACGGACTGGACATGGTTTCCAGTAGGTGGTTTGGCGACCACCGCACCTTTCCGCTGGCAGTATAGGCCGGGCCCATCTTTCCAGTATTGCGCTGTACCATGCCAATATGTCCGCTTTTGAACTTTACAAGGAAACCCTTGCTCATGCGCCCGTCTCCGCTCAGATTTTTCATAGGACTGTCCTTTAAGACACGCGCCTGAAAATACTCTGGTGCATTCCGCACCGCCGCCCCCATATAGGGCCTATTGGGGCTGGTGCGGAAATACCCCAGATCCGCCCGAAAAGCACCCGGTTCATTTCTGGTAATCCCCAGCCTTGCTTCCAGGCTTTTATTTGTCGCACTCTTCCTCTGCTTGAGATCTTGGATCATCCGCCGTCCTGCAGCGTTCAGGTCGTAGCGCTCCTTCACATCGTCCAGCATCATCCTTCTGGCTTGTCGCGCTGTTCGGTTAATAGCTACCTTGAGCGCTGCTGGGGTCTTTGCCTTCAAATCCCCCAGCGCCTTTTCGACCTGTTCGCTGTCCAGTATGATGCTCATACTGCCCGCATCATAGGCTGCCTTGTAGTTGGCCACCGTATCACCCTCTTACCCTTTCAAGCTCCATGCGGTAAACCCCCATTTTCAACGAGCACTCCTTGATATGGTAGTCCCGTTTCTTATCAAGCCGAATCAGTTTTCCCGACTTCGGCATGGGGCCATAATCCTTCTGCTTGACATAGAGGATCAGATCAGCCCTATACAGGCCCTCATCAAAGCTCTGTTTTGCACCAGCTTGCCAATGTGCATCATACGGGGTCACCCCTGGTTTCTGGGATATGCAGGCCATCATCCTATCGTCCACGAACCGCATCTCCGCGAATTCATTCAAGTTAAAGAAGGTGTCCTCTACATCACCGGGTAAAAAGTCTTTGAATGTAGATCTCTCATCCGGGTCCGAGCTTCCCGGAGTGCCGTAGACCTGCTCGACGGTAATCATGGCAAATGCCTCAACAGACAGTTGCCACCAGCCAGCTATCCACCTTATCAGGGATCAGCAGCGGGTGAGACTGAAGCTCCAGCATCCGCCGATCCGGACGATGTTCCACAAAGCTGCGCAGCAGGCGATCCGTCTGTGCAGTAGCCCAGCTCCCATTGTCATTCAGATAGGTGCATGCTCCATAGGCCCGCATAAAGCCAGGATTGGAAGAGATCAGAATGACCATATTGTCCGGCACCAGAGGTTTAGCCTCGGGCTTGTTGGGATCCGTCCAATCGTCCAGATACACTTCACTGTAGGTATAGATGTCCAAACTGGGCTTATTCAGCGCGCCGATGTATTGCACACCGTTGGGCAGGTTCGAGGGTCTGATCTCCCCCATGAAGACCCGCCGGTTGTCCAGCATCTCCTTGATGGTCTTGTCGGACAAAAACTTCTTCAGGGCGGTCTTGCCCATGATGACACGATCCACATTGGCAAAACCATTGACCAGCACCTGATCCACCCAGCTCTCCAGATTGTCCAGAATGGCCGCCTTCGTGCCTCCCCAAACATTGTCCCCGGACAGTGTGACCTTGTTGGTGAAACCAAAGTCGATGACCTCATTCACGCCAGGGCCCACAACGGGGATCTGGCCGGTAGTGATCGCCTGTACGGCCATCCACTCCTCACGGCGAGTTGCCGCATCATTCAGCCGACGATACTCCTCGGTAAGCTGCTGGGCGGCACGATCCGCCGGGGTCATCCCGCTGTACAGGGTCTCCCCAGGCAGACGCTCCATCAGCATATCTGCCGTGGTGATGTCGTAGGGGTTGACGAGGGGCGGCGCATAACTCTCAGTTCGGTAACCATCGCCCTTCAGTACCTGTCCGCCGACACGGGGATGCACAAAGGCGGCCATCCGACGATCGCCTTTCACGATATCAATATCGACCCGCTTCGTCGCAAACGTCCGCACGTTGGTAAAAAAACTGTCGAGAAAGAAAGTGTGCAGCGGGGGCGAAGTGCGCACCACCTCTGCCAGGTATCTCGGCTCATAAATGTTCACTTGATTAGGCATGTCTGTTCTTCCTCCTTACTTCAGGAAAATCCCGATGTTACGGAATGCGGTTTCCAGCTTGTCCGCCGTTACGCCATCTTCCAGCGCCAGCGAATCCGCAAAGTATTCGCCAGTCATCAGGATCACAACATCTTTCTCTGCTGCATCAACGCTATCCGCCGTAATCCCATACAAGCCGGACAGGTCGCTCAGTTCTGCCGAGGTCACCGCCTTCATCTTCCCAGCTTCGTCCAGGATGACCGGGGCATGTGCTTTCAGCGCCTCAGCTGCAGTCTTCACGGCGGTAGCTACACGGATGTTCGTACTTGCTTCAATATACTTTCGATCCGTGCTGAAAGTCTTTTTTGCAAGATCCATAGCCATTGCTGTTCTCTCCTTTACTTCTTGTCTTCGGTACCATTGGCACGCCGGATCGCATTCAGCAGCTCATTTTCGGCGGCCTTGCCATCCTGTACCTCCTGGCCAACACTGCCGGTGCCGCTCTTTTGCGCATCCAGCTTGGTATTATTCAGGTAGCCTTTACCCTGTGCCTTCATCAGCTGCATGGCTGCAACAGCATACTCGCTTGCAGCAATAGGCTTGTCGAACTTGGCGGCGTTTACTGCCTCCTCATCGCCAGGCATGGCCATATCTTCGATGTCCCTGATCCGACTGCGCTCTGCGGATGCTGCCTCATGCTCGATCTGCTTCACAAAGTCCGGGTAGGCCGCCCGAAGGTCGTTTGCGTTCTTGATGTCCATATCCGATCCATCTCCTTTGTTTGTTCCCGGCTGGCCCGCCGGTTGTTTATTTTGCAAGCCGCTGTTTTTGATGCGGCTCTGCACAAAGTCTGGGGCTTTGCTGATAGAAAGCCCTGTTGCCATGCTGTTGACGAAAAGGAAACCGCTGCGGTTTTCCACAACGGATCCTTCGTCATCTGTAAGCTCATCCACAAAGCCGTTTTCTTTGGCTTGCGATCCCGTCCACCAACTGGTGGCATCCATCTGGGCTGCCACATCTTCCTGCGGTCTGCCGGTCTTTTTTGCGTACAAACCGGTAATGCTCTCCCGAATCGCATCCAAAGCATCCATACACTGGCGCAAGTCCTCTTTGCCCATATAGTCGCAGATGCCCATCTGCACAGGATGGATCATGTAGATGCTATCGTTTGCCGCCACCACCCTGTCGCAATGACAGGCCACGATAGTGGCCGCACTGGCGCACAGGCCATCGATCTGGGCGGTCACTGTCGCAGCATTCTGTTCCAGCAGGTTGCCGATGGATTGCGCCGCAAACACATCGCCTCCACCTGAGTTGATCCGCACCTTGATCTCGCTCACCGAACCAAGGGCGGCTAACTCATCCGCAAATTTTTTGGCCGTCACATCATCGTTGTACCAGCTGTATTTTGCGATATCGCCATACAGCATCAGCTCGGCACTCTGGCCTCCTGCAACGTTGCGGAACTGCCAGAAATGCTTATTCTCCGCCTTTCTGGTTTCCGGCGCCGCCATTGCCACCACCTGAATTGGCTTTTTGCAAGTCGGCATATGCAATTCCTGTCGCCTCCTCCATTTGTTTGATCTCTCGCTTTCGCTGACGGATATTGGCGGCATAGCTGCCGCCGGTCATCTGGGCGGTCTCCTGCTCGGCAGTAGAAATGCCGCTTTGGATGCGCAGGGTGGCCGCCTCGATCTCCGATTTTGCATCAAGGTTCGTTCTTGCCGGGCCGTTCCAGCGGCAGCCAAGGTAAGCTCTGGCCACCGCCGGGTCATTGAAAAAGCCAGGGGCGTTGATGCGCCCTCTGGCCACTGCTTCTGCGAACCATCGCTCATAAACAGGTTGACAAAAACTGTTTGCAAACCCACTGCGCTCCATGTCACAGACTCGCCAAAACTCATTCAGTGCCCCCCGGCTGGCACTATAATTACTGGAGAAGCTCTTAAACAACACCTCAACAGGGATTTCTGCGGCGGCCCCGATCTGCTTTGCTTCTGCAGTCACAAACCCATCATAAGTTGTAGTAGGGTGCTTCGGATCAAGCATATTTGCCTTTTCACCCGGAGCCAAATCAAAAATTGCAGCCGGGGCAAGCTCTATGCCCAGTTCATCTGGCGGCGTGCTTGAGTCCTTTGCTGCTTCCAACGGCACCTGTCCAAAGGGGGCAGTGGTAGACGGGCTGTCTTTCTGGATCATAACGGTGACCATAGATGCCACCATAGCCGCATCCAGTTCGGCTTCTGTATAGCGTCCCAGCTGTTTCAGGCTTTCCAACACAGGTGCCAGCATTGGCACACCGCGCAACTGCCCGGCCCGTTCTCGCTTCATGATATGCAGGATATTCCGGTTTCCCGTCAGTTCTCCTCTGACCTCTATGCGCTGCCACTTCAGTTCATTGTGATCCAGTTTGGCCAGTGGGTGACGATCGCAGATCCAGTAGGCCACCACACGGCCCATCTTGTCGGTTTCCACCCCTTGAACGATCCGATAGACTGAATGCCCATTTACTTCACAGGGGGCCAGCCGGTCGTATTTATCCGGGCTGCAAATCCGGTCTGCCTCAATCAGCCGCACCTGCAGCCCGTAGGGCTTCCACGGCTGTTCATCATACGGCAGCACCGCAAAGGCGTCTCCATTCATCAGCTCACTGATGTAGGCCAACATTTGCAGTTTCCAAAAGTTGTCCACGCCATCCGCATCACAATCCGTGCTGTCAGCCCAGAGATTGAACTCTCGAACGATCTGTGCTTGCAGTTCGTCTGCCTGCTTTTCATCCAGCCCAAGAAAGTCTGCATCCACCTGGGGTGTTGGAACCAGACCGCTGCACACCACATTTGTGCGCATCGTCTTAATCATAGCGGCGGCAATGGGTATGCCCATATAAGCATCCCGGCTGCGCTGGCGCAGAACATCCAGGTTATCCTCGATGTCCTCCTGCGGGCTGCCGCCATAGTATCGCCACCCCCGCATAGAGCGTTTTGTCAGGTTGGCCCCATAGTTGCCATACCCGCTGTCAATAACAGAAAGGGTCTTTCTTGCCACCGCCCGCCGGGCCGCTCTGTCCGGCCAGAGGTAGGCGATTGCCTTATCCATCATGTTTGCCACAGTGCATCGCCCCCCTCACATATCATGCGGCTGAAAATGGTAGATGCGGTTTCGGCCTCGGCCTTTTTCTTCGGCCTCAGCCTCCGCAACCTTCGCAGACCAGAATTCGATCTCCTCACGGATCTGCTTTAAGCTGGCCCTGGTCAGAGTCATCTGCTCGATCTGATAGCTTTGCCCCGCTGCGACAGCAGCCTCAGCTTTCAGCCAAAGAATCAAATGCTTTTCCGCCAGCTCTTTTGAAATGATCGCCATTGTCAAATCCCCCCTGACAGCCGACGACGGCTCTGCGTCACCGCCGTTTGCGGTTTGGAAACTTCTTCGCCTGGAACTTCCAATCCTGGCGGGTTGCTGATCTCCAGCGCTGCCGTGGCGTAGTTGCGGATATCAAAGGGTTCGTTCCGTTTGAAGGCCGGATCTTTCAACTCCCAAGCCTCTACGCTGCGCCCGTTTTTGTACCGTGTGACCCGGTGTTCAGCAGTCAGTCCTTTGAAGTAGTTCTCATCGTATCCCGCATCGTCTGCCGCCGGGAAATGGCAGTAGTTCGGCCCTTTGAACAGAATGTTCAAACGAGAGAGCACCACATTCTTGCCGGTATCAACGCCGATGGTAAACAAGTCGGCCCCGACACGATTGTTGCGTGTCGGGTTGCGGGTATAAGGCACATCCATGCCGCCACGACCCTTGATGGGCCAGATACGTCGATCTGCTCTGTCTTTGCAGAACCTCAACACCTCATCCGGATAATGACCGCCGCTATCCATACAGGTGGCCATCAAGTAAAGCGCTGTGCCATCTTTCTTCCTCCAGCCGCGGGCAAGGAACTCGTCTAGGTCAGCCCATATCTGACCCCGCTTGAGGTCGCCGTATATTTTCTGGTAGCGGATGCCCCAGCTTTCTTTGCCGATGCCCCACCCTACCACCTCGATCTCGAACCGGTTGTCCTGGGTATCTACCCCGGCTGTCAGATAACATACACCGTCTGGCACTTCCGCCTCGTAGAACTCCCGGCGCTGGTAGAGAAGCATCGGCTCTGCGGTGTCACCTTTTTCCTCCCAGGGCAGGCCCAGATCCGTGTTGACCCACACTTTCATCTTTTGGTAGTCTCCACGCTTGGCGTCCTCATCGGCTTCCACATAGCGTTGGACGATACCTGGCCAGTCACACAGGGTACTGCCCAAAGTGTTCATATGGAACCCTCGCACGTTCCGTTCTGGATAGGTCGCCACCCATCGCCCCCGGATGCTCTGCTTCTTCCAGCTGTATTCTTTATCTACACAGCCGCATTCTTCGCAACGGTACTGTGCCCCGCCCACTGGCCAGTTCTCTGCATCGTATACTACATTGTCCCAGACAAGGGGCTGGTAGTGGCCACAATGAGGGCAAGGCAGTTCCCATTCTTCCTGTGTCGAAAGCTCGTATTCCTCCCGGATGCGGCTGGTGGACTTGTTTGTGGGTGTGCTGGTCAGCACCGTCTTGTAATCCCAGAAGGTCGCCTGCCGCTTCTCGGCCAGCTTGAGGGGATCGCCCTCCTTACCCGCACTGGGCGGGTAAGCATCCACCTCATCCGCCAGCAGGATCTTGATGGGTCTCCCGCGCAGATCTGTGGGGGCATTGGCCCCAACAATGGTCAGCTGCCCGCCGGGGAAGTTCTTTTTCATGATGGTGTTCCCGGCATAGCGGCTCTTGTTGTTGATGAGGCCACGCAGCGCTGGGGTATCTCGCAGCATCGTGGCCAGGCGATCCTTGGAAAAAGATTCTCCCAGGTTGACCGTGGGCTGCACCACCATGATGGGAGCCGGTCGATACTTCATGAAATAGCCAATGGTGTTCAAAATAAATGCATCCGTCTTCCCGATCTGGGCGCAGGACATCACCACCACCTTGTGGATATGTACATCACTGATGGCATCCATGATCTCGCGCTGGTAAGGTGCGTTGTCAGTGCGCCATTGGCCGGGCGCAGCGGCGGCTTCCGCCGACAGTTTCCGGTATGTATCAGCCCACAAGCTAAGGGTCAGGCTCGGGGGCGGTTTGAGGGCTGCCAGAACTTCCTGCATCAGCTTTTCGGTCTGCGGCTCCAGCTTCAGCACTGTCATCCCGTTTTCCGCCTTTCTTTACACAGTTTTTGAAGGGGCAAAAGGTTTTTGACTCGGTCAATCGCGTAGCCCAGATGCAGTGGCGACATTTATTCTTCCTGCTCATCTGCATCCTCTCCTTCCTCCATCGCAAAGGCGATGTCGTACCGACTGATCTCATCCAGTGCCTCGCACACGGCACCTCGTAGGATATCGAAGGCTTCCCCCTGGTCAGTCACCTGGGCAAGGGTTCCAGAGTACTTCATGGGTATCTCCAGCATCCTGGTTCTGAAGTTCGCAAAGGCAATTTCCAATGCACGTTTAACATCTTCCGTCCGGTGAAGATTGCCCTGGGCTTCTTCCAGACGCATCTTTTCCAGCTCTGCCTTGATCCGTTCCCTCTCGGCTTTCCTGGCGATCAGGTTTGCCTGATCGTCTCTGCCGCCCAGCTTGAAATCAAGATACTGTCGCACGACCGCCTTGATATTGAACAGCCCCGGCCTTGCCTCGGACAGAACTCCATCATCCCGCAAATTACGCACCTGCCGGTCTGTGATGCCCAAACATTCAGCCACTGCCTTTGCTGTATATAGCTTCATAGTTCCTCGCCGCCTTCGTTATCATCCACCTCGCCGGTGACTTTCATCCGCATCAGTTCGAGACGTCGTTCTTCCAAAGCTGCCCGCCGGTCGCTCTCCTCCACGGCCCGCAGAGCCCCGGCCACGGTAGCGATCCGTCCCTGCACTTTATACAGCGCCTCCTGCAGCTTCAAGATGCGGGCAAAGGGTGTGTCCTTGAAGTACATTCCCATGTTCTGGTTTGCCCCATCCTGCTTATTCTCTCCCTTGCCGCCGGGCACCCGCATATCCATAACATTGTTCACGATGAGGGTATCCTCGCCCATCTCCTCATATTCTTTGATCTTATCGAGGATCTTCTTTTCCCGAAGTTTGAGGACGCCCATCTCATGCTTGAGCGCTTCTACCGCACTGCGGGGTGCTCCATTGAAAACAGCCAGCTCGTCTTCCGACAGCTGGCTGAAAAAAATCGCCGAATAGGCTCCATCCTTCTCGGCATTTTTGTTTCCACAGGGGGCACCGCCCCGGTTCCCTACCGCATTTTTGTTTTGTGGCTGCCCGCCGGGCTTGCGTTTGATCTGGCTATCCCACTTCTCCCGAGTCTTCCAGTGCCGTAGGGTGTCATAGCTTATACCCAGCTTTTCTGCCAGCTCTTTCAGGTTTACCTTATCGCCCTTTTGCCTCCGGGCGATGTATTCCTCCCGGGCGGCGTCGCGGGCAGTGCTCCGCTTTGCCATCCGTTTTCCCTCCAACCTTCAGGCATAGAAAAAGCCCCTCAGCGTTTCCGCTGTGGGGCTTCCATACTTTTTACCATACCAATACTACCACAAAAAGCGTATCATGGCGTATCATTTTCAAATTCACTTGTAAATTTTCTGTGAACGCCCCCTTTTCCTAGCCCCTATTGGCGGAACCCTAAAAAAATTTTTGAAACCTAGAAATATTTTGGGGCTTCGGAACCCGCAACCGCTTAAAGTTCCGCACAGTACCTTTTCCCCCTCGGGGCGGCAGCTCTGCCCGGGGGCAAGCCTCAGCGGCTGGCCAACTAAGAAAAGAAGAAGCCCGCCGGGCTGGTGTGCCTGGCGGGCTTTGTGCTGGGTGCTGGTGGGGCGGCGGGTATCTTGTGGGGCTTGTCTCTGTGCTTGTATAGGGTGCAGAGAGTGCGGGCGTGTTATGCTTGGCCCTGTGTGGGTGTGTCCTCTGCTGGGCCGCTGGGCTGGTCAGTGCCTGGGGCTTGTTCCCTTTCCATCCGTTCCCGCACTGCTTGCAAAATGTAGTTTTGCAGACTGTCACCAGATGCAGCGGCGGCGGCTCTGATTTGTGCATCTTCTTCTTTGGTCGGTCTAAGCGTAATACTACCACGGTTAGAGTTGTATTTATAGCTTGCTCTTTTGTGTGCTTCTGAAACTGCCATATAGATCACCTCTTTTTTTATTACTCTAAATATAATACTCATATGCGCAAAAACCGTCAACGGTCAATTTGCACAAACACCGTCTACGGTTTTTTGTGCAAAACATAGAAACAAAGAAAAATCGCTTGACATTTTAACCGTTGACGGTTAAAATGCAGCCACAGCAAGAGCAGCGGCCACCCCGAAAGGAGGTGAACCGCATGGAGCAGAAAATGACCTGCAAGCAGTTTCATTTGCTGAGCCGAGAAAAGCAGCTTTCCCGCTTCCGTTACTGGAGCGAGAAAGCAAAAAAGAGCTTAACCGGTCGGACGGTTAAGCTCTAAAGCAAAAGCAACACCCAATGCCGCTGCTCTTGTTGTTATTTTATCACAGAAGGGAGATGAAAGCAAGCCCGCCCCGCAAGGCCGACGGCATCCGCCGCCGCTGGTGCAAGTCCAGCCGCCCCGCATTGGGGCGGGCGCTCATGGGGACCGGCACACCGCCGGGGGGATGCGCTCACTTGTCCAGGGCGGACGGTTCCGCCGGGGGGTCAAGTGTCAGCGGCTGGCCTTCTTGCTCTATTCGGGTGCGGATAGCTTGCAAAATGTACCCTTGCACGCTGTCGCCCGTCCTGTTCGCTGCGGCCTGTATAGTTACATATTCTTCTGGCTTCATGCGAATTGTTAGCGTTTTCATTTTCGCCAAATAGCGGGCGTTGCCTGCTCTCTTTGCATCTGTTGACATAGTTAGCCTCTATTCTTTTTTGTTATATTATATCATATTGCGGTGCTTCATGCAATCATGTACAAATTGCACAACACATGACAGCATGACTTGTGCAATTCATAGAAATTCATGCTATCATGTTGACGGCCCGTTTTATTCATGCTATCATGTAAACGCAGCAAGCGACACGGCAAACAGCCGGACGCAAGCGAGTACAGCGAAAGGAGAAAGTTACACATGAGCGCAAAATTTTTTGAGCTTCCCGAATCCGACAAACGCCGGATTTGGGCCGCTCTGCTGGCAGAGTGGCAAAAGAAAAAGGCCGCCAACCGCTCCAACGGTTGACAGCCTAGCAAGATGGGATTTTGACCGCCCTTCTTGCAATGATTTTACCACCGGCAGGCGGTAAAGTCAAGCGGACACCCTGGCAGGGTCGCACCGCTCCACCAAAGCGGCCCCGCTCCACTACCCCGGCACACCGCCCGGGGGGATGCGCTCACTTGTCCAGGGCAGACGGTTCCGCCGGGGTGAATCCATCACGGGCCATTCGTTCTGCAATGGCTTGCAGAATATAACTTTGCATACTCTGCCCCGCTGCTGCCGCCGCCGCCCGGATTTCGTCGCCTCGTTCTTTTGGCGGCCTAATCTGGATTGAATCGCATTTTGCAATATATCGGCTGTTTGTGATTTTCTTTTTCTCTGAGATAGGCATGATATCACCTCTTTTTCATCTATGCTTATTATAACAGAAAACACGGCATTCCGCCATGCAAAACACAACAAGCATTCCGTCATGTTTTTGTGCAAAACGTAGAAAGCATTCCGTCATGCTTGACAATTTGCATTCCGTCATGCTACAATGCAGCCACAGCAAGCGACACGGCAAACAGCCGGACGCAAGCGAGTACAGCGAAAGGAGAAAGTTACACATGAGCGCAAAATTTTTTGAGCTTCCCGAATCCGACAAACGCCGCATCTGGGCCGCTCTGCTGGCAGAGTGGCAAAAGAAAAAGGCCCATTTGACTGCTGGAACAGTCAACGGGCCAAGTGAGAATAGCTAACCGGCAATTTCTCACTTATGAGTTTACCAGCTTAAGCCGGTAAAGTCAAGCGGATACCCTGGCAGGGTCGCACCGCTCCACCAAAGCGACCCCGCTCCACTACCCCGGCACACCGCCCGAGGGGGATGCGCTCACTTGTCCAGGCCGGACGGTTCCGCCGGGGGCTCAAGTGTCAGCGGCTGGCCTTCTTGCTCCATCCTGGCCCGCACGGCCTGTAAGATATACCCTTGCAGGCTTTGCCCAGCAGCGGCGGCGGCGGCACGGATGGCGGCCGCTTCCCCTCGCTGCGGTTTTAAGTTTAGCTGTGCGCACTTTGCTAAATAACGATTATTTGTTATCTTTTTCTTTTCCGAAATTCCCATTTTTTAGCTCCTTTCTTTGACTTCAAGAAGTATTATACCAGACTGCGCCGCATTGTACCATGCACAATTTGCACAGTATGAGACCATGGTTTTTGTGCAAAGCGCAGATTGCATGGTACAATGCTTGACATCGCCTTTTTCGCATGGTACAATGCAGCCACAGCAAGCGACACGGCAAACAGCCAGACGCAAGCGAGTACAGCGAAAGGAGATGAAAACGCATGAATAAGTACTTTTTCTTGTTGCCACTGGCGGCAAAGCGCCGGATTTGGGCCGCTCTGCTGGCAGAGTGGCAAAAGAAAAAGGCCGCCAACCGCTCCAACGGTTGACAGCCTAGCAAGATGGGATTTTGACCGCCCTTCTTGCAATGATTTTACCACCGGCAGGCGGTAAAGTCAAGCGGACACCCTGGCAGGGTCGCACCGCTCCACCAAAGCGGCCCCGCTCCACTACCCCGGCACACCGCCCGGGGGGGATGCGCTCACTTGTCCAGGCCGGACGGTTCCGCCGGGGGGTCAAGTGTCAGCGGCTGGCCTTCTTGCTCCATTCGGGCGTATACCGCCGCCAAAATATACCCTTGTAGGCTTTCCCCGTTTGCTTTTGCTGCGGCGCGAATTGCTGCGCCTTTTTCTTTTATGGGCCAAACGGTTATGCGGTCACATTTCGCATTGTATTTGTCGTTATTTCGTCTTTTTGTTTCCGAAACTGGCATATTATTACCCCTTGCTTATTTTTATAAATATAATATAGCACAGTTCCATCGACACCGCAACGTGCAATTTCCACAACACCGCACCGTGTTTTTTGTGTAAACCGCCAAAAACACCGCAACGTGCTTGACAACCGACACGTTGCGGTGTTACAATGCAGCCACAGCAGACGACACCGCAACGTGTCAAGCTGGTATCATAGCCGCCCCGGTTTGGGGCAGGAAGCGAGGTGAGCCACACGAACGCAAAATTTTTTGAGCTTCCCGAATCCGATAAACGCCGGATTTGGGCGGCGCTGCTCAAAGAGTGGGCAGCAAAAAAGGCCGCCAACCGCTCCAACGGTTGACAGCCTACAGGTGAAAAAGATTTCAGAACCCTTTTTCACCTGTGATTTTACCAGCTTAGGCCGGTAAAGTCAAGCGGATACCCTGGCAGGGTCGCACCGCTCCACCAAAGCGGCCCCGCTCCACTACCCCGGCACACCGCCGGGAGAAATTGCAAAAAAGAAAGGACGTACCATCATGACGAACAATCAGATCATCCGCAACGAAGCCGCCAAGCTCGCCCCCGCTACCCTGCACGCCATCGCCACCGCCAACCACACCCCCGCCGAGATCGAAGCGCTGGCCGCCCAGATCATCATAACCGAGGAGGACGGCACCCAGCACCCCGGTACCGTCCAGGATGCCGAAGTCATGCTTGCAGCTGATGAGTTGCACACCATCCACGAATGGAACCGGCAGGGCAAGCGGGTCAAGACTGGCGAAACCCATCTAAGCGAGTGCTATTTGTGGATGTTCACCACGAAACCCAGCAAGGCCCAGCGGGAAGCCGCCGAAGCCGAAGGCAAGGAAGCCGCAGAGCATCCCCACTTCTACCCCACAAAAGCGTACCTGTTCAGCTGCTTGCAGGTAGAGGACGAGAACGCCGCCCCGGCTGGCCGGTTCAGCTCCACCGCCGAGATCATCGCCTATAACAAGAAGCTGGCCGTTGAACGCAAAGCGGCAAAGGCCCCCGCCAAAACCGCCACCCCCACCAAAAAGGCCAGCAAGCCCGCCGCCCCGGTAAAAATGACCGCCGAACAGCTCAAAGCCAAAAACGCCCAGCTGCTTGCAGCGTTCAAGGCCAGCCAGGCCGCACCGAAGCCCGAAAACGAGATCTCCGCCCCTGAAAAATCCGCAAAGTCCGTTGTGATTGCTGTGGAAGAGTTCCACGAACTGCCCCAGCTGGCGAAAGTCCCCGAAGCGGTCAAAAAAGCCGCCGAAAAAAAGAAGGCCACAAAAAAAGCAGCAAAGCCCGCACCTATCCCCACCGCTGAACCCGACTTTGCAGCCCTGGCCGCCTCTATCCTGTTTTGACGTGGATACCTTGACGGGCCGCACCACAAAAAGCGACCCGATCCCAGCCCCGCCGGGGCATATAACACAGCAAGGAGTGAACAAAATGACAACACCCAATGACAGCCGGGATTTTTACCCCACCCCGGACGGGATCGCATGGGATATGGTGCACAGTTTAGAAGATGACTTCGGCAACTTTAAGCACCTTCCCGCTCCCATCCTGGAGCCTTCCGCCGGAGATGGTGCACTTGCCCGGGCGGTTCACGCCGCCGCCGGGATCTACCATGACACCCGCACGGGTGAGATCAAGCGCAATTCTTGGGAAAAGACCAAGGATTTTGACCTTGATTGCATCGAGCTTTCCAGCGACTTCCGCGCAAAGCTGAAAAAAGATGGTTTCCGGGTAGTGCATGACGACTTTTTGACCTTCCGGCCCTGCAAAAAGTACGCCGCCATCGTCATGAACCCGCCTTTTTCCGCCGGGGCGGCGCACCTGCTCAAGGCCCTGGACATCATGAAGGACGGTGGAAAGATCCGCTGTCTGCTTAACGCCGAGACCCTCCGCAACCCTTACACCAACGAGCGGAAAGAGCTTGTGCAGAAACTGGGATCCCTAAACGCAACTGTAAAATACATTCCCGACGCTTTCAAAACTGCCGCCCGCCGGGCCGATGTGGAGGTTGCGTTTGTATCGGTGGATATCCCCCAGCGTGAACCCGTCAGCAAAATTCGGCTGGAGCTTCAGCACGAAACCGAGCAGCGATTCCGGGAGAACAAAAACCTGGCCGCCCTGGTCAGCTCCGACCCCATCACCGCCGCCATTGAGCGATACAACGCCGCCGCCGAAGGTATCCGCCGCATCTATGAGGAGTTCAACGGGATCAAGAGCCTGTTTTCCTCTGCTACCACCGAAGATCAAGAAAGCGAAGTGCTGAACTTCTCCAAAGACTACAACCAAGCTATCCGCAGTTTGCGTGCCTTGTACTGGAAAAAACTTTTTGACCTTCCCCAGATCCGCGACAACCTCACCGTCGATATGCAGCACGAGTACAGCAAACGTATTGACGAGCTTGCCGACTACGATTTCAGCGCCTATAACATCCTGACCATCCGGGAAGAGATGTCCCGAAACATCGTTTCCGGCATCGAAAAAGAGATCATTGCTCTTTTTGACGACTGGACAAACCTCCACTATAGCGAGTACAGCAAAAATATCCACTACTACAACGGATGGTGTACAAACGAAGCCTACAAAGTTGGAAGCAAGGTCATTTTCCGGTGCAATGCCTTTAGTGACTGGTCCGGCAAATTTGAACCCGCCTGGCAGTGTGAAAGGCATCTCGCCCAGATAGAACGTGTACTGCACTACCTGGACACCAACGGCAAGAAATATAACGGCGACGCTCTGAGAACCACGCTGAAAGCAGCGGAATCGTCCGGCCAAAGCGCAAAAATCCAGCTGCAGTACTTCACTGCCACATTTTACAAAAAAGGCACCTGCCACATCGAATTTACAAACGAAGATGTTTTGAAGTCCTTCAACTCCTTCGCCAGTCAGAAAAAAGGCTGGCTGCCGCCCAGCTACGGGAAGAAATCCTACCGGGATATGTCCGCCGCCGACAAAAAGGTCGTGGACAGCTTCGAGGGCGAAGCAAGCTATACTGATACCCTGACCCGGCACCTGATCCCCACCACAACCAGTCTTTTGCAGCTTGGCACATAACAAAACCCCGCAAGGCCGACGGCATCCGCCGCCGCTGGTGCAAGCCCAGCCGCCCCGCATTGGGACGGGCGCTCATGGGGCCCCGACAAAACGAAAGGAATTTTTTCGCTATGGAAAAACAAAACCACTGGGCGATCTATGCCCGCCGGGCAGGGCACAAAAAAGTGCACCCCTGCGCCCCCTCCAAAGGGCTGTATAACTGCCCTTTGTCCGCACTGGAACGCTACCCCACAAAACAGTGCGCCGAGGCTGTACGGGCCTCGCTGGCCTGTGAGAACCCTGATTTTTTCTTTTTTGTGCGTTACTTGCGGTCTTGAGTTTCCAAGAAAAACTCCCAGCAGGTTTTATCCCGCCGGGAGTTTTCGGTTATCCCTGCACGCAATCTTGCTTGTTTTTCCTTGCTTTTCCAGACTTTTTGCCCTATCATGGTAACAGTGAAATCCACAACGAAATCCAACAGGAGGTTCTTTCGATGAAAAAAGTTATAGCTACTTTGAATCCTGCCGCCAGTCCGCAGATCAGTGCAGCGGACAGCATCACGCAGATTGAAAGGTTGTCCGATGCGGCGCAGAGATATCTCTTGGATATGCTGGCCGAAACCAGCAGCTCCGCTTGCACCCGGCAGTATGCCGTTACCTGTCACGAAATGGAGCTTTTGCCCGAGCTTCGTACTCTGCCCCTCCTGCACGAAAACCCGTATCCCTTGGCCGAGGTGCTTTCTGATCTTCCAAAGCCGTTGCTGCTGTATCTCCTTGGTGCTGTCAGGCGGAGTGACAAGCCAAAGCCCAGCGCACCCAGCAGCGAGATCATTTCATGGCTTACCCACAACGTGCCTATGCTGGCGTCAGAACTTCCACCCGTTGCATCTTTCTCATTTTCAGAATCGTTCATCGAAGCACAGCCCGCTGTTTATTCCTACCTAAGCAGCAAGTACAGCACAACATCTGATTCCTGACCCTGCACACAAAATTCACTTTTTTGTGAATGAGTTGAACTTTTCCGTTATCAAACCTCCAACTCGTTCACGAAAACGGCACGAAACGGAGTGTTTTCATGGATGAACTAGAGTTTTTTGCCCCTTGGCGCATCCTTGGGGTGTTTGGTGATGGATCGCGCCTTACATTTGACGGCTTAACAGAAGGCCAGGCGTATGACCGCATGTTGGAAGCTGCTGCCGACCATGACGATTTGCGTTACTGGCTGCATGTCACAGACCAGAATTACGAGGATGGCCAGTATTACAAGCTGCTCAACCATCCCGAGCCGCCCGCCGTGCATATCGTGGACTTCACCGGCTACGATGGTCCACTTGATGAGAACGGGTTCCCCGTCGGGCTGCCGGACGAGATCGCCCAGTATGCCAAGGAGCAGGGAGCCGCCCCGGACGCCCCACAGATCATCATCAAGCGCAATGCACCACCTGATCCACCGCACGAAAAGTAATTACAAAAACAAAACCCAGCGGACTGCACAGCCCGCCGGGTTTTTCTTTGCTTTACTCTGGCTTTCGGGGTAGTCGAGTTGTTTTTCCGATGCACTTCTACCCCTTTTCACGGAAACTGCGCATACAAGGATGGTTTCCCTCCTACCCTTATACAAAAATATCTTTTCCCTTTCCTAGACTGAGGTATGCATTCCGGTCTCTCTGGCAGCCTTGCGCGCATTATACGCGCGTTCTAAAAGAGCATCCCTTTCAGGTAGGCGATCCAGCTTTTCCGCCAGCATTACAAGAGCCACCACACGCAGGCGTTTAAGATGGGATATGCTATACTGTTGCCCCGCCTTTTGTGCCTTAACAGTTGCCCTCACCTGGCCCCAAGTGTACCCAAACACATAACGCTTGACTAGTATCTCACTGTGGACACTGCGAAGACCATTTATTTCTTCTCGAATCAGCACCAAATCAGACCGCAATGCTGCTTCCTGCCGTTCAAGTTGACGGAGTTGCTCAGAAATACCAAGCTCCTCCATCTTGATTGCCATGTCTGCCGTACTGTCTCCAGGCTGACTGCCTCTCGGCATTCCGTCCAAATTCATCCTGCGCAAGCTGCTGATCTCGTCGTCCAGCTCTATCAACTGTTGGCGAATCAATCCCATCTTGCGCCGAATATCTGCATAGTACTCCACAATCATCTCCGCCTGGTCTTTTGTCATGGCCCGCCTCCATCAAAATTCCTTTCCAAAATCCGGATTTCCTGCACTCTCCTGCGCCATTCTGGCTGCTGTTTCTTTTTGGTTGCAGTCTTTTTTTGCTTCATGTGCCGCTTTCTGGCGGGCCGCTTGTTTCTGCTTCACCTGCAATCTCAGAGATTTCTTGAAATACTCCGGGAACGGTTTTCTCCGTGGTTTCCCCATGTTTTCACCTCCTTATCTTCCCAATTCAATGATGGCGCCCATCTTTTCAATCCTTTTCCGCGAAACATAGCGTTTTTTCAGCATAGCAAAGATTTTTGTTTCGCTTTCCGCATAGAAATTTGCCCCAGCGCAAAAATATCGCGATTCAGGGTTAAACTGCTGCCGGATTTTCAAACAGAGCGCCATATATCCACTGAATGGCACGTCCAGCTTATAAACCATGATCCGTCCGGTCTGCCGGTCAACTTCCCGACAAAGAAAGACTGCATCCGTTTCCATCATCGCATTCCTCTCCCTTCCATCTGCGCCGCCAGCCTTTTCCACTCCTTGATTTCATTCTTGCTGCCTGGTGTGATGATCTCGGTAAATTTGTACCCTTTTGGTTCTGCGATCAAGTCAATAAATAATCTCCGGCGGTATATATAGTCCCGCTGCATCCGCCGGGTGAATTTCGACTTGATCTCTACCACCTCCACTGTGCTATCCGCATATACAAGCACATAATCTGCCGTGTATTGTGCCGCCGGAAGGTGTATCCCGCCATAGTCCTTTGCGGGCAGCAGCGGGAAAGTAACGTGCGGTGTCGCTTTTATGATACTTCCCGATTCGATTCCCGGCAGGATCACCGTCATGTAGTATTCATACTCTCCCCGGCTCTCAAACGCCTTGCCGATCTTCCCCGCAGTGCGCACCGCCTCCACCAGCGTTTGCTGGGCCGGGGTACACTTCCCCCTTGTTCGCCTTGCAATCTGGGCTTCTGCCTGTGCCCGGTATCGCGGCGGCAGGTCTGATAGCTCCATTCTTGTGCTCATTTTCTTACCACCTCCTGCTCAAAATCACATAGCATTGCGGTTCTGTCACCTCCCACCCGTCTTCCCGCTTTTTCTCTGAGTCGTGCAGCTCTCCCGGGTCAAAAACAGTGGTCTTCTCCAACTTCCACCCTGGAAAGCGCTGCCCCCACCAATATTCATCGTTTTGCATATCACCACACGCAGCCCGAAGCTGCTTGCGGCTCCACTTTGTGTCATTTGGCACCTGCTCTACCGGCAATATCAAATTTTTGCTCTCAACGCAGATGCGTTCCTTGTGACCGTAAATGTAACCAACCGTCCCATGCTTTCCCTGTGCAGCTCCATCATTGCCCAGCAACTTTTTCATGTCGATTCGGTCTGCATTCATCGTGCCAAGCGGCTCAAATTCGTTTGTCCCAGGCACACGCCGCCGCCAAAGGTCCTCCAGCATCTCCCGAAACTCCCGGCGCTGGCCGCACGACATCCCTGCGCACTCCACAAATCCGTGCATATGTAAGCGGCCTTTTTCGCCTTTTCGCACGGCCCACAGCATAAGCCGCACGCTTTCTCGTTGAACACTAAATTTTTTGCAAGCCGCCGCAATCACCCGGCGCTTGTAGTTTACGACCTCCCTTTTGCACCCCAGGATGTCATCCGGCAAAAAAGCTTCGTCGAACGTCCCTGTCAAAAAAAATCCCTCCCGACTAAAGTTCGCCAAAGCCTTTCTCTGTTTTTTTCGTAAGGAGCTCATCCGGTTTCTGCTTTTCTGGTCCGTAGTGGATTCTTTGCGCTTTTTTCCGCGGCTCTTGTGCTCTTGTGGAGTGATCGCAAAAAGTCCGACCGCCATGTAGCCTTCTCCGCAAAGGATCTTCTTTTCTCGGATGAAGTTGCATCTCATCTTTTTACCTTCCTGTCTCGGTCAGCATCCTGTGTTTACTCGCTTTTTGTTGCCCACAGTCACAGAAATAACGGGTATACAAGCTCCCTAAAAGGGGGTCCCCTTTTATCAGCTCACCCTCTTGCCGGATAGCAAGAGGGTGAATCATCTGCTTTTCACTTTAATACAAAGCCTGCAAATTGCAGCTGTGCCTCCCTGACAAAGGAGTCCAGGATCGGATCCAAGTTTTCTTCAAAAACACGGTAGTAACAAGCATTGCTCACATCTTTGCTTCCTTCTGCCCGCTGTAGCATGATCGTGTAATTCGCCTGATTGCGGGACAATCCCTTTGCCATCATCAATTTTTTAAGACGCTTTGTTTTCATCTTCCTTGTTCTCCTTTTTTGGTTTTCGCATTCACTTCCACTTTCGGCATCGGCTGATCCGACCGATTGAGCGGGATAAAAAAGTCGCACCCCATCCCTCCCTTCGGAAAGTCATGCCACGCCAGCGCATAACGGATCGCAAGCCATACAGATTCCGCCCGGTATGCCTCCCGCAATGTAAATTGAATAGATGTGGGCGGCACATTTTGTGCCCATAATGTGCGCAGCCCTTCCCGCATATGGTTGCGAAGCCGCATACACTTTCTAAAATCCTGTTCGTGCTCCCGGTGGAACTTCTTCCGTTCCTCGCTGGTGTGGCACTCTTTTTCCATCTGCTCTGTATAGTCCCAGCAGCAGACCTCATTCACAAAATCCTCAAGCTGCCCCATCCGAAACCGGATGTATTCCTCACACGCCAGCTTCACCGCCACCGCGGTTTCCCGGCTCATCGTGACAGTGACTGTCTCGCTCTCTTCCGGTGCTTTATTCTTCTTTTTCATATCCCATCTCCTTGCTGCCAGGCCAGCCGTTCCGCTGGCTGCGCTCGTACTTCTCAAGCATTGCCGCTAGTTGAATCGCCTCCACCGCCAGATGGATCGCATTTTCCATCATTTCTTTCAGTTCCTCTTTTGCAACCTCCTTATTTCCTTTGACTGTGTTCCACATCCTGATCTCGACGAAAAATTTCAGCGGCTCAAGCGCCATTTCAACCTCGTCCAGCTCTTCTCTGATGACGTTTTGCCCTTCATGGGCACTCGCAAACATCCGAAACCGACGGTTTGCTGCCGCCAGTTCCTTCTTGACAAGTCCCCGAACTTCTTTTGTAATGACATCCATTCTTGTCTCTCCCTTCATACACTTACAAACCGGTTCCGGCAGTTCATGTTGTTGCAGAACCGTTTCCGCCCGATCTCCCGCAGCGGACGACCGCAGTATTGGCAAAAGCCTCCGGCCTGACGGGGCGGCTGATCGTCCGCGTGTGTGCCTCCATACCTCATGCGGTTTACCATACACACCACGGATCCCGGCTCAGCCGCCGCGGTGCAGTGTTCCTTTGCTTTGCAGTAATAGCAGTCCACCATATCACCCCCATCTCCTCAAAACATCCGCAGTTGCAACGGCTCGTCCAGCATCCTCCAGAAAAACCGTTTGTCCGCACGAATAAATCCCTCATCCTCAAGTTGAAATCTCCGGTCATAATCATGTACTGTCCGCCCGTCCGGTTTGAAGCTTACCGGACTGTCATTGTCCCATTTCAGCAGCAGTGTCCACAGCTCAGGATAGTCTCTCCGAAGTTGCCGGAGCTGGCCAACACCTTGGTTGTGGCAAAACCAACATCCCCCCCTCGTTGCTGTTTCACGGGAATCCCGTCATAGAGTAAATCCCCGCCCCAGCCCCAATATAAAACTCGTTGCTATCTGCAATTCTGAATACATTGCAGATCATGTGATCCTTGATCACCCTTGCCAGTCCAGAAAGTTTCATGGTTTCTCCTTGTTCCTTCGATTCATTCTTCTTGTGCGGGTGTCCGGTATCGAACCGGACCACGGGATTTTTCCGGGGGGAAGTCGGCATCCTGTGCCCGCCTGGGCACCCGCTTATAGATCCCCATCGCCCTATTTCCAGCGATGGGGCGGCCTGGCCTACCAAACCAGACCTGCCGCCTTTGGCTTGGGCGGGTAGGACAAGGCGTTTCTTCGCTCACGCAGCGGCGCATCCTTAAAAGCAGATGGTCAGTCTGTCCGGCGTGGATGCGTCTTTTTGCAGTGCAGGCAGCCTGGTTTTTCACCAAGCTTGAACGGAAAGGAGGAACGCTGCTGTACAGCACCTGCTCTGCTGCGCCTCATGAGAGCGTCTTCGCCGGTCTTGCATTGGCCCGCCCAGGAGCGTTCCCCTGGCGCAGGGCCCCATATACCCCAGCGCTGCATCATGTCACCAACGCAGCGCTGGGGTCACTCTCTATTATTTTGCGGGGTATACTTTGCACAGCCGCTGTTGTAGCCAGAACAAGCTGCACAGCTTGTGTTTGTTATCTCAAACGTATGTATACACTGTACTTGTGCTCTGCTGGCTGTGCGGTGGATGGTGTGTGCACTCCTCGCCAGTCGGTGTGACGCACTGGCTTTGCGTAAATAGTCAGATCGTGCCTTTCGTTTCGCTATGGCTTCCCCCTTTCTCTTTTTTCTTGGCGGCGGGTCTTGTTTATTCCCCTCCCGCTATAGGGGATATGTCTTGCTCTCAGCTGCTCTTTCCTTCCACAGCCTGACGCCAGGCATCTTCCAACTTCTCATGCAGGCTCTTGTGGATCTCTTCCAGCTCCTCCTTTTTTACGTTTGTGACGGACATGTCAGCCGCAATCCGCAACAGTCCTTCCGGTGCATAGCGCAGATCTCCCCGGCCCCTGGTTTTCAGCGTCATCTTGTTGGCTTCCTGATCTATATAGCCAACGATTTTCATGGTGAGCACCTTTTTCCGCTTCACATTCATTTCTTCCCTTTCTTTTTGTGCTTCTGGTGTCTTTTTGCCTTGGTGCGATCTTTTTCCGGGCGGCAGTGCATTTGTATCATCGTCTCGCACCGCCGCCAGGCTCCACCGTCATGGCGCTTCTTGCTGTTGTTCATCCGGTGCACCTCTCGTTTTTTGCCACATACACCCCATAGCTCATCCCCGCAGCATCCGCCAACCGGCAAACTTCCTCGATCGATGCTCCTTCCAGATGCCGCCGGTCTTTTTTCTGATTTTTCAGCTGGTTTTTCTTTCTATCTTGGACTCTCCTCTTTTCTGCCAGGCAGCTGTCGCAAAACTGTCTGCGACGCCCCACGTTCTCCATTTTCTTCCCGCACAATTCGCAGATGCGGGTGTACTTCAGCTCCGACAATGTCAATCCCCTTTCTTTTTTCTTCGTCCCCAGACCAGTCCCCGGTTCCTGTGCATCGCCTGGTTTTTCCATGTCTCTTGGTACAAGCTCCCCCGCTGGAGCTGGTCTCGTGTATACTCCCGTTCTGCCTGGTGTGCAGTGTGGAACGCCTGGTACTCCGGGCACTCATCGTGGCAGGCCGCGTGCCGCCGCTGACAGTGCTGGCATGGAGAGTTCATTTTTGTCCACCTCTCATCAATTCCCGCAGGAAATCTCTCTCCTTCACGCTCAAAGGTCCAGTTTGAGTGCGGCCTCGCTCCTCCAGCTGCGCCTTGATGGCTCTGACCACCAGCTCTCGTACAAGTTCCCCGCCTTCCTGCGCAGCCTCCTCAAACTTCTCTGGCGAGACATCTTTCCTTACACAATTTGCAAGTATAGTTCCTGTTACGGCAATCAGAGTTCCAAATACCTCGCCGTTGAGCATTGGTTCCGAGGCAGTCACGGAACAGCCTTCCCCCTCGTGGCGGATAATGATCTCTTTCTTCTTTTCCATATTCACACATCTCCTTTCACGCTTCTGGATCGTCCGGTCCTTCCATCCAGTGGGTGGGATGTAGCGGCGTACCGTTCCGATCTGCAAACCCTGCCCAGCACTCTTCTTGAAGGTATCTCCCCACCACCTGGTGCGGATCTTTGTCCGGACACCACAAGATCAGCGGGGCGCTTGTGGAGAAGATGTAATCCCCTTCATCCGGGTCAACTTCCCGCTGTTCTTCCAGCTTTGGCAGCTGATCCGCCGGGTGCCATCTCATCCGCTGCCAGCAGGTTCTGCAAATGCAGTGCAGCACCATTCCACCAGCCCCACATACTACACATCTTGCCATCTTCTCACCCCGCATCCCGGTCATTGTGGGTATAAGTATGGCTGCGGTGGACCGGACGGCCCAGGTCATCCGCCCAGTCGTCCAGCCGCTTGCCTTCCATCACGCAAGGGATCGTCAGGGCGAAGATCGCCACCGCCAACAAGCAGTACCCGATCATGCCACTAAACGTGGCGGCTGTCTCGATTCCGCTGGCCGCCAGCAAGCTGGCAACACCTGCCACAATGGCAGCGGTATACCACATTTTTGCCCGCCGCAGCAGGGCTTTTTTAGTAGGTTTCATACGTCCTCCTCTTATTCCAGGTCCGCCAGCTGGCGGGAAAAGCTAACCGTCTTGATCCGCAGGCCAGGGCCGTTGCCGACCCAGCCGTCCGGGATGCGGTTGAACACCGTCTTGCGGGACTTGATGTGCAGCTCCTGGCTGACCTCCGGAAGGGTCATCATCTGGCCATACTTCTGGCTCAGCTCGTGGTAGATCGCTGCAAAATCCGGGTTTTGCTTCATGATTGAACTCCTTTCTGCTTTCATCCGACTGGCCCACCGGGGCACTACGGTGGATAAGATAACCTTGCTTATTTGGTTGACCTCCTTCATTTTTGAGAGTTTGAAAGGCGACATTTGATTTTTCCACAGATACGGCAGACTGCTGTATAGAATTTGACTTTTTGTTCTGTGATGAGTATCTTAATAACTAGAACAAGTTCTTCCATGAAACCTCCAGTGGATAGGCTATAATGGTCTTGTTATTTGTTTTTCGGGGTTGCCGCCCCGAACAACTCTTCCACCGTGCTGTAAAGAGCACTTCGCTTTTGCTCCCGGTGTTCGGTTCTGCGATCAGTGCGGAAGTTTCACGACCGACGGAAAAGAAATCGATGCTTTGACGTAAAGTTTTAACTTTCACCCCTGCTTCTGGTTCAAGCAGGGGGCTTTTTATGCCCACTTTTCGCCATTCAATCTGACCCAGCGGATATTCCCGGTGTCATCCTTGAAAAACACAACCTCTTCCCGCTTGTCAATTTCGGCAAGCTGTTGTTTCATGGCTTCCAGTTCTTCCGGCGAGTTCGGATCTGCCTTGCCGCCGATGGTTCCGCCCTGTTGCTGAATCAACTGCGACAGGGCGTTTGCCCGTTCTGCCTTGCGTCCCTCGAAAAGCACCCGCCGGATGGTTCCGTACAGGTTGTAGATTTCACAGGCTCGCTTCTGAGCAGCTTCCATGCTAGCTTCCAGAAATCCGTTGTCCTTGAAAGCGGCTCCCTGCTTTGGCATTGTATCTTCTCTATCCATCTTCTTCACCACCTTGTTGTCCGCCACCTCTCCGCCGTGCTATAATCAGGACAGAAAGGAGGTGTTGTTTATGCCCATCTACTGGATCAACACGAAAGACAAGGGCCTTTCCAGTTCCCAGATCACGGAAGCCGAACGGGTTGCAGACGGAGCGGATTTTTCGATTGCCAGTTATGACTTCTCGCACAGGGCGATTCACGTTACTGTGCTTGACGGTCATTCAAAAGACGATCTTCCCGCATTGCCTTACGGCCTTGCTTACTCCGACTCCCTGAACAGCTGACCCTCGACCCCGCTTGTACCAGAAGTGGGGTCTTTTTCTGCCAGCCATTTTTCCCGTTCTGTGCGCTCTGCTTCATCGAACCGCCGAAGGTCTCTCAGCAGGCCGTCCCAGAACTCGTCTTTTTTCAGTTCTTTCCGGGCGTTCTGAATCAGTTCTGCAAACTCTTTCGTCTGTGGACGGTGCGGGCTACCCACATAGCTCATGTGAATAGACACCCCGATTGCTGCCTTGCGGCCAGACTTACAGGATACGCCGATAAGCTTTTCCATCTTCTCCCCCTATCGTTCATAGCGCTTCCTTTGAAAGTGTAATTTTGTTCAACTTTTTCGGCAAAAAAATATAGCATCTCGCTGCTGCATATCCATGCCAAGGGCATTCGCAAGAGCGTCAATTTCACTGGCCTTAAACTCCGTTTCGTTATCAATCTTCATCTGCAAAGAGTACGGAGTTAAGCCCAAAATTTCCGCAAGGGCTTTGTATTTAAATCCCGACATGGAGATTGCCGAGCGGAGAGCATTTGTGTCTGTCATGTGGTCACCTCCCTTCAAATTCATGTTGTGTGGAATTTCGTTCCACTAAGCACATGATATCACATGGTGGAAACAAAGTCAACCATTTTTGAGGAAAAGATAAAAAATACTTGAATGGCGTTCAACCGTGTGGTAAGATAAAAGCGAAGGTTGGTGATTTTATGGCAACTCTATACGACAGAATTCGAAGCCGTCGCACAGAGCTTGGCTTGACTGTTGAAGAACTAGCTCATAAGATGGGCTACAAAGACAAGTCATCTATAAGCAAAATCGAAAATGGAAAGGCAGACATACCGCAATCAAAGATTGCTGCATTTGCCGATGCACTGGAAACTACTCCCGCCTATTTAATGGGGTGGGACGAACAGCCTGCTCCGGCTGTATCCCCCATCCCGCCGGGGTTCTCCCCGATGCCGGAGATGGTGCAGGTGCCGCTGATCGGCTCCATCGCCTGCGGCACGCCTATCACGGCGGAGCAAAACATAAAAAGCTATATAGGTGTTCCGGCGGCCTGGCATGCAGATTTTGCTCTGGAGTGTCATGGCGACAGCATGGCACCCACGATTTGTGATGGGGATATCGTGTGCATCCGCAGACAGCCGGAAGTAGAACAAGGGCAGATCGCCGCTGTGCGCATTGGGGAGGAGGCCACCCTCAAACACTGCTACTATCAGCCCGGTGTTGTCCAGCTGATTGCAGATAACGCCGCCGCCTGCCCTCCCATGGTGTACGCTGACCACCAGCTGGATGAGATCGTGATCGAGGGGCTGGCGGTAGGCTATTGCCGGGCTTTGGTTTAAGTTGTAAAAGAGAGGTGCTTTTTATGATGTATCCGTTCATGACGCTGGATGACGGCGCAGAGATCGTCCATTCCGACATGTATGAGGACGGCCAGGTAAAGGTCTATGTTGAAAAGCCCGATGCGGCAGATTGCTTCCACTCAGCCACCTGTTGGCTGCCCAGCTACCGCTGGGAAAGCGTGACCGGTTTTTCTCAGGAGGAGCTGGCCCGCTATGAGGATGTGATCCGTTCAACGGCGCACCTGATCCTCCGCTTTGCGCAGGAAGGGGGCTTCGACAGTGCCGCAAATCTTTAAGATCGGCTCTTACTGGGTCTACTTCTGGTCAAACGAGGGTGATCCGCTCGAGCCGGTTCACGTCCATGTGGCACAAGGCTCGCCCAGTGCCGGGGCCACAAAAATCTGGATAACCGCAGCAGGCGGCTGCTACCTGTGCAATAATGATTCACACATTCCAGCCCGCACGCTGCGCAACATTATGGCGATTCTTGAAGCTCGAAGCCGTGAGATCATCGCCAAATGGACCGCTTATTTTGGCCAGGCGCATTTCTACTGCTAAACAAAAAACGCCCGCCGGGCGCATCGAGGGCAAGGTCATAGGGCTTTGCAGGGATATATAAAGGGCAAAAGAGTAGAGCAAGAAAGACAAAAACACAGAAAACAGGCGTAAAAGCCGCAAAATGCGAATATTCTTGCCAATTTTGCGAAACAAGTTGACAAAATTAACAGAAACGCATATAATGAGAGTATGATACAGACCCCGTCACGCCTCTCAACGATGCGTACCATGACGGGGTCGCTTTTTTGTTATACGGAGCTTTTCACATGAAGGAATTGAAAAAACATCTTTCCCTGACAGAGCAAGTAAGCCTTCTTGAATCCCGCGGGTTAATTATCACGGACAAGGAAGAAGCGGAAAAGTTACTATATCATGTGAACTATTATCGGCTTTCTGGTTATCTTCATGGATTCAAACAGGATGATGGCATACACTATCTTCCCGGCACTACATTGGCGCAAATCAAGGCGCTATATGATTTTGACCGAAAACTGACTCGCATTTTAATGTTTGCATTGGAAGACATCGAAGAAACGTTGAAAACACGGCTGTCCTATGCTCTTACATCGGCTTTCCCTGAAAATCCCCTGATCTATTTGGATAGTTCGATTTATCGCAATCATTCAGATTTTTTGAAGTTCTCAAGCTTGTTTTATCACGAGTTTAAAAACAGCCGCAATCTCCCATTTATCAAACATCATATGCAGGAATATGATGGCAATCTTCCAATGTGGGTAGCCGTCGAGATTCTGACGATGGGAAATATATCCGCTATTTATGAGAATCTTCAAACGCCCTATCAGAAAAGATTGGCCCGAAGTTACCAAACAGGGCCTGCACAGCTGGGAAGTTGGATTAAAAATATCACCTATACTCGAAATCATCTCGCACATTATATGCGCATCTATAATTTTAATTTTGGCCGAACTCCCATTCAGTGCAAGAAGCATCACAAATATAAAGAAGCCAGCGGAAAAATTTTCGACCAGATTTACATTATGGCGTTTCTTTATTCAACACCTACTGAGTGGAACAATTATGTTCTTTCCGAAATCGAAGCCCTTCTGGAAGAGTATTCGGAATATGTACATCTTTCGGCGTTGGGATTTCCTCCAAATTGGAAAGAACTATTGAACATACCCGAGGATGATAAGTCCTGACTTCTTGCAAACTCCCCCCTATATGCGGGGGAATAAAACAAAAACTCCCCCGGTGCTACCAACACCGAAGGAGTTAAGATCAGCAGCTCGCCCTTGCGGGGTCATCGATTTCAATTCACGCCCCTGCGAGAGGGGCGACATCGCACACTCGACACTGCGATTATACTCCAAACGGGCAGGCTTGTCAAAGTGTACCCAAAACAAGGAGGTGCAGATCATGCCAAAAAAGAAGCGCCGCTCGGATGGGCGCATGGAGATCAAACGCAAAATGCCGGACGGCAAGCTCCGGCACTTCATGGGCCAGACGGCCAAGGAATGTGAGGAAAAATACCGCCAGGCTCTTGTGGACTTCAACGCCCAGCAGGCCGATCGGGCCGCCGGGCCAGCCTTTTGCACCCTGGCAGACGACTGGTGGGCCGCAAAGCAGCGGGAGGTGCGGCACGGCACGGTGCGCTGCTATGCTCCCGCCGTCCAGCGGCTGAAGGAGGCCTTTGGCGACTCCCCTGCCGCCCAGATCAGCGCCCAGGACGTGGCCGAGCTGCTGGCGGGGATGCAGCACCAGGGCCTGGCCACAAAGACCATCAGCAACGCACACAGCATCTTAAGCATGATCTTTGAGTTTGGGGCCGTCCACTATGGACTGACCGCCAACCCCTCCCGCCTGGTGTCCACCCCGACCGGCAAAAAGGTAAAGCGCAAGCCTCCCACCGACCCGCAGGAGCAGGCCGTGCGGCGTGTGCTGCAGCAGGCCGCAGACTCCGGCCAGGTCGATACCGCTATTGCTCTGGGGGCGATTTTGCTGTATACTGGAGTACGCCGGGGCGAGGCGCTGGCGCTGCGCTATGGAGACATCGACCGCACGGCGGGCACGATCACCATCGGCGCATCGGTCGAGCACCGTGGCAACCGCCCCACCCTTGGCGCACCCAAAACCGAAAACGGGTACCGAGTACTCCCCCTGCTGCCTCAGCTGCGCCGCATCCTGGATGCGTATGGCTGGCACGCTGCCTCCCGCTATGTGCTGGGCGGCGGCGAGGAGCCTTTGACCTACCGGCAGACCACCAACTGCTGGACGGCCTTCTGCCGCCGCTGCGGCCTGGCAGAGGCCGTTGTGCGCCAGCGCAAAGGCTACGGCTCCGGCCGAGTCCCCCGCACCGTCCAGCACACAGAATACAAACCCCTTGTCACTCCGCACCAGTTCCGGCACTGGTATGTGACCGAGCTGTACCAAGCGCAGATCCCCATGGAGGTCGCCGTGCGGATGCTGGGCCATGCGGACAGCGAAATGGTGCGCCGGGTCTACCTGGACGTAAACGGCACCATGCTGGCCCAGGCCGGGCAGATGCTCTCTGCCCACATGGCCGCCGGGTCTGCAAAAAGTCTGCAATAGCAAATATACGTCGAGTTCTCGTTGTTTTATGAGAGTTCGAGTCCCGTATCCTGCTCCAAGCTATAAAACCGCATGGATGCTCAGAAAACGAGTATCCATGCGGTTTTTCTGTTTTTCTCTGCATCGTTTTGGGCCATTCCCTGCACCGCCTGCGAATTTGCAAGGGTCTACAAGATCGCCTGGATGCTTTAAGCGTCCGGGCGATACTGTAGACGCATCTGGGAGACCGCAACTCTGCCAACTGAGCTAAAACGGTATGAAAAAAGTTGGGTAAACAAAAACCACGGTGCGTGTGCATCGTGGTTTAACGGTCATTCAACTCCCGCCGGGAGTTTTCCAAGTTCTTTCAGAACGTCATAATAACCTCGTGCAGCCAGCTGCCGTGGCGGAACGTCATCCCCATCATAGATATCTTGGGCGCATAGTTCGTCATATTTATGGTCGATAGGATGGTCTATCAGATACTGCTGCATTTTCTTTATGCGTTCCGGGGTAAAGAACTTTTCATTCGTAGAACTTGACACCGTATCCCTCCAATTCTGATAGACAGTTGCGAACAAAAAAATGCAACGATTCGGCGGCTTCCTGATAGGAAATCTCTTTCCGATCATATTGATCTGCAATGCCGTTGACGGATTCTCCGAGATCAGAAACCAGTGTTTTTACGGCTTTTGCGTCAAACGAAGCTGATTTTTCAACCGCATAAACGTGCCCATCATGGCCAACAGCTGTAAGCATTTTCAGGTTTACGTTATTTGCAAAGTTACTCAAATCCCGTTGTGAGAAAATGTTACTGTCAGGGTGTGTATGGATAACAATATACGGCACATTTTGTTTTGGCACCGACACTGTTGAGCGCTCTGCTGCTCCTGTTAACTCTTTTGTGAGCGGTTTCATATTCAAATCGTATGCCCTGCCAACTTCCACTCCAAGCGGCTGCTTGGATGCGGTCATAAGCAGACGTTTGTGCGCATTTTTCAGCTGCTGTTGTCCAGCAGCATCCAGCGTGTCACAGCTGAACGCCTTGACATTGCTGATTGACTGCATTGTAACAGGTTTTGGCTCCATGTTCAAGCTCGAATAAACAGAAAAGTTTTTCCTTGCCGCATACGCCGCCCGCTTTTGCGCGTTGATGGCATCCTTCCGGGCGGCATAGTCGATGCGGCGCAGGGCGTTCCCATCACTGCCCGGTACTGCCGGAGGTACTCTTCCGGGTCGTAGCCTGCCACGTTGGTGCTGGAATGGAACCGCACCGCAAACTCACAGCTGCAGTTTGCATGGATGCGCTCTGCGTGCCCGCCCTTGCACAGCTCCGGCCAAGCAGACAGCGCTATTGCCCTGGGAACGATTTTGCTGTATACTGGAGTTTACTGAGGCGAGGCGCATCGACTGCACAGCGGGCAGGAGCCCATCGGTGCATGGGTCCAGCACGCTGGCAACCGCACCCAAACCCAAAAGCGGGCACAGATCGCCCCCCATAGAGGTTTTTGTGCGGATGCTGGTCAGTCCGGGCAGATGCTCCCCCCTATGGCCGCCGGGTCTAAAAAAAGTCTGCAACAGCAAATATATGGCGAATTTTTGTTATTCCACGAAAGTTCCGGCCCCGTATCCTGCTTTGATTCGCCGCAGGCTCTAAGTCTGCGGCTTTTTTGTTTCCCTTACAGAAAGGACAGGTCCATTCCATGATCTTTATCCCTCTACTGCATTATTTTCAGTGTAAAAACACCTACAGCGGCAACGAGGAGGGCATGCGGTACCGGCTGACCCCTGGCAAATGCAAAGTCACCGGGGAGGACGGTGCTGAGCAGGAGCGCTCCACTTTGACGGTGGACGTCTGGCCGGACCCCTGGACGCTGGAATTTACCGACCCGGCCCTGCGCCGGCAGGCCGTATTTGCGCTGAGCGACGAGGGCCGGGCACAGGCCGCCGATTATCTGTCCCAGCTGTATGAAGATGAGATCGACCGCTGGAAGGCCTGTCCTTCCCTGCTGGACTGCGATCCCTGGACGCCGCCCCAGCCAGCAGAAGATGAAGGAGAGAGCTGACCGTGATCTATCGTTTAAAGGAATACAAAGGCGACAGCGTACCCGTGCCCCAGCTGGTGTTCAGCAAGCTGGGCATTGCGGAGGAGTACAGTGTGCGGGTCGCATTATATGTGCTGGCCACCGGCATCACCGACCCCGACAAGCTCTGCGCTGATCTGAAACTGCGCAGCCGCATCACCGCCGAAAGCGCCCTCTCCTTCTGGGCGGGCGCAGGTCTGCTGGAGCGCTACGACGAAAACGCCGCCCCCAGCCTGGAACCCAGCGCACCTGCCCCCATGACCTGGCAGGAGATCGCTGCCGCCAGCCGCACCGACCCCATGATCTCCAGCCTGATCGACTGCGGGCAGACCAGCTTTGGCCGGGCTTTGACCCACAAGGAGATGGAAAAGCTGGTCAACCTCTACATCCTGGATGGCTATGCCCCGGAGACGGTCATGCTTTGTCTTGCTTACACCGCCAGCTTAGGCAAACGCACGCTGGCGGCGGTGGACCATGAGCTGAAGGTCTGGCGTGCGGAAGGCGTGGAGACCGGCGAGCAGGCCGATGCCCACCTGAAACTGCTGGCGGTGCGCCGCAGCCGAGAGCAATACGTCTGCGGTCTGCTGGGTCTGACGGAGGCAGAGCTGACCCTGGGCGGGCGCAAGGCCATCGCACGCTGGTACGAAGTATACGGCTACGACGATGCCATGGTGCAGGAGGCCGCCATCCAGGCCGGGCCAAAGAAAGACCTGTGGTACTGGAACAGCATCCTCAAGACCTGGAACGCCAAGGGGCTACGCACGATCCACGATGTGCGGGGGCCGGTGCCTGCAGCTGGCGCCAGCCGGAACATCCGTGTAGACCGGACGACCCCCAGCGGCAACGACTTTTTGAGCACACCTGTCCGCCGACGTTCGCTGAAAAAGCAGCCGGACTGATCTTTCCCCCATACGATAAGGAGGCTTTATGCGTACCAAAAGCGAATTGTACCAGGCTGCACTGCGCACCGTAGCGGTGCGGCGTCAGACCGCCCGTGCGCTGGCCCAGGATGCCCGCGCCCAGGCCGAAGCTGCGATCCCCGGCCTGCTCCATGCGGAAGAAGAAGTGCGGGTGCGGGGGGTGCGCTGTGCTTTGGCGGGCGCCACCGGCACCGGCCGGGCAGAAGCCGCCGCAGCCCTGGCAGATGCCAAGAAAAAGCTGCAGCAGCTGCTTGCCCAAAGCGGCCGCCCGGCAGATGCGCTGGAGCCAAAGTACCACTGTGCCCTGTGCCAGGATACCGGCATACAGCAAGGGCACACCTGCACCTGTGTCCACCGGGAAATGCAGCGTCTGCGCCGGGAAGAGATCGAGGCGCTTTCCAGTTTATCGGTCTCCAGCTTTGATACCATGGATCTTGGCTACTACCCCAACACCCCGGACCCCGCTTTAGGCGAAAGCGTCCGCAGCTACATGGGGGCGCTGCTGGCTGACCTGAAAGACTATGCCGAGCAGTTCTCCCCCACCCTGCGGGAAAGCCTTTTGCTCATTGGCAATGCAGGCTTGGGCAAGACCCATGCTGCGCTGGCCATTGCCGGGCGGGTCCTGGAGCAAGGCTTTGACGTGATCTATGTATCCAGCCCGGATTTCTTTGCCCGGCTGGAAGCCCTGCACTTTGGCGCTGACCCTGCCGGAGAGGAGGAGACCCTGCTGCGCACCGCCTCCGCTGCGGATCTGCTGATCCTGGACGATCTGGGCACAGAGTTCAACTCCAATTTTCTCATCACCACCCTGTACAGCCTGCTGAACAACCGTCTGGGGGCCAAGCTGCCTACCATTGTGACCACCAATGTCACCGATGGCTCGCTGCTGGAAAAGCTCTACACCGAAAAGATCTCCAGCCGGCTTTCCTCTTTTGTTCCCTGCCGCTTTTTGGGGGAGGATATCCGCACAAAACTAGCCCAGGGCGAACAGCCCTGACCTGCATCCAAATGCGATCTGCCCCACAGACCGCCTGAACCCCGCACAACGCACAAGCCCCCGGCATCGTCCGAATCACGATGCCGGGGGCTTGTTTTAGGGAAAAGCAGAAAGCAGGAAAAGATTATTTCTTGGCCTGGTACCAATCAGAAGAAGCCTGGTACTCCCCTGCGGTAACTGCCACCGGAGCACTGGACGGATCGGCCTGGTAATACAGGGTGCCGTCTGCACCGCGGCTGTACTTGGTGAAGAAGTCCTCCCAGATGGTCACGCTCTCCTCCTGGAGGTAAACGTGGGGGGTATCCTTGACCATGGTGTACCGCATCAGCGGGATGCCCGCATCATTGGAGAAGGTCTTGGTAACGAATGCGCCGTTGTAATCGGTGCTGTCCTGGACCGTCTTTTCATTGACCTGGTTCACTGCGTTCCAGCCCTGGATGGTCTTGACGTTGCCATTGCCCTCTACCAGGCTGGAATCGCCGTCGTACTCGCCCAGGATGCCCCAAGCGGGGATCATCTTGCCCTCCGGGATCGCCTCAGAGGGAGCGTTCATTGCACCAATGGGTGCGATCGCAGCCAAACGGTCGGTAAAGCGGGAAGCCAGCGTCCAGGTCATCATACTGCCGTTGGAATGGCCGGTGGCATAGATACGGCTGGCGTCGATGTTGAAATCCGCCTCCATGCGGTCCAGCAGGCTGTCCAGGAAGTTCAGGTCTGCATCCGGGTCTGCACCCTGCACCAGCTTGCTAAAGGCGCCGCCCAGCCACATAGCGGTGGGGATGTTGCCCAGAGCATCTGCCGGACGGACCATGCCCTGTGCAAACACAACGATAAAGCCATTCTCCTCCGCCACATCATACCAGCGGGACTCCTCCGCAATGGCGTACATGGAGGCAGTGTAGCCGTGCATCACAAGCACCAGGGGCACAGCCTCGTCTCCGGTATAGGTGGAGGGCACATAGGTCATCCAACGGCGCAGCTCGCCATTGACCTCTTCCTCATGCACGGTAAAGCCAGGCTTGGTGAAGTCCTGGGTCTTTGCAACACGGCCAGGCAGCTGCATTGCCATAAAGCGCTTGAACTGACCGGAGAACTGATTCCAGATCGCTGCCGGGCTGCGCTTGCCGGTGCTGACCCACACCTCAGAAGCCGAGCCTTCCCGACCGGTGGTGTAGACCGTCTCTGCGGCCTGGTTTGCAGCGGCGGGCTTTGCCTGGTTTGCCTGCAGGTAGTAATCCAGCGCCGTCTTATCGTCCTCATCCGAGGCAACGAACCAGACCGGGGTATCCACGGTCTTGGCGGCAATGGCTTCCTCCTGCACACCGCGGGTGGAGTCGCCGGGGAACGGCAGCACATACTGCTCGCCTACCGCTGCCAGAGAAGCAGCCGGCACAGCGGCTGCATCCACCGCACAGATGGAGCTGAAATCGCTGGCCCAGCGGGCACCAAACAGCAGGGCTGCAGCGCCGCCCTCCTCGTAACCCACCAGAGCGGTGTGGGACTTATCCATCGAGAAAGCACCCGTCAGCTTCGTGCTCTTTTTGCGCATCAGCTGATACAGGCCATCCAGCAGGGCTGCATCGTCCCGGCGGGCAGGGTCCAGAGAGAGGTTCCAGGTGCCGCCGTTTTCCGGCTCCACAAAAGCCACGCCGATCTTATTCTGGTCGGCTACGGCACGCCACTGCAGACCGGTGATGGAGTTGGAAAACTCCTTTGCCGTGGTGTGGTCCGGCGTCATCACGATGACCGCCGGTGCCCAGGGGCTCATCCCATCCGGCAGGTAGTAAGTAGCAATGCCCTTGGTGTTTTCGTTCACCTCCACAGGCACGTTGTGGAACACGCCCACGTTCACGTTGACATAGGGGTTTGCGGGATCATAACCACTGGTCTGACCGCCGATGACACCAGCGCCTGCCATCCGACGTGCCAGAGGGGTATACCACTCATTTGCTTCCAGCGTAACAGCGTTTTCCACATCCAGACCCGTGGCGGCCGCTGCACTGACCGGCAGCATCATACCCGCTGCCATGCTGGCCACCAATGCCAGCGAGACAGCGCTTTTCCAGATGATCCTCATGTTTTGTTCCTCCTTTAGTGAAAAGAGCGGCAGCCTTCTCCGCCCGTGGGACCTCCACAGGCGGCCGCTTTTCCGCATTTGCAAGGAGAGTTTACCATATTTCACGGATTTTTTGAAGTATATATTATCAATTTCAGCAAAATTGATATACTAGCTTTTCACTTCCTGTGTATTTTCACCAAGTAAGCGCTTGGGACATTGTGATCAAAAGGGTCCCGTGGCAACTGCAAACAATTCTGTGCATCAAAAGGATATGCTTCTTTGCATATCTGCAAAAGCCTGAAAAGCCAAAAAAGCCCGTGCAAATGCACGGGCTTTGCGGCAGAGCCAAGGGTCTCAGAACTCCAGCGCAGGGCTGACCTCATTGCGGCGCTGTGCCTGGACGATGCAGTCCTTTTCCGGCACCACGTCCGCTGCCCCCAGCGTGGCAAACACCGTTTGCAGCGCCAGGGCGGGGGTGTTATTTTCCTGCGAAAGGTGGCAGAGCGCAAACTTTTTGCACCCCTGCTGGATCAATTCCAGCAGCTTTGCGGCGCACTCGTCGTTGGACAGGTGCCCCCGGGCGGACTCGATGCGCGCCCGCAGATAGTAAGGGTACGGCCCACTGCGGAGCATCCGCAGATCATAGTTGCTCTCCAAAGCGACCAGATCGCAGCCGGCAAGCGCCTCATGCACCGGCGGAGTCAGCACCCCCAGGTCGGTGGCAATGGTCATGGTTTTACCGTCCGGGGTCTGGATGCGGTAGCCCACACAGGGCACATCGTGGCTGGTGGGGAACATCTGCACCCCAAAAGCGCCCACTTCCTCCTGTGCATGGGGGGTCAGCTCATGCAGCGAGCTTGTTGCGGGAACCACGCCATTGGCGTCCAAAAAATCCAGCGTAGCCGCAGCGCCGTACACCGGCAGCGGGTATTTCTTCAAAAAGGTGCTCAGCCCCTTGACATGGTCACTATGCTCGTGGGTGACCAGGATGCCGTCACAGCCGCTTACCGGCAGATCCAGCGCTTTCAGGGCAGCGGTAGTGCTGCGCACGCCTTTGCCCATATCCACGATCAGATACCGCTCGCCGCAGCGCACCACACTGCTGTTGCCGGACGAGCCGGAGTACAAGGAAATGAATTCTGCCATAGAAGCTGTGGGGCCTCCCCTATCCCCTATGTACCGGAAAGGACACAGCCCGCCCCAGGACGGACTGTGTCCTCTTTTGCTTGTTTACAGTGCCTGTTCCAGCGAGGCAGGCAGATGCTCGATCTTGCGGATATCCGCACCCAGCCCCTGGAGCTTTTGCACGATATTCTCGTAGCCGCGTTCGATGTGGCCGATCTCCTCGATCTCGCTGGTGCCGTTGGCGATCAGTGCTGCCACCACCATGGCTGCACCTGCCCGCAGGTCACTGGCCCGCAGCGGTGCCGGAGAGAGGTGATCCACCCCTTCAAACACGGCCACCTGACCATCCACCTGCACATTTGCCCCCATCTTGCGCAGCTCATCCACATAGCGGAAGCGATTATCCCACACGCCTTCGGTAACGGTGCTGGTGCCATCGGCTACGCTGAGCAGCACACCCATCAAGGGCTGCATATCGGTGGGGAAGCCCGGGTGGGGCATGGTATTGATCTTCAGCGGCAGGATGGGGCCGGTACGGCTCACCCGCACTGCATCGTCAAACTCCTCGACCTCTGCCCCAGCCCGGCGCAGCTTTGCCGTGATGGGCTCCAGATGCTTCGGGGTGACATTCTTGATCAGCACATCTCCGCCGGTGGCGGCCGCAGCTACCATATAGCTGCCTGCCTCGATCTGGTCCGGGATAATGCTGTAGGTGCAGCCGTGGAGCTGGCTGACGCCCCGCACCTTGATCACATCGGTGCCAGCGCCCCGGATATCGGCGCCGCACATATTCAAAAAGTTTGCCAGGTCCACCACATGGGGTTCCTTTGCGCAGTTTTCCAGCACCGTCTGCCCCTTAGCCATCACGGCCGAGAGCATACCATTCATGGTAGCGCCCACGCTGACCTTATCAAAGAAGATGCGGGCAGCGTTCAGCTCCTCGGCCCGCACCGAGATCATGCCGTAATCCACACTATCCTCTGCGCCCAGTGCGCTGAACACCTTCAGGTGCTGGTCGATGGGGCGGGGCCCCAGATTGCAGCCGCCGGGCATAGCCACCTGCGCCTTGCCAAAACGGGACAGCAGCGCCCCCAGGAAGTAGTAGCTGGCCCGCATCTGACGGGACAGATCGTCCGGCACACTGGTGGTGTGCAGGTGGGTGGTGTCGATCTCATAGGTGTTGCGGTTCAGCATACGCACCTTTGCACCCAATACGCTGAGGATCTTCAGGCTGACAGCCACATCGCTGATATCCGGCAGGTTCTCGATCACACAAACATCTGCCGCCAGGATCGTGGCGGGCAGAATGCCCACAGCCGCATTCTTTGCGCCAGAGATCGTGACTTCACCGTGCAGGGGCTTGCCGCCCGTAATAACAAACTTTTCCAATTTTATAATCTCCTTGTTCGGGGCCGGTTCCTCTGTCAGCCCGTAAGGTAATGATCGCCTTTTCACCGGCAGTCAGGCACTGCCGGTATCTGTGCAAATGGGCCTGTGCCCGCACATCCATAGCTAACTTATTATACACTACTTCACGCAAAAAGCAAAGCCCCATCCGCACAAGGGAGATTATTTTCCGTTTTGCCTATTTTTTCAGCGAACTGGCGGTGATTTTGTCTGTTTTTTTCGCTGTTCTGCATTACCAGATCCGATCCTCGTCCTGCGCCTCCTTGATCCAACCCAGCTGGTAGGCTGCGACCAGCTGCTTCAGATCCCGCACACGCTCCCGCAGGGTCTCGCCTTCATCGGTCTGCTCCACCAGGATGCGCCGGTCCTCCGTTTCCAGGATATCCGTCTGGGATAGGATATCCAAATTTTCATGGATCGCTTTCTCTGCGCTGACAAAAGGCTGATGGGTGCGCAGGGACATGGTGCGGGAGGAATAGACCAGCGTATACCCGGCAATACCGGTCTTTTCGTGATAGGCGCGGCAGAATCCGCCGTCGATGACCACCAAACGTCCGCCGCCTTTGATGGGGCTTTCCCCGTTTTTCTCCTGCACCGGCACATGACCATTGACGATATGGCAGTTGGCCCCCAACCCAAACTCGGACAGGATGCGCTGACAGGTCTGCTCCTCATTGTACCAAGTATAATAGGGGTCTTTGACCTCCACGTGAGTAGACGGGTCGGCGATATACAGCCTCTCAAAGGTCGTCATGGCGCTGCGCCCAAACAAGGGCGAGAGCTTGCCGCACCACAGATACCACAAAAAGTCCTGGCCGCTCTGACGGGCAGCGCTGCCCTCCGGCGCATAGTAGCCCCGCCGTGCCCGTGCATCGCAATAATCCATCAGTGCACGGCCGGAGTAGCATTTGCCTTCAAACTCTTCCTGCGCAAACGCACCGTCTGCCGTCATGGGGACTGCCCCATGATACAGCAGGTTCCCGTTCTCGATATGGTATACGCTGCCCTTGGCATACAAAAACTCCACGTGGGTCTGCAGCCGCCGGCTCTGCCGGAACGACTGCACCAGCTTATCCAGCACCAGCTGCTCGTCTTCGTTCAATGCAGTGGGGTCAGCCGGGTCTATGGTGGGAAACGCCGTATCCCGCAGCGGATACTCCCGCCCGGACACGGTCACTGTGCCCTTCTGCCAGTGGATGCGGCGCAGGAAGTCCCGCTCCTGCATCTTGAAATCCGGGTTCCGGTCGATGACCTGACACTCCAGCTTGAGCATCAGGATGGTAACTGCCTTGTGCATCACCGCACAGCGGTGCAGCATCCCCCAGGTATACGGGCCACGGGCTGCATCGGTGTGGGGCATCCAAAGGGTCAGGTCGTCTCCGCCGTAATAGCGGTCTGCCATGCGCTGCAAATGCCGCAGGTTGATGCCGTAGCAGTCCTCCAGCATCCCATGGTTATGGTATGCCAGGGTCGTTTTAAGCACTGTACAGATGCACAGCGGGCTGCCGGAAGCGGCCCCCATCCACACTACGTCGTGGTTGCCCCACTGGATGTCCACACTGTGGTGACGCATCAGCAGATCCAGGATGATCTCCGGATGCGGTCCCCGGTCGAACAGATCGCCCACAATGTGCAGCTTATCCACCGCCAGGCGCTTGATCATCTCGCACAGGCGCACGATGAACCGGTCTGCCCGTCCGTTCTCGATGATGCTGCCTACGATCTGGCCGTAATACAACTCCTTATTGTGGTCCTCAAAATGAGCATGGAGCAGCTCATCCAGGATATAACCGCAGCTGGCGGGCAGGCAGCGGCGCACATGGGCCCGGGTGTGTTTGGAAGATACCAGACGGCACAGCTCGATCAGCTGCAGCAGGGTGTCCTGGTACCAGCGGGACAGGGCCTCCTGGTCCGGACACTGTGCCTTGAGCTGCGGGAGCTTTTCGTGGGGGTAATAGATCAGGGTGGCCAGCTCCGCGCGGGTCTGCTCCGGAGTATCCGGCCCCAAAACAATATCCACTTTTTCCCGTATGACACCGGAAGCCGAGTTCAGGATGTGGACAAACGCCTCGTTCTCCCCGTGCAGGTCACTCATGAAATGCTCTGTCCCCTTGGGCAGTTTCAGCAGCGCCTGGGTATTGATGATCTCGCTGGCAGCGGCAGCCTGAGAGGGGTAGTCTCTGGCCAGCAGGGTAAGATATTTGAGGTTTGTGCGGATCAGTTCCGTATCGGTCTGCATGTCGTCCTCCCAACTTTTTTTCAAATTTCCGCTCTAAGTATAACACGGGCCGGGCAAAAGATGGTATACTGTATTTGTCAAATCTTCGGAAAGGTCTTTGGATACTATGTCTAATCCCTCGTTTTTTCCTGCACCGGACCGGTGCACCCTTTGCCCCCGCCGCTGCATGGCCCGGCGGGCCCAGGGACAGGCAGGCTTTTGCGGCGCTGCCGGTGTGCTGAAAGCAGCCCGTGCGGCACTGCACTTCTGGGAGGAGCCCTGCATCAGCGGACAGCGGGGCAGCGGCACGGTGTTTTTCTCCGGGTGCACCCTGAAATGCTGTTACTGCCAGAACTATCCCATCAGCGCCGAAGTACAGGGCAAGGAGCTGAGCGTGGACCGTCTGGCGGCGATCTTTTTGGAATTGCAGCAAAAAGGCGCCCACAACATCAACCTGGTCACCCCGGGACAGTGGCGGCCCTGGATCACAGCTGCACTGGACAAGGCCCGTGCCGAGGGGCTGACCCTGCCCATCGTCTGCAATACCGGCAGCTACGAGACGCTGGAGAGCATCGCCGCCTGGCAGGGCTATGTAGATATCTGGCTGGCAGACCTGAAATACGTCTCCCCGGCTGTGTCGGCAGAGCTGTCTGCTGCGCCGGATTATTTTGCAGTGGCAAAAGCCGCTATTGAGGCCATGATGGCACAGACTGGCCGCCCTGTGCTGGATGCAGAGGGCATCCTGCGCCGGGGTGTGATCCTGCGGCATCTTGCCCTGCCCGGCCATACCGAGGACAGCTTTGCCGTGCTGGACCAGATGGCCGCCTGGAACGATGCCGACCCGGGCTGCTTTATCCCCAGCCTGATGAGCCAGTACACCCCTTTCTACCACGCAGCGGACCATGGCATCGGCCGGCGCATCACCACCTACGAGTACCGCCGGGTGGTCAATTATGCAATGGACAAGGGGCTTTCGGCCGGTTATATGCAGCAAAAAAGCAGCGCCAAGGAGGAATACACCCCCTTGTTTGACCTGACCGGACTATGATCCCCCTCAAAAAACTGGCAGATTAGACGAAAAAATCCGCCGAGATTTTTCACATCCAAGAGGATGTTGTCGCTTGTAATTGGCCCCCAAAAGAGCTATAATGTATACAACAATGCAACAGCGAACCTGCACTGGGTCACACCACCTGTACAGACCAAGGAGGAGCATTATGGAACATTTTAACCCGATCCTGGGCAACGAGGCCCCCGGCCAGAAGTTTATCACCTGTGGCGAGATCATGCTCCGTCTGACCCCGCCGAACTATGAAAAGATCCGCATGGCCTCCAATTTCGAGGCCAGCTATGGCGGCAGCGAAGCCAACATTGCGCTGGCGCTGGCAAACCTGGGGGTGGACAGCACCTTCTTCAGCGTAGTGCCCAACAACAGCCTGGGCAAAAGCGCCGTGCGCTGGCTGCGCTCCAACGACGTACACTGCACCCCCATGATCCTGACCACCCAGGCCGAGACCCCCAGCCACCGCCTGGGTACCTATTACCTGGAGACCGGCTATGGCATCCGCCCCTCCAAAGTGACGTATGACCGCAAGCACAGCACCATTACCGAGTATGACTTTACCCAGGTGGACCTGGATGAGCTGCTGGATGGTTTTGACTGGCTGCACCTGAGCGGCATTACCCCGGCGCTGGCCCCCAACTGCCGCGGCCTGGTGCTGGACCTGCTGAAGGTGGCCAAGAAGAAGGGCCTGACCGTCAGCTTTGACGGCAACTTCCGCAGCTCTCTGTGGAGCTGGGAGGAAGCCCGGGACTTCTGCACCGCTTGCCTGCCCTATGTGGACGTGCTGCTGGGCATTGAGCCGTATCACCTGTGGAAGGATGAGAACGACCACACCAAGGGCGATTGGAAGGACGGCGTGCCCCTGCAGCCCAGCTATGAGCAGCAGGACGAGATCTTCCAGCGTTTTATCGAGCGCTACCCCAACCTCCGCTGCATTGCCCGCCATGTGCGCTACGCTCACAGCGGCAGCGAGAACAGCCTGAAAGCCTTTATGTGGTACGAGGGCCATACCTTTGAGAGCAAGCTGTTCACCTTTAATATCCTGGACCGTGTGGGCGGCGGCGACGCCTTTGCCAGCGGCCTGATCTACGCCATGCTGCACGACTACAAGCCCATGGATATGATCAACTTTGCAGTGGCCTCCAGCGCCATCAAGCACACCATCCATGGCGATGCCAACATCACCGATGATGTAAGCTCGATCCGCAACCTGATGTACATGAATTACGATATCAAGCGCTGACATAACAGCAAAAAGCGGGCAGGCTCCTTATACAGGAGTCTGCCCGCTTTTGTTATACGCTATGCTTGCTGCAGCATCAAGAGAGCATCATACGGTCGTTAGCGAACTCTCCGCCGGAGGCGATCTGGAACTTAGCCAAAAGATCCGACACCTGGAGAGACTTTTTCTCTGCCCCGCTCACATCGTAAATAATATGGCCATCGTACATCATGATCAGGCGGTTGCCGTACTTGATGGCATCCTTCATATTGTGGGTGATCATCATGGTGGTCAGGTGATTTTTCTCCACCAGCTCGGCAGAGAGGGTCAGCACCTTAAGGGCGGTTTTGGGGTCCAGGGCAGCTGTATGCTCATCCAGCAGCAGGAGCTTCGGGTTATTCATGGTTGCCATCAGCAAAGTCAGTGCCTGGCGCTGGCCACCAGAAAGCAGCCCTACCCGGGCGGTGAGCCGGTCCTCCAGGCCGAGGTCCAGGCTGCGCAGCAGCTCCCGATAGCGCTCCCGCTCTGCCTTGGTGATGCCGATACGCAGCCCCCGCCGCTGTCCCCGGCGGGCTGCAAGCGCCAGGTTCTCCTCGATCTGCATGGTTGCGGCGGTGCCGGTCATGGGGTCCTGAAAGACCCGGCCAATATAGGCAGCCCGCTGATGTTCCCCTAAACGGGTAACATCCTGGCCATCGATCAAGATCTTGCCTTCATCCACCGGCCAGACACCGGCCACAGCGTTCAGCATCGTGGATTTGCCTGCGCCATTGCCGCCGATCACGGTGACAAAATCCCCCGCGTTCAGGTGCAGAGAGAGGCCGTTCAGCGCCCGCTTTTCATTAACGGTGCCAGGATTGAAGGTCTTGAAAATATTTTGGATCTCAAGCATGGTGTGTCTCCTCCTTCTGCGTCTTTTTGGCAGCAGGCTTTGCAAAGTATTTGCCCCGCCAGTATGGTATGGCCAGGAACACTGCCACCACCATTGCGCTGAGCAGCTTGAGCAGATTGGCGTCAAAGCCCAGGGTGAGCACCAGCTGGATCATGATATAGTAAAGAATGGCCCCCAGGGACACCGAAAGCAGCTTGAGGGCAAAGTTATGGAACAGCTTGCCGAATACCGCTTCGCCAATGATCACCGCCGCCAGACCGATGACGATGGCACCCCGGCCCATGCTGACATCTGCAAAGCCTTGATACTGTGCCAGCAGCGCACCGCTGAGAGCCACCAGACCGTTGGAGACCGCCAGCCCGAGCACCAGGTTAAAATTGGTGTTAATGCCCTGTGCACGGGACATCTGGGGGTTGGAGCCTGTGGCACGGATGCCGCAGCCCAGCTCGGTGCCAAAAAACCAGTACAAAACACCAATGACCGCCGCCGTGGCCAGCGTTACCACTGCAATGGGGTTGCGGAGTGCCAGCTCCTTGACCCAGCGCAGCGAGATCAGCAGATCGTATTTGTCCACGTTGATGGACTGGTTTGCCTTGCCCATGATCTTTAGGTTTACCGAGTAGAGGGCAAGCTGGGTCAGGATGCCGGCCAGAATGGCTGGGATGCCCATAAAGGTATGCAGTATCCCGGTGACAAAACCAGTAAGCAGCCCTGCTGCCAGCGCTGCCAGCAGCGAGACCCAGACACTTTGGCCGGAAAGCAGGCACATGACGCAGACCGCACCGCCGGTGCCAAAGGAGCCATCTACGGTCAGGTCGGCCACATCCAGGATGCGGTAGGTCAGGTAGACACCAATAGCCATGATGCCCCACACCAGGCCCTGGGCGCAGGCACCTGGCAGTGCGCCCGGCAGGTTAGCCAGTCTTGCAATGAGTTCCAACGTAAAACCTCCCCATCAAATCCACTTTTTTATCATAGGCAGCGGCGGAGCAAAGCCTTTGGAAAGCTTTTCCCGCCGTCATTCCACTGCATAACGCAGTTTTTCCGCTTATTTCCTCTCAGCTCTCAATCGCCTCGTAGCCTTCGGGAACGGTAAGGCCCAGCTCCTGACAGATGGCGGCGTTGTACTTTTTGGTTGTGCTGGTGTACTCAATGGGCATCTGGGAGATATCCGCCTCCCCCTTCAGCACCCGGACGGCCATCTCGCCGGTGGTGTAGCCCAAATCGTAATAGCTGATGGACAAAGTTGCCACACCGCAGCCGGAGCAGATGCCCTCCTCCCCGGCAAACACCGGCTTCTTCATGGGGCGGCAAATGCCGTCCACAATGCCTGCGTTGGCAGCCACCGTATTATCCGTCGGCACGTAGAGCACGTCGTTCTCATTGGCAGCGTTCTGGCAGACCGCAGCCAGATCATTGGAGTCAGAGAACGCATACTGCTTGACCGTGACCCCCTTGGCCTCCAGGAATTTCTGCACCTCATCCACCTGGTACTGGCTGTTTGCCTCGGCCGAGCAGAACAACAGGCCCGCTGTTTTGGCCTCCGGGACCCACTCCAGGATCATATCTGCCTGCTGCTCCAGCGGTGCCAGATCCGAGGTGCCGGAGATGTTGCCGCCCACCGTGCCATCAAACGCATCCAAGCCCAGGGCCACGCCGTACTCGGTGATGGAGGTAGCCAGAATGGGGATCTGGTTGGTAGCCGCCTGGGCCGCCTGCAAAGCGGGGGTGGCGTTGGCCAGGATCAGATCCACCCCTGCTGCCACAAAGCCATTGGCGATCGTGGCGCAGGTGGCCGAGTCGTTCTGGGCGTTCTGGAAATCAAACTGGACCCGATCCCCCAAAGCTGCAGTCAATGCATCCTCAAAACCCTGGGTGGCGGCATCCAGGGCGGCGTGCTCCACCAGCTGACAGATGCCTACCGTATAGGTCTGCCCCGGAGCAGAAGACGCCGCTGCACTGCTGGCCGAAGAAGCGGTGGACGAAGCCGAGCCGCCGCAGGCTGTCAGGACCGCGGCTGCGCCGCACAGAGCGGCACCGGACAGAAAAGACCGACGAGAAATTTTACGCATAATACATTCTCCCCCTTATTGTTTTGCTGCGGCCACCGTTGCCCCAGCAAGCGCGCTGCGCTTTACACTCGTGAAGTATAGCACACTTTACTCTCCAAAACAATCCTGGGGCGGGAATTTATGGTTTGAATTATTGGTTCAATCGATTTTATCCATCTGTTTTTTTGATAGCAAGCCGCTCCTGATAGGAAGCCAGCTTGTCAAGCTCCCCTTCCATCCACAGAAGATTCGCTTCCAGCTGTTCCCGCCAGGGTCGGTGCGGGTCATAGCCAAAGTATAGCGCCTGCCACAGTTTATCCTGCATCCGGCGCCGCAGTACGGGCGCCAAGTCCAGCCCCGCCACCCGGTCTTCCAGATCCATGCACGCCATAGCCCAGCGCACATCCAGCGGTTCCCGCTCCAGGGTGCCATACAGTGCCAGATAATCCTCTACCCGGGCTTCCACCCGCTGTCCGCCGCACTGGGTAGGCTGCAAAAAATAGGCGGTCTCCCCTTCCCGGCTGATCTCCTGTGCCAGCGGATAGAGTGCACAGACCAATGGCTCTGCATCATGGATCGCACAGCGGCCTCCATCCAGAAAAGGGCAGTTGTTGCGCTGCTCCTTCACTGGTGCCAGCCGCAGCACTGGCAGCCCGCTGACCGGCCCGATGCTGCTGCGGCAATACCCCCGGGCCACGATCTTTGGGGGGAGATCCAGCCTTTGGGCAATGCGCCATAGATCGTACCCGGACAGCACGATATCCTCCCGGCCGCGGCAGCAGTCCCCGCAGCCTGCACAGGCAAAGGAGAACCGGGCTTTCCGGTCCAGCAGCGGCATCCCCTCATCCCGTAAAAAATCCACCCGGCCGCACAAATCGATCTGGTCATCTCTCATATTGGTAAATCCTCCTCTGTTTTTCCCATCTATTGTAGCACAGATGGCGAGGAAATAGTTTTTCTTTTTTGCTCTGGCTGCACAGGGGGCCTGCTTTTTCCGGCCGCAGCAGAAACAAAAAACGGGGCCCTGACAAGGCGCCGGCACAGCGGCTGCACAGACAGAGTCCCGTTTTTATTCAATTTTGCTGCACCGCTTTGCTGCGCAAACGCAGCTTTCTATAAAGATCTGTGCAGCTGCACATTCCTGCCTTTTCTTCTACCGGCCCGATCAGTCCTTGACCAGAACATCCGTGATCTCGGCAATGTACAGCAGATGGTAGCCGCCGCCCGTTCCGTCTGCACGGTTCTCGCCGCCGTACCACTTGTCGGTAAAGGCGCTGTTCCCCAGGAAATCCTCCTCAGCCAGGGGGGTGACGCACAACTTCTTGCACAGGAACGCCATGCGGTTCTCCTCAAAGTAGGGAACGCCGTCCTTATGGGCTACGGTCAGACCCGCCTTGGCCACCTTGTCTTCCTGACGGCCAGACACAGTGCCACAGTATCCCAGCATCTTGCGCCAGCTGTTCTCAAATACGGTCAGGCTGAACACATCCGAAGCATCCAAAAACTCACGGGTAAAACGCTCCGGACGGACTGCGCAGATCACGACCGGCTTCTGCCACAGGATGCCCATGGTCGCCCATGCCACAGTCATGGGATTGACCCGGCCATCCTTTTCTGCGGACATCAAAAACCAGTCCTTACCGATCAGATTGAACAGGTTCTCCTGGAGTTCAGCGGGCTTGATAGAATGAAACGACATCTTTACTTTTTCCTTTCTTTCAGGCGTTTTTTCCTGGCTGGATCAGCCGTTCTGCAGATAGGTCTTGAGTTCCTCGGTGGTCATCCCGGCAATGCCCAGGTCCTGCATAGAGTAGCCCTTTTCCCAGCAATCGTACCCCAGCAGGCAGCTGCCCAGTGCCAGCAGACCTTCCATCAGCGGAGTTTTTACCCCCATTTCCCGGGCCAGCTTAGCCCAGGGAGCAATACCATAGGGGATATCCTCCGAGAAATAGCGGTTCTTCAGGTCGGCCGGTCCCTTGATCTTGGCAAAGTTGGGGTCGCCGGCAATCGCCTCGCCCACATCATCGGTGACTACCTCGCCGCCAATGCCGTGTGCCACAATATCACTTACATAGCCAAAGTGATCCAGCAGGGCAATGCGCTCCTTATCCACGGCTTCGGTGGTCCGTGCTACGCAGGGAGAGAAGCCCTCGGTATAGAAGTAAAACTCTCCCTTTGCCTGCTCGATATGGCCGGCGTTCAGCACACAGCCCGGCACATGGATGATCGGGTTCAGGCTGGACAGACCGCAGGCGACAACGCTTTCCACCGGCTCCAGCTGCGGATAGAACTGCTTCAGCTGCTCCACCGTCTCCTGGGTACGCGCAGCGGGCATCACGCCAATTTTCAGCGGCTTGAACAGGCTCATGATCAGGGTATCGCCAGGGCCGCGCAGCCGGGTAGCGTAGGGCAGGGTGTTGGTCTCTGCGACGACTACATCCTTCACCCCTTTTTCCTTGATCTTCTTATAAAAGATCAGGCTGTCAAAGGTACCGGGAAGCACCGTGATGATCTGGCCCGGACGCACAAGCTCTGCCAGCTTTTCTGCATATACTGCATGGGCAAATGCCGGCACTGCTACAAAGATGTACTTCACGCCTTCAATGGCCTGTGCCAGGTCGGAGGTGACCATGGCTACAGTTACTTCTGCGTTGCCCGCAGCGCCAGCCATCGTGATCCGATGGGTATCAAACACCTGCTGCATCTTGGGTGCAAAGCGAGCATCTTCATACAAATGGACTTCAAATCCACGGTTGGACAGGTCCGCAGCGGCTGCATGACCGCCGTTTCCTCCACCCAGAACTGCAACGGAAACAGACATAATGGTTCTCTCCTTTTAGCAATTTGCATTGTTTTTCTGAACTTGTTAAAAGAAAAACAATTTTCTTGTCCCTATGATACCACTTGCCTTGCTGCGGGTGTTAATATATAATCTGCATTATGACATATTCAAAAATATATACCATATTCTTCTCTGAAAGGCGGTCTGTTTCATGAATCTGCAGCAGCTCCGAGATATCCTGACTATTGCCCGGGAAGGCTCCATCACCAAAGCATCCCGTGTGCTGTTCAAAGCGCAGCCAAACCTCAGCAATATGCTGCGGGAGGTGGAGGACGAACTGCAGATCACGATTTTTGAACGCACCCCCACCGGTGTGACCCTGACCCCTCAGGGCGAGCGGTTCGCTGCACAGGCCAGCGGTATTCTGGCCCAGATGGATCAGCTCATGCAGATCGGTCAGCAGCCGGAAGAAAAACTCACCTTAGGGATCTCGGTCTGCCGGGCCTCTTATTGTGTGCGGGCGGTCTCTGCCTGGATGGACCAGACCCTTGACCCGGAGCATCCGTTCTCCCTGCATCTCCACGAAACCAATACCGATGAAGCCATCGACCAGGTATTTCATGCCGAAAGCAGCCTGGGTATCATCCGGATGCCCAATTTTTTTGAAAACCACTACCTGCAGCAGCTGGAAAACAAGGGGCTGTGCTGGGAGCCGCTGATGGATTTTACGATGATGCTGATCATGCGGAAGGACCACCCCTTGGCCTCGGTGCAGAACATCCAACAGCGGGATCTGTATCGCTACACCGAGATCGTGCATGGAGACCAACAGATCCCTGCTCTGAGCATGGCCCGCATCAATCCCCTGCTCCACGGCACCCCGCCCCGCCGGATCTATGTCTACGACCGTGGCAGTCAGATCGACCTGCTGCAGCGGCTTCCGGACACCTATATGTGGGCTTCCCCCATTCCGCTGGATATGGTGGATGACTACGGTATGTGCATCCGCCGCTGTGCCCTTTCCACCGTGGTGAACCGGGATATGCTGATTTGGCGCAAAGAATCCATGGAAGATGCCCGCCTGCGCAGCTGCGGAGATTTTTTGCGGGATTATGCTTCGGAGCTGAGCTACCGTACAGCGCAGCGGCTGGAACAGAAATAAAGCAGCGAGGGCGGCATGACCACCCTCGCTCTTTTTTTATTCCTCTCTATAACCGATCCAGAAGCCGCCCTGATGGCTTTCCCCCGTGAGCCGGACCTTTACCCTGCCCTGCACCGGGATCGTGTACAGGCCGTTTTTCAGCTCTTGCTGTTCAAACAGCGTTCGACCCTCCTGGTCGGTGACCTGCACGGAAAGGCGCCCGGACTGGGTCATCCCCTGGATCTGCAGGCTCTGCCCCTCTTGGGCGGGAGTCAAACTGTGCTGCATCCAGCCATCAAAGTACTGATATTGGGCAGACCAATGGTGTCTATCTACCGTCTCGGTATACATGAGCTGTACAGCCGAGCGGCTGCGCCCGCCGCCCAGCAGACAGATGCACAACAGCCCCAGGACCAGCATCAGTACCGCCCCGCCCAAAAATCTCCGGCGGGAAAATTTTTCTTCTGACTGCTCCGTGGGAGGCTGCTCTCCCACAAACTCATAGCGACGGCTGGGCACCGCCACCGCTGCAACCAAGCTGCCCAAAAACACGACCAGCAACAGCAGATGACCGGCACCCGCTCCATCTCCCAGCTGCAAAGCCAACAGCACCCCTGCGGCCAGCGGGCTCAGCACCATTGCCGCTAAGGACCATCCCCGCAAACTTCTAAGGATATGGGGCCAGTTTCGGTTATTATAGTAGATCCCCGGCAGATGCATATGCATCCCGTTGTGGGCAAAGTAAGCGATGCGTTCCTGGTCGTAGTAGGCAGGCAGCCGCTGGGGCATCCCCAGCCAGAAAAATCCGCCAAAGATCATAGCCAGAAGCTCCAGCGTCAACCCTGCCGGGAGCATCTGCATCCCAAAGGCAAAGTAGAGCACGACACACTCTGTCAATGCGATGGCCGCAGCTCCCAGGTAAATGCACAGCCTTCTCCGGCGCTGAAGCCGCTGTACCTCCGGTGGGATCTCCGGATATTGCAGCGCCTTTTGCACCAGGGTCTCCACTTCTTCCGGAGCCATTGGTTCTTCCAGCTGACGTCCCTCTAACAGCTCTGTTACCGACACCCCCAAAAGCTGGGACAGCGGCAGCAGCAAAGAAACGTCCGGCAGACTAAGACCGCGCTCCCATTTGCTCACAGCCTTATCCGATACAAACAGCCGTTCCGCCAGCTGCTTTTGGGTCATCCCCTGTTCTTTTCTGTGCTGTGCCAGAAACTGACCAAAGCTCTCCTTATCCATCTCAAACATAGGCAACGCCTCCTTTTCTCTGGGGACATCCTACCATTGCAGCTGCATACAGTCAACCGACCCGCAGTAGAATCATCGCAGCATGGTCTGTTTTTGCCTGCCAGCGGCTGCTCCCTTGTGCGCTGCCCTGCCGTGTGCTATAATACAGCACAAATCGTGAAACAGGAGGTACTGCACCATGCAATTTGATCCCGTCCACTTTCAAAACAAACTGGGACAAACCGTCCTGGTAAGAAGCGCCCTTGAGGAGGATGCCGCCCTGCTCCAATACCTGCGTGAGACCACCGCTGAGACACCTTTCCTGCTCCGGGAGCCGGAGGAGGTCACAATGACGCTGGAACAGGAAAAGGCTTTCATCCATCAGACACTGGCCGCCCCCCGCTCCCTGATGCTGGCCGCCTTCTGCGATGGAAGACTGGCCGGGACCTGTTCCTTTGCTCCCGCAGGCCCTTTCCGGCGGTATACCCATCGCTGTGAAATCGCTATTGCTCTCTATCAGGATTTCTGTGGGCATGGCATTGGCGAAAAATTGATGGAGCTGCTCTTAGAGCAAGCCCGTGCTGCGGGATTTGAGCAGGCAGAGCTGGAAGTCGTCTCGGACAACAAAGCCGCCCTTACTCTGTACCAGAAACTCGGCTTTGTTTCCTACGGCATGTTTCCCCACAATATGAAATACGCCGATGGCCAGTATGCCTCCGCCACCTGGATGATGAAGCCCCTGTGATCCCCGCCGCCTAAGATCGCTGTTGGATGGATTCTCTCAGTCGCTGGAGCGACATCTCTCCCCCGCGGGGGAGAGTCTTTCCACTCAGAGCGAGCCTTTGGCAAAGAGGGCAAGTCTTGCGCTCACAGGCTAAGGACATAAAACAGTTGGCCTATAACCAACAAACCTCCCGCCTTTGCCAAAACCCGTGCGCAGCACTCCAAATTGGAGGAGGGGAAAAATCGGAAAAGCGTCTGTGCCGCAGGGCACACCGCCCGATTTTTGCCCGACGCCATCCTCTTTGGGGTCACTAGGGGCGAGCAGCCCCTAGTTCGTTGCGGGGAGAGGGGAGTCCAGAGGGTGAGAGGGGGGAGTCGAAACACCCCTCTCACCCTCTGGCCCAGCGGAGCGTCCTGCTTATAGCGTAATGCCTAGAAGCATCAGGAAAAAATAACGCAGCACCTTCCACTTTTGCCAAAGTCTCTCCCTCTCGAAAGACTCCCCCGGCCGGGGGAGATGCCTCCGCAGGCGACTGAGAGGGTTTCTTTCAGCGAGAACCCGCTCCAACACACAGCAAAAGCCCCCGAGGAAAATCCTCAGGGGCTTAGATTCAAGTCGGCGTCTACCTATTTTCACAAGCCGTCTCCAGCTAACTATCTTCG